>OGXC01000482.1_pt1 | contig 33900 bp, 30 predicted proteins | sample 1576201 | NCBI WGS metagenome assembly OGXC01 (sample SAMEA3541562, study PRJEB24748) | human gut metagenome | biome: human gut; feature: human-associated habitat; material: faeces | place: China | collected 2012 | reverse complement strand
ATAATTTTCAAAGAGCGAGCAATTCTATGAAAAATCAAGCTATTTTTTCATATCAACTTAACAGATTCATTTTATAAATAAAAGCAAGCAACAAATTATATTAACTTGTCACTTGCATTATTAAATTTATAACTATTTTAAAGTATCTATTCTAACTAATACTGCATCAAGCATTTCTTGATACTTAACTAGCTTTTCTTTTTCACCAGCAATTACTGCCTCAGGTGCTTTAGATACAAACCCTGCATTAGAAAGCTTCTTTTCTATTCTTGTTACTTCACCTTCTAATTTTTTCTTTTCTTTATTTAATCTTTCAAGTTCCTTTTCCTTATCAACTAAGTCTAAAAGTGGCATAAATAATTCTCCACCTTTAACTACTAATGATACTGCATTTTCTGGAACTAATGATTTATCATCTATGAATTCAACTTCAGAAGCTGAACCTAGCTTTTCCATATAAGGAATTCCAGCATTAAATGCTTCCTTAGCTTCATCAGAAATATAGCAAATTACTTTTGCTTTTCTTGATGGTGGTACATTCATTTCAGCTCTAACATTTCTTAATCCTTTAATAGCTTCAATAACAAATTCCATATCCTTTTCAGCTTTACTATCTGCTAAATCTTCAGCATATTCTGGCCATGATGAAATTGTTATAGATTCTCCATCTGTTAATGTAGTGTATATTTCTTCTGTGATAAATGGCATTACTGGATGTAATAATTTTAATCCTGTAGTTAATACAGTGTATAATACATTATAAACTACTCCTTTAGCTTTTTCATCATCACTGAAGAATACTGGTTTAACAAGTTCTATATACCAGTCACAGAATTCAGTCCACATAAAGTCATAAACCTTTTGAAGTGCAATTCCTAACTCATATTTTTCCATGTTTTCAGTTACTTCTTTAACTAAAGTATTCATTTGAGATAATATCCATCTATCAGCTAAGCTATATTCTTTGCAATCAGCATATTTATCCATTACTTCTTTATCAAGATTCATCATAACAAATCTTGATGCATTCCACATCTTATTAGCAAAGTTTCTTGCTGCTTCAACTCTTTCTGGAATATATCTTATATCGTTACCTGGAGAGTTTCCAGTAACAAGCATGAATCTTAATGCATCTGCACCATATTCATCAATAACTTCTAGTGGATCAACACCATTACCTAAAGATTTACTCATTTTTCTTCCTTCAGCATCTCTTATGATACCGTGTATTAATACTGTATCAAATGGAGTCTCTTCCATGTTATGTATTCCTGAGAATATCATTCTAGCAACCCAGAAGAATATAATATCATAACCAGTAACTAAAACATTAGTTGGATAGAAGAAATCTAAATCTTCTGTTTTTTCTGGCCAACCTAAAGTTGAGAAAGGCCATAATGCTGATGAGAACCAAGTATCAAGTACATCTTCATCTTGTCTTATATTTTCAGATCCACATTTTGAACACTTACATGGCGCATCAACTTCAACCATCATATGATTGCAATCATTACAATAGAATACAGGTATTCTATGTCCCCACCATAATTGTCTTGAAATACACCAATCTTGGATATTTTCCATCCAGTTATAATATATTTTATCAAATCTTTCAGGAACAAACTTAGTTTTTCCATTTCTAACAACATCAATAGCAGGTTTTGCTAAAGATTCCATCTTAACATACCATTGTCTTGAAACAATTGGTTCAACAACTGTTCCACATCTATCATGTGTTCCAACATTGTGAGTATGAGGTTTAACTTTAACAAGTAATCCCTGTTCTTCTAAATCCTTAACCATTTGCTTTCTAGCTTCATATCTATCTAATCCTTGATACTTGCCACCTAATTCATTTATTACACCATGGTCATCCATTACTCTTATTATTGGAAGGTTATGTCTTTTACCTACTTCAAAGTCGTTAGGATCGTGTGCTGGAGTTATTTTAACTGCACCTGTACCAAATTCAATATCAACATAATCATCACCTACAACAGGAATTTCTCTATCTGTTAAAGGTAACTTTAATGTTTTACCAATTAAATGCTTAAATCTATCATCATTTGGATTAACAGCTACTGCAGTATCACCAAGTAATGTTTCTGGTCTTGTAGTAGCTATTTCTAAATATCCAGAACCATCTGCTAATGGATAGTTAATGTGCCAGAAGCTACCTTCTTTTTCTTCATATTCAATTTCTGCATCTGATAATGCTGTAGTACATTTTGGACACCAGTTAGTTATTCTATTTCCTTGGTATATAAGTCCTTCATTGTATAATTTAACGAATACTGTTCTTACAGCTTTATTTAAGTTTTCATCCATTGTGAAAGCTTCTCTTGAGAAATCAGCAGAAACACCCATTTTTTTAAGTTGTTCTCTTATATGACCTCTATATTCATCAGACCATTCCCAAACTTTTTCTAGGAATGCTTCTCTTCCCATTTCTTTTTTAACTAAACCTTGCTTTAATAATTCATTTTCAACTTTAACTTCAGTTGCTATAGAAGCATGGTCTTGTCCAGGTAACCATAAAGTACAGTAACCTTGCATTCTTTTAAATCTTATAAGCATATCTTGAAGTGTATTATCAAGAGCATGACCCAAGTGAAGTCTACCAGTTATATTTGGTGGTGGCATCACAATAGAAAATGGCTTCTTAGTTTTATCAACAACAGGAGTGAAATATTTTTTCTCTTCCCATGTTTTATAAATTCTTTCTTCGAAATCCTTTGGATTATACGTTGTGGCTAAATTCTTCTTTTCTTCCATCAATAAAACCTCCTGAATAGTTTTTTATATATTTAAAGTTCTTATATAAAGACCACTTTACAAATTTAAATCAAAATTTTTCTAGTTTATAAATATTATCATTAAATCTATTTATTTAAAGATTAAAATCATACTTATTTCATGGAAATAGTATTACTTTAATTATAATATCCATAATTTTATTTTTAACTCTGTACCTTTGCTCTGTATATTTAGAAAATATCAGAAAGCAACATAAAAAAAGAGCCTTAATCCTAAAAAAGGACGAAGACTCGCGGTACCACCTTTATTCCTACTAAGTAAATTAACATTTTACTTCTTATAGGCTCTTAATTTATATAACGACTAGAATGCCGTCTTTGATTACTACTATTTCACCAAAGAAACTCAAAAGCTACCTTCAGGATATTTCATATAGAAGGCTTACAGCCTAGACCTTCCTCTCTTAATACGTCCTATTCCTTACTCCTCTTTATCACTGTTTTTTAATATTTATTTGTTTTTATATTATGATATTTTCTTACCATTGTCAACAAATCTCTAATAAATTTTTATTAATATTTATCACTTTATATAAAATTATATCCACTAATATAAATTTATAAACAAATTGATTTAAAGTTTTCCAACAAACTCATCATAACTTTCAGGCTTACCATTTCCAAAAATTATTTTAAATTCATTTGTTTCTATATCTCTATAATTAATATATGTTTTATTCATATCTAGTCTAGAAGTATCACTAAAGTTAAACATTTTTAAGACTTGATCTTCTGTTAAGTTTTCACCTAAAGTTCCAGACTTTGCAACCCCACTTAATGTAACTAACTTATACGCACCACATGGATGTAGGTATTCTACTACACTTAATTCACTCTTTTTGTTTTCATTGCACTCTACACAATTACAATTATGTTCGTTACTAAATTTCTCTTTAGTATAAAAATACCCACAACAAGTACAAAGTTTACTAATTGAATATCCATTATTTTCTATTCTAACTAATCCACCACAAATTTTACACTTCTCAATATTTAATACGTTATCCATTTTTATACCCCCATATATCCTTAACTATATTAATTATATTAATATAAGCTAAAACATATGAGGGTATTTAAAAAGTATTTTTTATTTAATATATTAAACTATTAACTATAAATAAATTTACCATCTACATTAGTAACAGCTATTTCTCCTCCATTACTTAACTTTCCAAAAAGAATTTCATCAACAAGCATTGGTTTAATTTCTTGATTAATAATCCTAATAATCTCTCTTGCTCCATATTCTTGAGAAGTTCCATTTTTAGCAATAAATTTAACACATTCTTCATCAAAGGTAATTTTAACATTTTTCTTTAATAACTGTTCATTAAATTTATTTAATTCTCTTCTAGCAATATTTAATGCCATTTCTTTATTCAAGTGATTAAATACAACTATTTTATCTAATCTATTCCTAAATTCAGGAGTAAAGAACTTTTTAACTTCTTCCATAATTGCTTCTCCCTGGATAACCCTTTCACCAAATCCAATAACACTTTTACCAATATCTTTAGCTCCAGCATTAGAAGTCATTATTAGTATAACATTTCTAAAATCAGCTTTTCTTCCTTGATTATCACTCAATGTTGCATAATCCATAACTTGAAGTAAAACATTTAATATATCAGGATGAGCCTTTTCTACTTCGTCTAATAATAAAACACAATATGGATTTTTCCTTATAGTATCTGTTAATAATCCACCTTCTTCGTATCCAACATAACCTGGAGGCGCACCTATTAGTTTTGCTGCTGCATGTTTTTCAGCATACTCACTCATATCAAATCTAATTAATTTCACTCCTAAACTATTTGCTAAAGTCTTTGCTACTTCGGTCTTTCCTACTCCCGTCGGACCAACGAATAGTAATGAACTTATTGGTTTATTTTCATTATTTAATCCTGCTCTTGAAATTTTAATACATCTAACCACTTCATGTATTGCTTTATCTTGTCCAAATATATTCCCTTCAAGATTCTTTTCTAAATCCTTTAATGATGAAACCTCATCTTTTTCAACAGTATTTTTAGGTATATGACATATTCTTGAAATAACATCTTCAATAACTTTTTCGTCTATTAAGACTTCATTTAAATCACTTCTATTCATTGATGCATATGCTCCTGCTTCATCAATAATATCTATAGCCTTATCTGGTAAAAATCTATCGTTTATATATTTACTACTTAATTCAACAGCTATCTTAATTGCATTATTAGTATATTTTACATTGTGATAGCTTTCATAATTTGACTTTAATCCATTGATTATCTTTATAGTTTCTTCTATTGATGTTTCTTTTACTTCAATGGTTTGAAATCTTCTACTTAATGCTTTATCTTTTTCAAAATACTTTTTATACTCATCAAAAGTTGTTGCACCAATAAATTTAACTTTTCCTCCTACTAAATATGGCTTTAAAAGATTTGAAGTATCTAAAGCTCCACCATCTATAGCTCCCGCACCAACAATATTATGAATTTCATCTATATACACAATTGGATTTTCATGCAATTCTATTTCATTTAAAACTTTCTTGATTCTTTCTTCAAAATCTCCTCTATACTTTGTCCCTGCTAATGCAGCTCCAATATCTAATGAAAATATTTCAGCATTTTTTAACTTTTCAGGTACATTACCACTATTTATAAGTCTTGCTAACCCTAATGTTATTGCAGTTTTCCCAACCCCTGGCTCCCCTACATGAATTGGATTATTCTTAGTTCTTCTGCATAATATTTGTATTGTTCTTTCTAAAATTTCTTCTCTTCCTATTAATGGATCAGAATTTTCACCTTTAACTTGCTCATTTAAATTTACAGTTAATGTTTTAATTAAATCTTTTTTGTTATTTACATTTATTTCATTATCAATTTCTTCATTTTCTTCTGAAATTAATCCTTCACTAATATAATCATCATTATTATAATTTTCATGACAAAGCTTGTATAATAAATCTCTTTTTTCTATTCCTTCTTCTTGTAAATAAAATGAAGCATAACTATTTTCTAAATCATATATTGCAGAAATTAAATGCTCCATTGTAATACTTTTTTTACTTGAAAATATGGCTTGTTCACTAGCTTTTATAATTGCTTGCTGAAAACTATAGCTTTCTACTGGGCTATCAGTATTTCCTTCTTCAATATATTCACTAATATATTCATCTAACTTTTTTCTTAAATCTATTGCATTGTAATTTAGTTCCTCTAAAGCATTTATAAATCTATCTTCAAAAGTAATTCCATATAATAAGTGTTCAGCTGTTATAAACTCATCCTTATTGCTTTTTGCAAAATCATAACTCTTTAAAATAATCTCATTAACTTCTCTTGAAATTTCCACCTTTTATTCCTCCTCAATTGTAATATTAAAAGGAAAACCTTCTTCCTTAGCCATCCCCAATGCAATAGCAACTTTTGTTGCTGCTATGTCATAAGGATATACTCCTACAATTCCTCTTCCGATTTTATGAACATCCATCATTATTTTATTTGATGTATTTATATCTTTATTAAATACAGTTTTTAGCACTTCTACTACAAACTCCATGGTTGTAAAATCATCATTATGCATAATAACTTTATAAAGACTTGGCTTTTTTACTTTTAGTTTTTCTTTATTTATTGTTGCAACACCGTTCTCCATTACTTATTTCTCCTATACTTATTCTTTTAATTTCTTTAATACTAATTATATAAATGATATTATTTAATATCAATATTACACCATTACTTTAATATTATAGCAATAATAATTTTTATTTTCTTTTATAACAAAATTAAAGGCTAGACACAAATCTAACCTTTAATTTTATTATAACTCTTTATTATTATTTATCTTGCATCCACTCATAAGTTTTATAGCTTTTTTTATTATGAGCATGAGCTCCTATTCTTTCGCCATTTTCTATACCAACTTCTGAATTTCCAGTTGGATCAATTTTTCTTAATTCATTTTTAGACTTAGGTCTGTCTTTCATCCTATTTTTATTATTATCCATAAATCTTACCTCTTAAATAATTAATAATTAAATTTACTTTTAACTGCTTCCAAAACCGGTTTGAATTCTTCTTCATTTTGGTTGAATAACTTTATTAACTCTTCTTTAGATTTGATATATTTAGAATCATTTTCATCATATTTTACTATTGAACTAGATTCTTTATGAAACTTCATAAATATTATTGGATGTTTTTTTGCAAATGTCTCCATTTCTTCAATATGCCTTTCTGGCTTTGTTGCTTTTTTTAGCCATCTAAATACATAATCATATTTCTCCAATATAATCACTACCTTTTGTTATATCTTAAAATCAGTAGGGTCATAAGTTTTAGCTTTTGGTTCCCCAAAACATGCTTTTACACTTTCCACTTGTGGATTATGATTTACATTTTTGTGTTGATGTTTAGTTTTTTTCATTTTATTTGTCATAATAATCTCACCTCAATATTATCTTTTCCCTTAAAAATACTAATATCCTATAAGATGTTTTCCATTTGTACTTACTTTTAACTTTATATAAATAAAAATTTTTATAAAAACATACCTTTTTAATTTTATATTAATACCTTGAACATTTTATTATATTATTCATATTATGTATTATGACCAATTAAAACAAAAGATTATATGGAGATGATATAATGTCAGATTATTATTTTAGTTCATGTGACTACTCAAATGAAAGTCAAAGTAATTTCTCTAATAGTGATGTAAGTAATTTCTCTAATAGCAACGTAAGTGACTTTTCAAATAGTAGTACAAGTGATTTTTCAAATAGTAGTGCAAGTGATTTTTCAAATGATTTTTCAAGTAGTAACCAAGATAATTTTTCCTGTTGTGATGTTTCTATAGAAGAAAGAACTCAACTTTCAATTATAGCAAATTCAGATACTATCTGTGATTTATTATCAGAAATAGCATGCAAAAAAATATCATTAAATGGCTATTCATATTTAAATTTAAATGATAGTTGTAGTTTATTTAATTTTGTTGTTGGAAATAATAAAAGACAAAATTCAAAAGATGTAAGAACTGTTGAGTGTATATTAGACAAATGGTGTATAAATTATATTGAAAGTAAAACTATAAGAGTTACACTACCAAATGTTAAATCAGGAACTTTTGCTAAAATTTATTGCGCAGTTTCTGAAAACCTAGATGTATTTTCTTCATTTTTTGGTGAAGATAATTCATTATATATAGAAACTTCTGATAACTGCAAAGCTATTAAATGCATTAAATCAATTTTATGTTAAGATTATAATTGCACTTTAAATAAAAAAATGACAAATAGCAAATTTAATATAAATTACCTTATAAAAAAATAATTTGCTATTTGTCATTTTAATTTTATTAACAAATTCTAACTAATAATTCACCATCCGGCATACTTATAATTCTTTTACCACCAATTTTAGTTTTAAGATATAATTTATTTTTACCATCATCTATAGCTTTTCCTAAAATTACTGCATCCTGACCTACTTCATTTTTTCGCATTATTTCTAGTACCTTTAAAGCATCATCCTTATCAACAATTACAATTAACTTTCCTTCATTGGCTACATAAAGAGGATCTAATCCTAAAATATCACACATTGCAGAAACCTCTTTTTTTACTGGAATACTTCCTTCTTCAATCTCTATACTAATATTGCTATGCTCGATTATTTCATTTAGTGTTGTAGCTACTCCACCTCTTGTAGGGTCTCTTAATACCCTAACATTTTTACTTACTGATAAAATATCGTCTATTAGAAAATTTAATAAACAACAATCACTTTTAATATCTACATCAAAACCCAAATTTTCTCTATTGTTCATAATACACATTCCGTGATCACCAATAGTACCACTTAATAATATACAATCACCAGCTTGGACCATATCTCCACTATAATAATATTTTTCATCTTCTATTATTCCAATACCAGTTGTATTAATATATATTTTATCGCAACTTCCTCGTTCTACAACCTTTGTATCACCAGTTACAATTTTTACATTTGCTTTTTTAGCTGTATCAGCCATAGATTTTACTATTTTCTCTAGTTCATCAATCTCTAATCCTTCTTCAATTATAAACCCTACCGTAATATATAATGGCTTTGCTCCACTCATAGATATATCATTAACTGTTCCACAAATAGCTAGCTTACCTATATCTCCACCATTAAAAAATATTGGATTTATAACAAATGAATCTGTAGATATTGCAATTCTTCCATTTATTAACGGCAAAACTGATGAATCATTTTGTTGATTTAAAATTTCATTATTAAAATATTTATAAAATAAATTATTAATTAATTTATTAGTTGCCTTTCCACCACTACCATGACTTAAGGTTATAATTTCATTACTCATAAAATTTCTCCCTCCAACTAAATTACTTATATTTATAATAAGCAGAACAAGTTCCTTCTTCTGATACCATACATGCTCCAATTGGTGTTAGAGGTGTACATATATTCCCAAATAAATTACATTCCGTTGGTTCTTTTATACCCATTAGCACTTCTCCACAAGAACATCCTTTATTATCACTTTCCTGTATAAATTTAATATCAAATTTATTTAATGCATCAAAACGACTATATTTATTTTTAATAATTAATCCTGCATTATCTAATTTTCCTATACCTCTCCATATACTTTCGCTTTTTTCAAAAACTTCATGTATTATATTAACTGCATTTATATTTCCATCTTTTTTTACAAGTCTACTATATAAATTAACTAAATAATTTTTATTATTCTTATTCATTTCTATTATTGTATATATAGATGCTAAAATATCATTTACCTCAAACCCAGCTATAACCATTGGAATATTATATTCCACCGCTAATTTCTTAAATTGATTTTCACCAATTATCGTTGCAACATGTCCAGGACATAAAAATGCATCAATCTTTATATTAGGATTTAATACTAAACTCTTCATTGCTTCTGGCATTGTCTTTAAACTATTAAAAACCGAGAAATTATTGATATTTTCATCACAGGCTATTTTTATACTCATTGCAATGATTGGAGCAGTTGTTTCAAATCCTATACCTAAAAATATAACCTCTTTACTTGGATTCTCCCTAGCTATTTTAATACTATCTAATGGTGAATAAACAACTCTAATATCACTTCCTAATGCTTTTTCCTTACTTAATGTACTTTCCTTTCCTGGAACCCTCATCAAGTCACCAAAAGTAGTAATTATCATATTTTCTTTTTTTGATAGTTTTATTGCTGTATCAATATATCCTTGTGGCGTTACACATACAGGGCAACCTGGACCATTTATAAGCTTTATTTTCTCAGGCAATAAATCCTTTATACCATTTTTTAAAATTACATTTGTATGAGTTCCACATACCTCCATAATAGAAATTTCTGATACTACTTCGCTCTTTATCTTATCTAAAAATCTATTTGTAAGGTTAATATCTTTTAGTTTATTCAGTGTGTCCACTTCTTTCACACTCCTTAATTGCCTCACTAAGTTCACTAAATATTTCTAGAGTTTCATTAGCGTAATCTTCATCTATCTTTTGAATTGCACATCCTGCATGAACTAATACATAATCACCTTCTTTAGGCTCATTTATAAACATAATGTTCACCTTCATCTTTATCCCACCATAACTTACAGTTGCTTCATTATCGATAATAGATTCTATTCTCGCCGGAACTGCTATACACATATATTTTTCTCCTTTCAAATAAGCTATATATGAAAACTTTAATTTGCTGAATTAAATTTCCTTACATTCTTTAAACTCATTTATATTTAATTTATTTTTTCATTTGCTATTGCCAATTGTCCCAAACTAATACCACTATCATTGCAAGGAATAATTGTATGAGTTATTACCTCAAAATTATTTTCAATTAATTTAACAATAGTTCTATCAAGTAATATTTCATTTTGAAATACTCCTCCAGTAAGTATAACTTTGTTAACCTTAGTTTTTTCTCTAATCCTTTTTGCCATATCTATTGTAAATTCAACTACAGTATTATGAAATTTTGCACTAATAATATCTTTAGTAACTTTATTTCTAATATCATTAACTATTCCTATAATTATTTCATTAAATTTTATAATATATCTATCTTCTATTTTATCTATATTATATTTATAGTTATTTATTATTTCTTCATTACTTATATTTTCTAATATTATAGCTGCTTCGCCTTCAAAAGAAATCTCTTCAATTAATCCAATTAGTGCAGAAATTCCATCAAATAATCTACCTATACTTGATGTTTCAGGTGAGTTTATTTTTTTATCAATAATATTCTTAATTACACTAACACTTTTATTCTTAAGATTATTTGGTATATAGTTAATAAAGTCATCATTATATACCTTATATAGTAAAGATAACGCAATTTTCCATGGATTCTTAATAGCACTTTCTCCACCTGGTAAATTAAAATACTGTAAATGTCCAATTCTTACATATTCTTTTCTATTACATAGTAAAAATTCTCCACCCCATATTTTTTTATCATCTCCATATCCAGTTCCATCATATGCAATACCTATTACTTGTTCATTTATATCATTTTCTACCATACAGCTTACAACATGACTATGATGATGTTGTGTTTCCATAATCTTAACATCTTCATTTATATTTAAAATATCCTTCAAATTTATATCCCTATAAACAAAGCTTGGATGCATATCATAAACAATTATTTTAGGTTTTATACTATATATTTTTAAATAATGAGAAATTACTCTTTCAAACTTATTAGTAGTTTCTATATTTTTCAAATCACCTATATACTCACTCATAAATACATCATTTTTATTACTGACACTTATAGTATTTTTCAATTCTGACCCTAATGCTAAAATTTCACTTTTAGTATTCATGAATATACTTTTAGGTGAATATCCCCTAGCACTCCTTATAACTCTTTCTCTATTCTTAATAACTCTAGTAACAGAATCATCAATACTCATATAAATCTCTCTATTATTTAACAAATAATAATCCGCTATATTATTTAATTTTTCTAATGCTTGATTATTTTTATAAATTATTGGCTCTCCACTGATATTTCCACTTGTCATAACTAATATTTCTGTATTTTCATCAAATAATAAGTAATGTAAGGGCGTATATGGAAGCATTACTCCAACTCTTTTATTATTGGGTGCTAAATTATTAGGAAGGCCATAATTTTTATTCTTTTCTAATAGTACAATAGGTCTTTTATTACTTAATAATACTGCTTCTTCTTCTTTACTTAAATTACAGTATTTTTTAACAACTTCTAAATCTCTCATCATTATGGCAAAAGGCTTTTGGGGTCTCTTTTTTCTTTTTCTTAATAATCTTATTGTCTCTTCATTTTTAGCATCACAAGATAAATTAAATCCTCCTAATCCTTTAACTGCTATTATATTGCCTTCTTTAATCAACTTAATAGTTTCTGTTAAAGGATCCTCATACTTTATTAACTCTCCATTACTTTTACTTAAAAATACTATAGGACCACATTCTGGACATGCATTTGGTTGGGCATGAAACCTCCTATTCTCTGGATTATTATATTCGGCTTTACAACTTTCACACATTTCAAATTCATTCATTGTTGTTAAATCTCTATCATATGGTAAATCTTTGATTATTGAAAATCTTGGCCCACAGCATGTACAATTTGTAAAAGGATATCTATATCTTTTATTATTTTTATCAAAAATTTCAGTTTTACATTTATCACATATTGAGTAATCTGGTGAAATATATGTAGTAGGACTAATATTTTTTTCAGTTAATTTTATATAAAAGTCTGTATATTTTTGATTTACTTTTTTCTCAGTAATCTTCACTTTCTTTATTTTAGATAATAATGGTGGATTTTTGCTTAATTCAACAATAAATGCCTTTAAGTTATCTTCTTCCCCCTGAATATCTATAATAACTCCATTACTATTATTATTAACGTATCCGGTTAAACTGTTTTTTATTGCTAAGTTATAAACAAAAGGTCTAAACCCAACTCCTTGTACAATTCCATAAACATCAATAACCTTTCTTTTTTTACTCATCTGTACCCCTCTATTTGTTTATTTAAAACTACTTAACTTATTTATATAACTTTTAGCTCTACTAAAAAAATTATAATTTTATACTATTAATTAACATTAGAATCCTATTTAAATTATATCCTACAATTACCATTTTTTCAATTTCAAAGCAATTAGTTGTAAAAAAATAAGACTCTATAAAGAGTCTTATCTAAAAGTATTAATTTTCATTCCAATTAGTATTTTTAACAAAATCCTCAACTAAAGCATGACACATGTCAGGATTAATAGTTTCTTCATGAGTTATTGTAATTATAGACATTGCAACAGAATACTTAAGGGTATCCTTAATATTTAAATTATTCATGTAGCCATATCCAATTCCGGCAACAAATGAATCACCTGCTCCTGTAACATTTTTAACATCTATCTTATCAGAACATGCAAGAGTTCCTTCTTCACCCTCACTAGTAATATAATATATTCCATCTGCATCTAAACTAATGAATACATTTTTTACTCCTTGTTCAATAAAAAATCTACCAGCTTTTCTTAAGTCTTCATTACTTTCAATCTTAAAACCACATAAAGCTTCTGTTTCAAATCTATTTGGTTTTATTGTATGGAAGTATTTTATTAAATGACGAATTTTTCTAGCTTTCTTTGCTGATACTGGATCTAATATAAAGTTACTTACTCCTTCATATTTCTTTAAAATATACTCTAATAAAACTGGATTATCTGAATCAACTATAGTATATTGTGCATTTCTAAAAATACTATCTTTTTCATCAATAAAACTTTCATCCATTTTATTTAAGCTTTCCATATCTACTACAGCTGATTCCATTTCACCTTGGTGATTTAAAATTGCCATATATGTTGGAGTACTTTCATTCTTTAAGAATAAAGAGTGCTCCATACTATATCCTAATTTTTTAGAATGTTCAAAAATGCTTTTTCCATTTTCATCATCACCTAAAGTTGAAATAAACTTTGTTTCCACTCCTACTCTTGCTAGATTTTCTGCAATATTTCTACATACTCCTCCAAAAGATATTTTTATATGCCCCGGTATCGAATCTCTTTGAGCATAACTTCTTCCACAAAACCCAAAAATATCAACAATTGAGGCTCCTAAAACTAAAATATAAGGATTTTTATCATTCATACTATCTCTCCTGCCACTAATTTAACGTATTAAAATATAAATACATTATAGTAAAGAGATGAAAAAAAATAAAGAGGATTTAAAAAAAATGTCGAATTTTTTTAAAGTCTTCTTTATTTTCAAGTTAACTCTTGCTTATTTTGTTCTATAAATACACTGATAATAGCTTTTAATAACTAAATCATATAAAGTTCCATCATATACAATATATAACTAACTTTATATATTATTAGTTCTTAAAGTATTAATATCTATTTTAACTTCTTTTTTATAATCATAGTTTTCTTGTGGTAGCTTTAAGTTCTTAAATGCTACCGACATCATAAGCTTTATTCTATTTAATTGATTAACTTCAGAGGCTCCTGGATCATAATCAACAGCAATAATATTTGCCAACGGGTATTTAGCTTTTAATGCTTTAATCATTCCTTTTCCTGTTACATGATTAGGTAAACATGCAAATGGTTGAATACAAACAATGTTATTCACATTATTTTCAATTAACTCAACCATCTCGCCTGTCAATAACCACCCTTCACCTGTTTGGTTACCTAAAGATACAACATTTGCTGCCTTTTCTGCTAAATGACTAATAGTAGTTGGATATCCAAATCTTTCACTATTCTGCAATTCTTTAATTACAAATTTCCTATATGCTTCAATATAGGAAATTGCAATATCACAAACAGTTTTTGTTATTTTGCTTCCTGATAAGTATCTATTTTTAAATTTTGAGTTATAACAACAATATAAAAAGAAATCTAATAATTCAGGAACTACTACTTCTGCACCTTCATTCTCCAAAACATCTACTATATTGTTATTGGCAGTTGGATGATATTTAACTAATATTTCACCTACTATGCCTACCTTCGGCTTAACTTCATTATTAATTTCAAGTGTATCAAAAGCTTTAACTATTTCTTTAACTATTTTATTCATTTCACTTTTACTACCATTTATTAGATTTTCAAATGCTTTTTCTCGATAGTATTCATATAACTTATTTGCAGATCCCTCAACAACTTCATAAGGTCTTACTCTATAAAGCACTCTCATAAATAAATCACCATAAATTATACCCATCATAAGCTTCTTTATTAATTCATATGAAATCGTAAATCCTGGTTGCTTTTCCATACCTAACGTATTTAATGAAATAATTGGAACATCTGGAAATCCCGCTTCCCTTAAACCTTTCTTCAAAAATCCAACATAATTAGTTGCTCTACAACCACCACCAGTTTGTGTAATAATTAATGCAGTTTTTTCTGGATCATATTTACCACTTTTTAATGCATGAATCATTTGTCCAATAACTAATATTGACGGATAACAAGCATCATTATTAACATATTTAACCCCTTCTTCAATTGCCTCTTTATCATTAGCAGGTAATACCTCAATATTATATCCACTAGCCTTTGCCGCTTTTTCTATAAATTGAAAATGCATAGGCGACATTTGAGGTGCAAGTATTGTCCAATCTTTTTTCATTTCCTTTGTAAACACATTGTTTTGATAGCTGTTATCTACACTTTTTAATACAACATTATTTCTTTCCCTTTCTTCCATTGCTGCCTTTAACGATCTTATCCTTATCTTAACTGCACCTAAATTACTTCCTTCATCTATTTTTATTAAAGTGTATATCTTTCCTCTACTAGCTAATATTTCAGATACCTGATCGCTTGTAACAGCATCTAAGCCACAACCAAATGATGTTAACTGTATTAATTCTAAATCTTTTCTTTCCTTTACAAAGGCAGCAGCTCTATATAATCTAGTATGATACATCCATTGGTCCACAACTCTTATTGGTCTATTTAAATTTCCTAAATGAGCAACACTATCTTCAGTAAAAACTGCCATATTAAATGATGTTATAATATCTGTTAGTCCATGATTGATTTCAGGGTCAATATGATAAGGTCTACCACTTAAAACTATACCTTTCATATTATTATCTTCAATATACTTTAATGTTTCTTCACCTTTTTTTCTTATATCATTAACTACACTTTCTCTTTCGTTAAAAGCTGCATCCACTGCATTTCTTATTTCTTTTTTAGTAACATTAAACTCTTCAAAAATTTCATAAAGTCTTTTATAAAGCTTCTCTTTATTGTGCAATGACAAAAATGGCGAAAGATATTTTATTCCTTTATCTTTTAATTCATCTATATTATTTTTAATAACATCTGGATATGATGTAACCATAGGACAATTATAATGATTATTAGCCCCACTATCTTCTTTATATTCATAAGGAATACATGGATAAAAAATAGTTTTAATTCCTTTGTTAATTAAATACATAATATGACCATGACTTATTTTAGCTGGATAGCAAGCTGATTCTGATGGTATAGTTTCTATTCCTAATTTAAATATATCCTTATTAGAAATTGGAGATAATACAACCCTAAATTTTAATTTTGTTAAGAAAGTAAACCAAAATGGATAATTTTCATAAATATTTAAAACACGAGGTATACCAATTTCTCCCCTTATTGCCTCTTCTTTACTTAAAGGTTTATAAGAAAATATTCTTTTTAACTTGTATTTATATAAATTAGGTACATTTGCTTTTTTCTCAATATTACCAAGAGGTCTTTCACACCTATTTCCTGTAATATAATTTTCACTTTCACTGAATTTATTAATTGTTAATAAGCAGTTATTTCCACATCTTCCACATCTCTCACAACTTGTTTCCATTGTAAAATCATTGATTTTATCTCTTGTTATTAATGATGATGTCTCTCCTTCTGTGTAATTTTCCTTAGCTATTAATGCTGCTCCATACGCTCCCATTAATCCCGCTATTTCAGGTCTTACAACATCAATGCCTGTAACTTTTTCAAAGCTTCTTAATATTCCATCATTATAAAAAGTACCACCTTGTACTATAATATTTTTGCCTAATTCATCAAAATTTCTAATCTTAATTACCTTATATAAGGCATTTTTAATTACTGAATAAGAAAGACCTGCAGAAATATCTGCAATGCTTGCACCTTCTTTTTGTACTTGCTTTACCTTTGAATTCATGAATACAGTACATCTTGAACCTAAATCAACTGGATGTTTTGATTTAATAGACAATTTAGCAAATTCATCAATTGAAATTCCCAAAGATTTACTAAATCCTTCAATAAATGAACCACATCCTGATGAACACGCTTCATTTAATAAAATGTTATTAATAACTCCATCTTTAATCATTAAGGCTTTCATATCTTGTCCGCCTATATCTAATATAAAATCCACATTAGGCATAAATTCTTTTGCACCTCTAAAATGACAAATTGTTTCTATCTCACCAATATCAACACCAAGAGCTGCCTTTATTAATCCTTCTCCATAACCTGTAACTGTAGCTTTTGCTATCTTTACATCTTTATTTAATAATATATAAATTTCTTTTAAAATATCTATAGTTTTATTTAAAGGACTTCCTTCATTATTATTATAGCTAGAATATAATAACTCTCCTTTTTCTCCTAATACAACCGCTTTAGTTGTAGTAGAACCTGCATCTATTCCTATAAATACTTTCCCCTTGTATTCAGATAAATTTCCTTTAGGAACAGTGCTTAAACTATGTCTTTCCTTAAATTTATTATAATCTTCTTCATCAATAAATAATGGTTCTAATGATTCATTCACTATTGTTTTAGCATTAATTTCATTTAGTCTTCTAATTAGCTCATTAGAATTAATTATCTCACTGTTTTCAGCTAAAATTGCAGCTCCTAAAGCAACATAAATTTCAGAATTATTGGGTGCAAAGTATTCACCTTCTTTTAAATTTAAAGTTTTTATAAATCTATCTCTTAAACTATCAAGAAAATGAAGAGGACCACCAAGAAATGCAACATTCCCCCTAATAGGTTTCCCACATGCTAGTCCACTTATTGTTTGATCTACAACAGCTTGAAATATTGATGCTGCAATATCACTTTTCTTTGCTCCTTCATTAATTAATGGTTGTATATCAGTTTTCGCAAAAACTCCACATCTTGAAGCAATTGGATAAATGTTAGTTGCCTCTTTAGCTAATATATTCAACCCTTTTGCGTCAGTATTTAATAAAATAGCCATTTGATCAATAAATGCTCCTGTTCCACCAGCACATGTTCCATTCATCCTTTGGTCTATTCCACCTTTTAAATACGTTATTTTAGCGTCTTCTCCTCCAAGTTCAATAACAACATCTGTTTTACTTATAAATTCCTCTACTGCTCTAGTACAAGATATAACTTCTTGCTCAAATTTGCACTTTAACCACTGTGATACCCCTATTCCACCAGAGCCTGTAACTGTAACTTTTAAATTAACATTACCTATACTTTTAAAACATTCCTTTAATGAATTATCTAAAGTAGTTTTTATATCGGAAAAATGTCTCCTATAATCACTATAAATTACTTTATTATAATTATCTAATACCACAACTTTTATTGTAGTAGATCCTACATCAATTCCCAATTTATAACTTCTCATATTTTACCACTCTTTCCAATTAATATATCGCACTAATTATATCACATAAATTTTATTTTTTCATATCAAATAACTATTTTTACCAAATTTTGTTTATTATTCGATGTTTGTTCTATATTATTTAATAATATATTATCTTCTAAAATATATATTTAATGAATAATATTATGTGGTAAAGACAATAATTAGAATATCTGAGTAAATACTTAGGAGGTTAATATGAGTTACTTTAATGAAGGAAATAAATATTATAATAATAAAGATTACTCTAAAGCAATCGAAAATTACATAGAATCTATTGAAGTTGGTGAAAATGAAAGTTGCGCTTATTATAACGCAGGTGTATGTTATATTAAACTTAAGGATTTTAATAGCGCAATTGAAATGCTTAAGAAAGCTTTAAGTATACAAAAAGAAAGTAAATATTATTTTAATTTAGCTTATTGCTATGCAATGCTCGAAAATGTAAATAAAGCATTAATTTATTTTAATAGAGCTTGGGCTTTAGATGCTTCAGATAAAGACTGCGAAAAAGCTATAAACCTATTAATTTCTAAAAATAAAAAAGCGCTTTAATAAGCGCTTTTACCATTCTCCTGCAATACTATCAGTTATATGATCTTCATAAAAATCATAATTATTAAAATAATCTCCTGCTAAATAAAAAGTAGTATCTACCGGTATCCAACTTTCTATATCACTAATATAAACTTCATTCCATGCATGTGGTCCATATTGCTTCCCATCATATGCTGTTCCCGTTAATAATCTAACCTTTAAATCTACTGCTCTAGCCATTGCAACATAAAGACAAGAGTAGTCAAAACAAATACCACTTCTATTTTCAAATGCTGAAATAGCTCCGCTATTTTCAACTTTTTCATTATTTAATGCTTTTTCTGCTCTATCATAATCATACTCTATATTACTTCCAATCCAAGAATACAAAATTCTAGCTTTATCAATATCACTTGTTACACCTTTTGTTAATTCTTTTGCCATCTCATCAATTTCATTTGTAGATTTAATTCCTTCTTCTAATGTAACACCATTATAATAAATAATTATATTGCTTGTTGGTAGAAAGTTTTCTACAATTTCATCTGTAAGATCACTATTATTTTGGGCTATTTCAGAAGATAACTTCTCATAAACTTTATTATTACTAAATAAATCAACTCTATTATAAATTCCTATAGTATTATTATACATAATTAATGCTACAAAAAATATAAGTATTGACATTATTCCTTTTACTATTCCAAATATTGATGATAATATAACAATCAAAACACTATTTGCCTTATTTAATCCCTTAAACATTGGTATAATAATTTTCTTAGATATCACATAAAATGATACTTGAAGTAAAAAGAATAATCCTACTAATAATGCTATTTTACAAACATCACCATAAATACCATCTAATTTAAGATATGAAATTGATATTTTAGTAATACCTTTAATAATAACATCAATCTTTAAAGCAATTATTAAAATCGTAATAAATATAGAAATATAATAAAGGACCCTCTCTAGCGCAAAAGTTACATTTCTTCCATTCAATGACCTTTTCACACTTTCTGTAACTCCTAAAATTATAATAAAAAAACATATAGCATAAGAGAGTATTTCATTCATTAAGATTGCTCCTTTTATTCGAAATCTTCTGATTTAACTATAGATTTCACAACATCTTTAATTAAATCATAATCATACCCCTTCCCCATTAAAAATCTATATAATTTTTGCGTTAGTTTATAATTATCATTTTCTCTTTTACTAAATACTTTGTATTTTTTTAAAGCCATTTCATAAACAATAGCTTTAACCTCATCATTATTTATTTTTTCTAATTCACTTTCAATAATCTCTTCATCAATTCCTTTTTGAAGTAAAGAGTACTTAATTTTCTTTTTACCTATGTTTCTCGATTTATCTTTAACATACATAGTTGCATAATTATTATCATTTAATAAATTATATTCTTTCATAAAATTTATTGTACGATTAATTATATGGTCATCATAACCTTTTAATGCTAATTTTTGTGCTAATTCCTTTTCACTCTTATAAGTTCGTTCAATTGTTTTAAGCGCTGTATTTTTACATTTTATATAGTTATCTTCATCCGCTAACTTTTTTAAAGAATCAACATCAATTTTATCTTTAACCTTTATATTTTCTTTATATATCAATTCAGCACTAATTGAAAAAGCATACTCTTCATCAATATATATGTTTACTCGTTCCTTATTTCTTTTTCCTACTTCAATTTTTGTTATTATATTCATAATTATTACCACCTTATGATGATTTTAGTATATGAATTGTAGGATTATTTAAAACTTTATTTGCAACTTCATATATCTCATCTGCTGTAATACTATTTAGACTTTCCATATCTTTTAAAAATTCAAATATATCTTCACCTTCTAAGCTTTGACTCAAAATATAACTACATAATTCAACTGAATCCTCTAATGTTGAAATCACAGCTGTCTTATGAACCTTTTTCATTATATTTAAATCATTATTACCAATTACAATTTTTTTAGACTTAATATCCTTAAATATTTCTTCTATAGCTTTTGAAGCATCATTTATATCCTCTTCATCAACTGCAGTATAAACATATAATGTTTTTACATTTTTAGTAATGTCTAAATGTGAATATATATCATATGCTAAACCTCTGTTTTCTCTTACTTCCCTAAATAGTAAAGAGTTGGCACTTTCACCTAATCTGTGATTTAAAATTCGTAATGGAAGTTCACTTTTTTTATCTAAATCATAAAAAGTAAATAAATAAATTATTGTACTTAATTCAATATTTTCTTTAGTTGTTACTACCTTAATATCCTTATTCTTTTCATCTTTAACATCTAAACTTTTTACCTCTTTAGGTTGCCACTTTCCAAAATATTTTTCTATTTCCTTTATTGCATCATCATGCTCTCGTGATGATACCATTGTTATTAATGAATTGTTTGGCACATAATACTTTTTATAATAACTATAAAGCTGATCCCTAGTAAAGTTTTTTACATTTTCATCTAACCCAGCAACATCATACTTTAAAGCGCTATGTTCAAATGCAACTTCATTAATCCTTTTAAAACTAAAATCTTCAACACTATCTTTACTTGATCTTATTTCTGCTAAAATTACTCCTCTTTCTTTATCTACCTCTTCTTCTGGAAGTTTTGAATTAATAAGCATATCACTTAATAATTCAATACCATTTATAAACTCTTCCTCTAAACAACTAATTGAATATACTGTTTGAGAATAATCCGTATAAGCATTATATTCTCCACCTAAAGACTCTAATTCATCATTTAACCTTTGAAATGTTCTATTCTCAGTTCCTTTAAAAATCATATGTTCTATAAAATGTGAAATCCCTTTTTCCTCAAGAGTTTCATTTAAGGCACCAACTTTAATTCCTATGTTAATTGATGAGATTTGGGTATTCTTTTTTATAGTAATGACTTCTAATCCATTTTTAAGAATATGCTTTTTTACATCAAAATTTAATTTAATCATCTTCTACCTTCCCCCATCTAAAATACTTTTTTCCTAGAATTATAATATAATATGTTTGCTACTTAATATCAACAATTAAGTGAAATTCAATATTTTATATTTTGCTAATTCAACTTAAATTTTACTAATTTAAGTCTAAGATTTAGATTAGTAAAATTTATACAAAATACACTATTCTATTTAAATAATTTAAGTCTTTTTTTAATAGTTTATCTGTTCTAATTCTCTTAATATATACTTATTTAATTTATTTTTATATAAATTAACTTATTAGTTTATAATTGTACAATTATGTTTTATAATTTAGTTAATAAATATTTTTTAAAGGAGGCATTATGAGTAAAACTATACTAATAATAGAAGATGAATTAAAAATAAGATTTTTATTAAGGGATTACTTGAAGGCAGAAGGATTTAATGTATTAGAAGCTTCTGATGGTGATGAAGGAATATTTATATTTAAAAATAACAAAGTCGATTTAATCCTATTAGATATAATGATGCCTAAGATTGATGGTATTACAGTTTTAGAAACAATTAGAACAGTTTCTAATCTTCCAATTATATTATTAACTGCAAAAGGTCAGGAGGAAGATAAACTTTTTGGTTATGAAATGGGTGCTGATGATTATGTTACTAAACCATTTTCCCCTAAAATCTTAATAGCTAAAATCAAAGCTTTATTAAAAAGAACAACTAATAATGATGATGATTTCAACCCAACTCAAAATTATAATGGATTAACTATTAATAAGTTAGCACATGAAGTTAAAATAAATGGCGTTGCTCTTACATTATCACCAAAAGAATTTGAACTTTTGCTTTATTTATCTGATAATTTAGGAATTGCATTAAGCAGGGACACTATACTAGACAATGTTTGGGGAATCGATTATTATGGTGATTTAAGGACTGTTGACACAAATATAAAAAGATTACGTGAAAAATTGGGTTCAAAAGCTAACTATATTGTTACAGTAAGAGGAAGTGGGTATAAATTTGAAGTTCCAAATGAAGAATAGTATTTCTAAAAGAATTACATTAATAACCTTTGGTTTAATATCAATTGTATTTTGTTTAACTTTTTTATTTCAAAATATATTTTTTGAAGACTTTTATCTTTCTAAAAAAACAGAATCATTAATTTTAGATGCTAAAAGAATAAAATCATTATATTCTTATCAAAATTTTGATGCTACAACCCTAAGTTCTGCATTAAAAAATTATGAAGAAAAAAATAATTCAAGAATTGCAATTATATCATTAAATGACGGTTCATTAAAATATTTATCATATTTTGATAATAAAAACTTCGATGATATGAAATCTTTAACTAATTTTTATTCAGATCTATTATCAAATCATGATTTAATTGAAGATGTTTTAATCAATGATAAAGTGCAAAGTGTAATTTTTACGAATCAAGGTAGTGACTACAAAAAAATAGGAATTGTTGCGCCAATTTCAATTCAAAGTGAAAATGATTCACTACTTATTTCAGTATCTTCTATACAACCAATCAAAGAAGCTTCAAGTGTTATACGTAGTTTCTATTTTTATTTATTAATTGGATTTTTAATATTAGCTATATTTTTGTCTAGAATTTATTCTAAATTAATTAGTAAACCACTTATTGATTTAAATAAAGCAGCAAAAAAAATGTCTAATTTAGATTTTGACACAAAGTGTGCAGTTACATCTGATGATGAAATTGGTAATCTTGCAAATACACTAAACTTTTTATCATCTAACTTAGAAAATGCTCTTCAAACGCTCCAAGAAAAAAATGCTCAATTAGAAAAAGATATTGAAAAAGAGCGTAATCTTGAAAATATGAGAAAAGATTTCGTATCAAGTGTAAGCCATGATTTAAGAACTCCACTAGGCATTATATGTGGATATGCTGAAGGCTTAAGAGATGGTATAGCTTCTGGAAAAGATGCCGTTGCATATTTAGATACTATTATAGACGAAGCAAATAAAATGAATTTATTAATAACCAATATGCTTGATTTATCTAAATTAGAATCTGAAACAATAGCCTTACATTTAGAGTCATTTAATATAGTTAGATTACTACAAGGAATGGTAAAAAAATTCTCATTAGACTTTCAGAATAAAGGATTAAACATAAAATTTAATTTACCTTCATATGCCTATGTTGAAGGTGATATAATGACATTAGAACGTGTTGTGCAAAATCTTTTATCAAATACTATTAAATATACACCTAGAAATAATGATATTATCATTACCGTTAAGGAAGATGATTTTGATTATTTAATTTCAATAGAAAATAAAGGGATTACTATACCTGATAATGAATTAGAGAATATATTTGCAAAATTCTACAGATTAGATAAATCTGGTGATAGATCTAAAAATAGCTATGGTCTAGGATTAGCAACAGTAGAAAGAATTTTATCCCTTCATAAAAGTAAATATTCTATAAGTAATACTAAAGATGGTGTTATTTTTAAATTCACATTAAAAAAGCAAGATTTAGCCATTGACGAATTCGAATAATTTTTTTATACAGATTAATTATTACTAACTTAAATATAACTAAATATTATTTAAAATTAAGGCTCTGTTTTAATTGAGTGTTGATATGTGATACTTTTCCGAAAATAGGTTATACTATAGATATACTCAAATTTTGGAGGTATCACTATGAGCAATGTAACATCAGTATTAACACAAGCAAAAGCCTTATCTGAACAAGAACAACAAGAATTATTAACTCAATTAGAAGAACATCTTGTTTTAGGTTCTCAAGTTGCACAAGTAACTAAAGAAGTTAAAGAAATGAGATTTTCTAAGGGTAGAGTTTGCTGTCATTGTAACGGTACTGATGTGGTTAGGAATGGTAAAAATAAAGGTGTGCAAAGGTATTTATGTAGAAGTTGCAAAAAATCCTTCTCTGATTTAACTAATTCTGCCACTTATAAAAGCAAAAAAACTTTAGATAAATGGCTTAGATATGCTAAATGTATGTTAAATGGATACTCCATAAGGAAATCTGCTGAAATCGTAGAAATTAATATTGCAACATCCTTTTACTGGCGACATAAAATACTTAACTGTATTAGCGAGTTTCTTGGTATCGGCTCTGTTGATGGTCTTGTTGAAGCAGATGAGGTGTTTTTTGCTTATTCCTATAAAGGGACTAAACCTACAAATATGCCAAGACCTTCTCGTCATAGAGGAAAAGAAGTTAAAAAGCGTGGAATTAGTAAAGAGCAGGTGTGCGTTGCAACTGCTCTTGATAGGCAAGGTAATTTAATTATAGAATTATTATGCACTGGTAGAATGACTTCTGACGAATTAGAGCGTCTATATGGCAATCGTATAGGGGAGCATTCTATTCTATGTACAGATTCACACAAAAGTTATATTCAGTTTGCCACAGATATGCAATTAGAACATAAGAGAATTAAACGAGGTAGACATAAAGAAGATATATACCATATTCAACACATCAATAGCCTTCACTCCAATTTAAAAAGATGGATGAGTAGGTTTAACGGAGTTGCAACAAAATACCTAAGTAACTACCTAAAATGGAATAAGTGGATAAATACATTTAGTACCGAAAAAGAGACTGTAAAAACTAAAAATTTGATAGTTCATAGTAATATACCTCATAATTATACTATGATAAAGGATTTTAAGAGGATAAAACCTCTATTTGTATAAATATAGGTTTATTAACAAAGGAGATTAATAACATGATAAACAAACTAAAAAAAATACTAGAACCCATTATAGGTTATGGAATTGTATTCATAGTTTTAATAGCAGTTATTTCTGTCATTGCCATATTGGGAGGCGGCATAATGAGATTATTTGGTTTCGAGTATACTTCTGTAAAGAGTATTATTATATTTTTTACTATAGTAACCATAGTAGGATTTCCAATAGAAACTCTTGCTTTATCCTTTCTGAAAGCATTGTTATCACTAGATAAAATCACTATAAAATTAGCAAAGATACTATTCGTTATATTAGACACACTATCAACTATGCTTACAATGTCTTTGATTGATTATTTTATGGGAAGTGTATCTGCATCAGATATATCTATATTTGTAATATCATTTATAATTGCACTTTTATCAATGAAAGATTTGAACGAATAATTATATTTTATCGGTTAGATTTAATTTACAATATTAATCTATTATGATTAACATATAAAAGTGGACAACCTATTGATTGTCTACTTTTATATGACCTATTATCAACATTGGTTTAAAACAGAGCCAAAATTAAAAGTGACAAGTTGCAAGCTCAAAAATAAAATTCCTTTACACTGAATTTATTTTCTAACTTGTAACTTATCACTTATCCCTTAATACTAAACATACACTCTTTCAATTTTTTTGAAGATAATTTCCTTCTTTATTTCTAAAGTATCTTTATTTATTTCAATTTTAAAAATATTAGGACATCCTTCTTCTCTCCATTTTTTCATATACTTTGCATTAGCTTCTAAAATATAAAAATACTTTTCATCAAAGTCATCTGAAAATTCTAAAAATGATAACTTACTATATCTATCAAGTTTTATATTTTCTTTATCTATATTATTCATTATTGGAACAAAATATTTTAATGGTATTTCATATTTATATGTACCTGAAATTTCTTTTCCTTCAATTAATGCTCTTTTTAAAAATCTTTCTTCCTTATCATTTAACTTTTTAAATCCAAGCTTAAAGATTGGTTCATTTAATCTATTTTTCTCTATTTTAACTTTGATCATTGACATCACCAACTTCACTTTCCTTAGTTTATTATAAAAATCCGCCGTCAATCCTTATTATTTGTCCAGTTAAATATGAGGTATTATTTTGGCATAAAAATAATACAGTATTAGCAACTTCATCAACAGTACCAAATCTACCAATTGGAATATCATTTATTAATTCTTCTTTTTCATCAGCTTCTAAAAAACTATTCATTTCAGTATCAATAACTCCAGGCGCTATTGCATTTACTCTTATTCCAAAAGAAGCGACCTCTTTTGCCAAAGCTTTAGTAAATAAATTTAATCCACCTTTTGTAGTTGAATATACAACTTCACAAGAAGCTCCACTCTCTCCCCATATTGAAGAGATATTAATTATATTACCACTACCTTTAGAAGTCATAAATGGTAATATAGCCTGAGTTAAATACATTGGAGCTAATAAATTAACATTCATTAATTGCTCTATAGTTTCTTTTTTAAAATCCATAAATAATCCAATTTCTGATTTAGCTGCATTATTTATTAATATATCTATTTTCCCAAAGCTCTCTATAACTTCATTTATCAAATTAATACAATTATTATAATCTGAAATATCTCTTTTTATAATTTTTGCATATCCACCATTATCTATTATTTCTTTTAATGTATTATTAGCTCCTAAATCATCTTTTGAATAATTTATAATAACACTTGCGCCATTTAAAGCTAACTTTTTTGCAATAGCACTCCCTATTCCTCTTGATGCTCCAGTAACAAGTGCTACTTTTCCCGTTAAACTGCTCATTATAGTCTCCTCTCTAGTTTTAATTATATTATAATTTAATTCTTTCTTTATATCAAAAATTATTATAATAAATCTAACTTTTTCTTTTTCTAATTCTTTCTTCCTTTGCATAATTTAAATATTCTGCTATCTTAGTTGGACCTGCAATGTTTTTTCTTGTAACCCAAAGAGAACCAGCATCCTGAGCATCGATAATCCATTTAACTAATTTAATTTCTCCTTTTTCTATCTCAATCGTCGTTATTGCATATGGATAAACACAACATCCATCATTGAAATATGGTGGTTCATAAAGCCCAGGAAATCTTGTATTATGAGTATGTCCACATAAAAGCATAGTGCAATTATCCCTTGCCCAATCTTGAAGTTTTATATCTATTCTGCTTCTTTGAGTTTTACTTTTTGCTGATCTTGTAGGATCTTTAAATCCAGCTATTCCATTTAAAAATTTCCATATATATCGTACTAAAAATTCATTTATTCTCCAAGCTTCATTATTCCAAAAATCAAGTTGATGCCCATGCACAACTAAAATTTTTTCTCCTAATGGCTTATACATTAAATTCATTCCTGGATAAAATGTTACGTTTTTAATAAATTTAATAAATTCCTCACCATAATCTGCTCCAATTTTTTTTAGTGCGTTTTCTTCCTTATATTTAAAATTTCTACATCTTTTAATAATATCATGATTTCCTACTATGCAGTAAATATTATTCTTTTTATTGAATTTATTTAATATTTTAAAGATATCATCATAGAAAAAAGAAATCTCATTAAAATTTTTATTTTTCCATAATTCATCTCCATCTCCAACTTCTATATAAATATAATCATTTTTTAAATAATATTTCAATGCTGTTATATATATATTTCTATTTGGCAAAAAAGAATCCGAATATGTCCCATCACCTCTATGAACATCCGAAATAAATACTATTTTACTATCATCATCGAAATCTAATGTAAATCCATTCTCATATATATTTTCTAATTCCTTTACTGACATACTATCCTCATTTTAATTGTTTCTAATATATTATGAATTATAAATATTAATTGATAACCTATTAATAATTTATATATAAAAATTGTATTAATAGCACAAACTATATCTAATGTAATTTATACATTTACTAAAGAATAAAAGAAACTTAATTCATAAGGAGTAATGATTATTATGAAACTATATCTTTACAACAAAACATATTTTTATAAGATACTTTCATTTATATTAATTATATGTAATCTAGGCTCTGTAACTGCTTCAGCTTATGTATCATTAGACAAATGTGATTTATCTAAAAACAATTCAAGTATAACTCAAAATACGGATGATAAAAATCATGAATTAATAGAAAAATTTCAACCTGTTATTGAAAATATATTTTTAAATAGAAATTCTGCAATTCTAACTGGAGATAGTGAAGGACTAAAATTATTTTATGACTTAGATAAAAGAGTTGGAAAATGGACTTATGAAAAAGAAGTTACTAAAACTCAATACTTTACTAATTGGTGTGAAAAACAATGCGTTTCCTTCACAAGGATAAATTCCATAATAAAAGTATGTAACGTAAAAGAACTAGAAAAGGATGTTTACAATGTTGTATGCTACGCATGTACAACTTTTTGTTACAGCTATAAAGATCAACCTACTGTAGAAAATTTATTTAAACTTGGTACATGTCATTATATTAACTTAAAAGATAATGGTGACAGATATATTATAATTAAAGAATGGTATACTGATCCACTAGCTGATTCTTTAGATTTAGAAAATCTTAATTGTGATGATATTAAAGCAACTATTTTAAATCATACAAAACCTGATTATACACCAGATGAAAGAACTCAAAAAGCAATAGATTATGCTCATGAATACTGTGGAATTAGTGATAACGAAGAACATTTATTTAAATATAATAAAGATTACAAAAATTTTAATCCTGATGGTGGTGACTGTGCAAACTTTGCTTCTCAAATTATGTACGAAGGCGGTGGCTTTAAGAAAAATAGTACTTGGTCTTATTGTAATAAATCTGCTACAAAAGCCTGGGTCAATGCACAAGCTTTTAAAAACTATCTAATAAATAGTGGTCGTGGTTCTTATATTGCCAAAGGTAACTATTGTGAAACTTACAAAGCAGCTTTTAATTTACGTCCTGGTGACATTGTCGCCTATGAGAAAAAAGGAAGAATAACTCATGTTTCTACAGTAACAGGATTAGACTCAAAAGGTTATCCTTTAGTAACATGTCATAATACTGATAGAATGCTTGTACCATATGATTTAGGTTGGAGTAATAGTAATATTAAGTTCCACTTAATTGATGTACACTATTAGCTATCTTTATATAGTTAAGAGTTAATAGTTTTGAGTTAATAGTTGAGGTTGAAACTCCTTAAAGGAGTTTCTTAATTATATGTTTTTTAAATTCATCTAAGCTGAATTTATCCCTTAACTATTAACTCTTAACTCTTAATTATTAACTACTTTAAAATATGTGGAATGATAATACAACCATGCCAAATACAATTGATACTATTGACATTAACTTAATTAATATATTTAAAGCTGGACCTGAAGTGTCTTTAAATGGATCTCCTACTGTATCACCAACAACAGCTCCTTTATGACATTCTGAACCTTTACCACCATAATTTCCTGCTTCAATATGTTTCTTTGCATTATCCCATGCTCCACCAGAATTAGACATCATTACAGCTAATACAAATCCACATATAGTTGCTCCTGCTAATAATCCAGCAACACCATTAGGCCCTAAAATGAAACCTACTATTAATGGAGTTGCTATTGCTATTACTGCAATAACTATTAGTTCCTTTTGAGATGATTTTGTACAAATATCTACACATGATGCATAATCAGGTTCTGCTTTACCATCCATTAAACCTTTAATTTCCTTAAATTGTCTTCTTACTTCAACAACAATTTTACTAGCTGCTCTTCCCACAGCACTCATAGTACAAGAAGAAAATGCAAATGTAACCATTGCTCCAATAAATGCACCTATTAAAACTTGTGGATTTAAAACTGATAAATCAAATTCGAATGCTATATTATTATTTGTAGCTAAAACTTCTATAGAATTTTTATAAGATGCTATAAAAGCTAAAGCAGTTAATGCAGCTGATCCAATAGCAAAGCCTTTTCCCGTTGCTGCTGTAGTATTTCCTAATGAATCCAAAGCATCTGTCCTATCTCTTACTTCTGAAGGTAATCCAGCCATTTCAGCAATTCCTCCAGCATTATCTGCAACTGGACCATAAGCATCTGTAGCTAATGTTATACCAAGTGTAGATAACATACCAACTGCTGATATAGCTATTCCAAATAACCCCATATTAAAATTATTAAATCCACCTGAAGAAACAAAACTTATTAAAATTGAACAAGCAATTATTATTACAGGTGCAGCTGTAGATTTCATTCCCACTGATAAACCAGTAATAATAACTGTAGCAGCACCAGTTTCTGAAGATTTTGCAATACTCTTTGTTGGATTATAATTATCACTAGTATAATATTCTGTAAAAAATCCTATTAATAATCCTGCAACTAATCCACAAAGAATTGAAATATAAATACCTATATGTCCTTTTCCTAATACATTAGATACAACAAAGTAAGATGCAATTGCAATAACTATTGCTGAAAAATAGGTACCTCTCCTTAATGCGCTTAATAATGCTTTTTGAGAAACATCCTCTTTAGATTTTACAAAAAAACTTCCAAGTATAGATGCCATTACTCCAATAGAAGCTATTACTATTGGTATTACAGCTCCATTTACTGACAATCCTGCTGCAACTGCTAAAGCACAAGATGATAATATAGAACCAACATATGATTCATAAAGATCAGCTCCCATCCCAGCAACATCACCAACATTATCACCAACATTATCAGCTATAACAGCTGGATTTCTTGGATCGTCCTCTGGTATTCCTATTTCAACTTTACCAACAAGATCAGCTCCTACATCTGCTGCTTTAGTAAATATACCTCCACCTACTCTTGCAAACAAAGCCATAGATGAAGCTCCCATACTAAATGTTAACATTGTTGTTGTTATCATTGTAATTCTTTCATTTAAAGGCATTGCGCTATAATAACAATTTAATATACCAAACCAAATACTAAAATCAGCTAATGCTAAACCAACTACAACAAGTCCCATTACCGAACCACTTGAAAATGCAACTCTTAATCCGCTATTTAAGCTCTTAGTACAAGCATTTGCTGTTCTACTATTTGCACTAGTAGCAATTTTCATGCCTAAATATCCACTTAGACCTGAGAATATACCACCTGTTAGGAATGCAAATGGCATAAAGATACTAACAAAATTGAACCTTGATAAAATAAATAAAATGATAAACATGATTACGAAAAATATAGCAACACCTTTATATTGTCGTTTTAAAAAAGCATTTGCCCCTTTTCTGATACTACTTGCAATATACTTCATCCTATCAGTTCCCTCATCCACCTTAAAGATTGTATAAGTATAATATGCAGCAAAGAGTAATGCTAATGTCGCTCCTACAGGTGCAAAAACTATTAATTTCATAATCCTCTCCCCCTTAATAATATTAATATTATTCATCTACATTTCTATATATAGTTTTTACTTTTCATAATAGAACTTTTAACAATTAATATTTTGAAAAATTTTAGGCATATATAATTTTAAAATTTAATATAATCTAACATAATGAAAGGAGCGATAAAAAATGAGTAAACAAAAACGTGGAAAATATATTAAAACATTACCAAACTGGCGTGGTACATGTCCAATTTGCGGAAGAAAAAGAGTAAAATTAGTATGGACAAAGAAAGATGAAAATGGAAAAACTATAAATGTATGCAAGCACTGTTCTCTAACATAGATATTATATATTTAAAGAGGTTGTATTAAATTCTACAACCTCTTTTTAAATATATTTATTATATTTAAAAGCCTTTTTTCTTTGCTTCTATACCACTTTCATTAAGAGCAGGTTCTTCAATTGTTGTAACATATTTATTTTTAGGATTATTATTTTGTGTTTTATTCCCATTTTTTAGATAATTTTCTTTAGTATATTCTCTCTTATTCATTTTAACTCCTTACTTTTTCAATAAAATTTTATACTTTTTATATAAATTAGAATTTTGGATCTATCTCTTCTCTTTGAATATGTTTTAAATCCTTTAATCTTAAATGTGTTGTTTCCATTATTTTATTCCAAGGTTCACCATCAATGATCATTTTTTTTGCTACATCTCTACTTAATAGTGTATCTAATTTTTTCATTTTAAAAACCTCCTTATCTTTTGATACTATTATTTTATGGCTTTTTAAAAAACTTATTCGAGTTATAAATTTCATATTATTAACGCTTTAATGAATTTTAGAATAATTATCCAAATTTAATATTTTTAATTAAAAAGAAAACAGCATAGCAAATAATATTTACTACACTGTGAACTGCTCCCTGTCAAGTAGACAGGGTAAATAATAAAAAATTATGATGCTAAGGTATGACTCCTATATTCAAGCGGAGCCATGCCTTTTAGCTTTTTTTGTATTCTTTTTGTATTATAAAATTCTATATATTCATCTATAGCTTTTTCAAGCTGTTCGTAAGTATGAAACTTTTCTAAATAATACATTTCAGATTTTAATATTCCCCAAAAACCTTCCATAGGTCCATTATCAATACATCGCCCAACTCTAGACATACTTTGTTTGGCGTTAATAGCATCTAGCTTAAGTTTAAAGCTCTTACTTGTATATTGAAATCCGCGATCACTATGAAATAGTGGCGTTGCCGTCGGATTAGTTATAACAGCTTTATCTAGTGTATCAAAAACTAATTTATTATTATTAGAAGTACCTAATACATAAGAAACGATGCTATTGTCTCCAAGATCTAAAATTGCACTTAGATAAGCTTTTGTTCCGTTAGTTAATTTAAATTCTGTAACATCAGTTAACCATTTTTCATTAATATTTTCAGTTATAAAGTTTCTGTTTAATAAATTTTCAGCAGTTATTTGAGGGGTACTATGAACATATCTCTTTCTCTTCTTACGAATTACAGCAGACATATTCATAGATTTCATTAATCTATAAATACGTTTATGATTGTAATTAGAACCTAGAGTTTTATTTAAATTTAAAGTTATTCTTCTATAGCCATAAATACCTTTTACCTCAGAATATATCTTAATAATTTCATTCG
>OGXC01000478.1_pt1 | contig 34036 bp, 19 predicted proteins | sample 1576201 | NCBI WGS metagenome assembly OGXC01 (sample SAMEA3541562, study PRJEB24748) | human gut metagenome | biome: human gut; feature: human-associated habitat; material: faeces | place: China | collected 2012 | reverse complement strand
CAAAAACTTTGGTTATTTCGTTTATAGGTATGGCAACTCAGGAAGTAGCAATAAAGGCAAACTTGCAGATATTTTTAAAAGCTGATGCAGAAGTACTTGATGAGGTGATGGTTGTGGCATACGGTACAGCTAAAAAAGCTTCATTTACCGGGGCAGCCTCAACAATTTCAGCAAAAAAAATATTGAAGGATATTCCGATTAATTCGTTTGAAGAAGTCTTGCAAGGTTCTGCTCCGGGTGTTACGGTAAACAGTAATAGTGGACAACCCGGTGCAGCACTTTCTATCCGTTTGCGCGGTACAGGCTCCATGAATGCCGGAAATGAACCTCTATATGTCATTGACGGAATTCCCGTAGTATCTGGAGACGTTGCTGTTTCAGGAGTGAGCGGAGATACTAAATCTTTTAATATTATGTCTTCTTTGAATCCCAGTGATATTGAAAACATAACCATTTTAAAAGATGCAGCAGCGGCATCACTCTATGGCTCCCGAGCTGCAAATGGTGTTGTCCTGATTACTACTAAAAAAGGACAAGAAGGAAAAACAACCATAAGTTTCAAAGCTAATTGGGGCATAACCGATTGGGCTACCAAAAACCGCGAGACTGTTAACGGTGACCAACAAAGGGAGTTAACTTATGAAGCCTTTTACAATGAGGGTATACTATATAAAGATTACGATGAGGTCCAAGCCAAGCAGTACGCCCAACAAAATGTAGATGTGTGGGCGCCTAAACTAGACCGCTATTCCGATTGGGAATCAGCCCTGTTTAAAAGTAACGGCTCAATGGAGAACTATGAGTTTGCAGCTCAAGGAGGTAATGAAAATACAAACTTCTATGCTTCTTTAGCTTATAAGAACGAAAAGGGCATGGTAGAATCATCATGGATGAAAGGCTTCTTCGGTCGTGCCAATGTAAGCCACAAATCCAATGATGGCAAAATAAAAATGGGAGTTAATATTTCCATGTCTAAACAAAGCAGCTCTCAGGTTTCAGAGGGATACGCTTATGCCAATCCCTACTTTGTTACACGTTGGTATGCTATTCCTAATATACCAATCTATAACGAGGACGGAAGTTTTTATGAAGGATTCCCTATTGCCAATTTAGGCGTTGCCAATCCGGTAAAAGACATGAATCTAGACAAAAGTTTGTCAAGCGTATTCAGAAGTTCCAATTCTTTATGGGCGTCTTATGAAATTATAAAAGGGCTTATCCTGAAACAAACATTGAGTTACGACTATATCATGAATGAAGCTACCACACACTGGCCAAAAGCTTCACACAACGGTAACTTACATCAAGGATTAATGATTAAGATACCCTATCAAAATCACAATATTTACTCCTCAACTGTTTTAAACTACATAACAACTATTAATGAAAAGCATAATGTAGATGTACTTATAGGATGGGATGTTGATGATAAAAAAGAAACTTATGTAGAAGCTGTCGGAAAAGGATATTCCACAGACTTACTACCTGAACTGGAGAACTCTTCTACTCCCATGACTGCTTCATCGGGATACTCTAGAGACAGATTATTATCTGTTTTGTCACGTTTCAATTATGATTATGCCGGAAAATATTATATTTCCGCCAACTACCGTCGTGACGGGAGCTCTCGCTTAGGGATAAATAAGCGTTGGGGAAATTTCTGGTCAGTTTCTGGTGCGTGGAGAATCAGCAGTGAGAATTTTATGCAGGGATTACCTTGGATCAATGACTTAAAATTAAGAGTTTCTTATGGTATTAACGGTACATTACCAAGCAAACTTTATAGTCACCTGAGTTTAATGAGTACGGGTTATGACTATCAGGACAAACCGGGTATTGCACCAGGTACAATTCCTAACCCCGATCTTGCATGGGAAAGAAACAAGAACTTCAACGTAGGTTTTGACACTCGCCTCTTTGAGCGTTTGAGTTTCTCATTTGACTATTACAATCGCTTAACTACAGATTTGCTTCAAGATGTTCCAACTTCAATGACAGTGGGTTTCACTTCTGCGTTAAAAAACGTAGGCTCCATGATTAACCGTGGCGTTGAGATTGACATTAGTTATGATATTTTCAAGCACTCGGCTATTCAGTGGACTACCGGTCTAGCCTTGTCACACAATAAGAATAAAATTGATAAATTATATGATGGCAAAGACATTATTAGTGGTTCAAGCATCTTACGTGAGGGAGAATCCTATTATTCATGGTGGGCCAGAGAATGGGCAGGCGTTGATCCTCAGACAGGTGAAGAACAATGGGTACTGAACACCCAAAATAAAGACGGCTCTCTGAATAAAGAATTAACAAAGAACCCGGGAGAGGCTCAACGTATTATTATTGGCACTCCTGACCCCAAATTAACCGGCGGATGGAGAAATAGCCTTTCATGGAAGGGACTGGAATTCAACGCCCTGTTCTCCTTCTCTCTAGGAGGAAAATTATTGGATGACGCTTGCTTAACGTATACAGATACTGATGGCGAAAACGCTTATTATGCAATAGGCAAACAGCAGTTAAACAGATGGCAAAAACCGGGAGATATTACAGATGTTCCGCGTCGTATAAACAACTATACATACGCCCGCTATTCAAGCGACCGTCACATGCACACCAATAATTATCTCCGTTTAAAATCGGTTTCACTTTCTTATTCTTTGCCCAAACAATGGCTCAACCCCTTAAACATAAATAATTTGCGCGTGTTTGTTTCAGGCAGCAATTTGCTGACATTCCAATCTTATGACAATGTGGATCCGGAACAACCTATTAATGGTAATGTAAATTTTGCATTTCCGGCAATGAAAAGTGTCAGTTTCGGTCTAGAACTATCACTATAACCTATAAACACAGAAATAATTATGAAACATAATAGTTTAAAATTCTTATTCATAGCGGCATCCATTTCTATAGGATTGTCTTCATGTGATGGCTATCTGGATCAGATGCCTTCTAACGCACTGCCTTCCGATGAATCTATTAACAATATTGAAGATGTAGGTTCTGCTCTAAATGGTGTATATTCAGGTTTACTGTCTAGCGAATATTACGGTGCCGATTTCATATCAAGAGCAGAAGTAGGAGGTGAAGATGTACAAACTTCGACTCCAAGCAAAAGAACTGAAAATTTTTACAAATTCATGTATCGTCAGAATAATGCGCCGACAGGTCTTTGGAAAATACCCTATCAGGTCATTAATCGGGTAAATGTTCTTCTGCAAGCTATAGAATCGGGTAAAATCACGGCTTCTCCTCAATTAGACAATGCAAAAGGAGAAGCTCTTGCAGTCAGAGCATTGTGTAATTTTAACCTTAATATAGTATACGGTTATCCTTATCAAAAAGACAAAGGAGCTTCTTTAGGAGCACCTATTGTAGAAAAGGTCTTGACGGCCAACGACATGCCTGCCAGAAACACGGTTGCCGAAGGCTATGAAGCAATAGAGAAAGATTTAACAACAGCTTTAGGATTGGTTTCTGATAAAGTCAACGATGGGCATTTTAATAAATGGGCAGTACTAGGATTGCAGGCTAGGGTTTATTTGTATAAAGGCAATTATGACGCAGCGTTCAATTGTGCTGAAACGATTATAAAAGAAAGTCCTTATAAACTGATTCAAAACGCAGACTATCTTGCTGCTTGGTCTAATGAATATACCTCAGAATCCATACTCGATTTGCATGTTTCAGATTTGTCTTCCGGTAATCGTGAACTCTTTGGTTATTTGGTAGATCCTAAAGGGTATGCAGCTATAGCTGCAACTGATGCCTTTATCGAACTGCTAAATGAATATCCTAATGATGTCAGATTAGGACTTTTAAAGGAAGATGCTGCAGGAGTTAAATGTATTATTAATAAATACCCGGGAAGGAATGGAGCCTCTACGGTTAATAATATCAGAGTGATTCGCTTGTCTGATATCTATCTGATTGCTGCAGAAGCTGCTTTGCGCAAATCAAGTCCAGATCAAGCGAAAGCAAATAGCTATTTGAATAAGATTATTAAAAGGGCTATTCCAACAGCATCGGATGTTGTCGCTACATTGCCAATGATCGACCGGGAAAGAAGGAAGGAGTTAGTATTGGAAGGACATCGTCTCAATGATATTTTACGAGTTGGAGGAACTGTAACAAGAGAAGGAGGCCGTCACTTCTTGAATAATACAGACTTAATAAGCCCTAACTGGAATGACTACCGTTGTGTTATGCCTATTCCTCAAGCTGAAATAGATGCTAATGTAAATCTGCAAGGACAACAGAATCCTGAATATTAACACTATTATATAAAATGACTTGATACCTTGGTTTGAATTCTACAGTGGGGTACACTGTAGAACAGCCATAAAGTATCAAGTCATTTTTATTCCATATGGTAGGTGTAAAAGATACCTTAATCGTTTTTCCATCAGAATTCTCGGACAAAGACTTTCTTTTCTTCACAGAAAAAGAGAGAGGCTATCCTATAAAGTACGCATTTGAAAATAAATGGAGTTGTTATTTTCTTTACAACTGCTTCAACCAGAGTTCGAAAAAACGGTCATAAACGCTGTATACACCTAATTCAGCAGTGACAAAATCTTTTTCCAGCAATCCTTTCAGTGCTCCCTGTACACTGCTTGCCGTCAGTTTGTAAGTGTGGAGAAATCTGGAAGAGGTGACTTCCTTTATCCTGCCTTCCTTGCAGATGGCTATCAGCACCTCCTTTTGCTTGGGTGGAAGTTGATAGAGTAAAGAAGAATAGGTAAAATCCATCTGCGATAAAATTTCATCTAATGCCAATTGGATCTTTCCAACCGTACAGGTTTCTTTTTCCATGGTATCCGCATAGAGGAAATTCATAACAAACTGGATATACCAAGTGGTACCGTCAAACAGCCGATATACTTCTTCTATGGTGTCCTTATTGATATTCTTTCCATTCTCTATAAAATGCCGTTCAATGAAAGCGGCATAGCTTCCAATTCCTATGGGTTTCAAATCCAGAATAGTAGTACTTTGATAGAAAGGACGTGAAGGAGTGGTGAATATTTCTCCCATCATATGCCGCTGAGAACCCGAATAGATGAAACAGGCATTGGTGCAATGCTGTATATAAGTCCTTAGTGTCGCTTCTATGTTTTTCTCGGGATATTTGGCTATCACCTGGAATTCATCTATGGCGATCAGGCAAATTCTGTCCGCTTTCTTCAAGTAACTGAAAATTTCGTCCAATGTTACTGAAGGGTTTTTGATATCGCCCATTTCCAGATTCCAACTGGGATTGCCCGTTTCATCAAAGGTGATTCCGGTACGAAGGGAAGATAAAGTGGATAGAAATGTTTCCCATATCTTCTTCCCTTGGGGTTTCAGCCCTTGCAATATGCTCTTACCGAATTCAAAGACAAATTCTTGCAGATTCTTGGTAGCGTAAATGTCTATCAGGAAAGTGTAATAGTTGTTTTTTACTTCCGGCTGGTGGAAACAGTGTTCTATCAGTCCTGTCTTTCCCAACCGCCGGGGGGAAATGAGAGCTACGTTGTTTCCATTGGTGATCTGCTTCGTCAGAAAACGCGTTTCTTCTATCCGGTCACAGAAATATTTCTCTGAACGATAACCGCTTGTTATAAAAGGGTTCATTTTTACCATAGTCACATACTTTTCCACAAAGATAATTATAATCTTATTATAATGCAATTATCATCATGTGTTTTGATTTCGTTAATAAGGCAGGTGTCTAGGCGTTTCTGACAAAAAATGTCATTTGATTGCAAAATAAATCTTGTTTCTGCCATCAGTCGTTTCTTTCATACGCACCATACATTTGAAGTGAAAGTAATGAAATTTATTTCATATACGAATAATATAAAGGTTTATTTAGTAAAACGACATCAACACAATTTCATTTTATGGTAGAATTATAGTAGCACTTACCTATCGATTATGGCGCTATAGCCATATTGGGTGTATGTTAGCGTCATATGATGATATTGATAATTAACTATTAATCAATGTATTGTGTATAGTTTTAGTTCTGCAAAGACTTTGGTTATTTCATTTATAGGTATGGAGAACAAAGAAGTGCCTATTAAACCGAGTGTAAAAGTGACTTTGAAACCCATGACGGAATTATTAAGTGAGGTATTGGTTACCGGTACTTATGGTAGTGCCAAGAAGTTAGGCTCCATGGTTGGTTCTGTTGCTGCTGTAAAATCTGAAAAGATAGCCAATAGACCAAGTGCGAACTTTGCGGATGCCCTACAAGGACAGGTTGCCGGCTTACAAGTTTTTACTTCTTCCGGTGAACCTAGCGAAGGAGTCTCTATGCGTTTACGTGGTATCGGTTCTATCAACTCTTCCAGCGAACCTTTATTTATATTAGATGGTGCTCCTATTTCAAGTGGTGCATTTTCGGCCATTAACCCTAATGATATTGAAAATCTGACTATTTTGAAAGATGCTTCTTCAACTTCTATTTATGGTTCACGAGCTGCTAATGGTGTTATAGTAATTACTACCAAACGCGGTAAAGGTGTCAAACCGACTGTTACCATAAAGGGGCAATACGGTATCTCTCAGCGTGCTGTAGAAAATATCACTTTAATGAACTCAGAGCAATATTTCAATTTCTGTGAAACTGTCAATCCCAATTATAAGACTAATGAAGCTTTTCAGGCTAATAAAGAATTTGCATTGAAACACGGTATATCTACAGATTGGTATGACTACTTTTTTAAAGATAATGCACCGACCTATCAATTGGATGCAAGTATTACCGGTGTAGCCAACAATACCAATTATTTTATCTCTGCCAGCCATTATGATGCAGAGGGTATTGAACCGGCTTCAGGAATGAAACGTGAAACAGTACGTAGTAATATTGATACTAAAGTTTCAGATTGGTTCCGGGTTGGATTGAATTTAGGTTTGTCTTATGAAGATTTTGAAACTAACGGTTTTGCCGGAACAGGAAATAGTTGGTATAACGTAGCGACTTTAAGTAAATGGGCCATCCCTTATGAAACTCCTTATGAAATCATAGAAAATGCAGATGGTTCTATTTCTTATGGAAAAAGAAAAAACATTTTAGATAAAATTGGATTGTGGAATCCGTATTATCTGCTGGAAAATCAACCTACAGAAAAGAATAAAATACGTCTATATGGTAATGCTTTTGAAGAGATAACACCAATAAAAGGACTGACAATCCGTGCGGCACAGGCAATAGATGCTTTCGATTACAGATATCGTTATGTTAGCCTGCCCGCTGATTATAATAATCAAAAGGGTTCTGCATCCGAATCTTTCCAGCGTTATTCTTCATTTACATTTACCAATACAGCCGAATACAAATTCAGTATCAACGAAATGCATAATATATCGGCATTGGTTGGACAAGAATCTATTATTTATAATGGAAGTTCGTTTGGTGCCAGTGTGGATAACATAACAGATGGTCGTCTGCCTATGCTGAGTAATGGTACTATTCCTAAGCAGCCGAGTGCCAGCAAAAAGAAAAAAGTGATGAACTCATATTTTAGTCGCTTGGAATACAATTTTGGTGAGAAATATTTCTTTGACGCTTCTTTCCGTACTGACGGCTCGTCTATTTTTGGACGTGATAATCGTTGGGCTTCTTTCTTCTCTGTCGGTACCATGTGGAATGTGTCCAAAGAGGCGTTCATGGAAGATATTGATTGGCTGAAAGACCTAAAAGTAAAATTCAGCTATGGTACGACCGGTAACTCTGCATTTGATGGTGATCCCTATTATCCTTCTTTGGGCTTAGTGGGTACCGGCAAGTATAATGGAGATCAAACATTCTATATTTCTTCTGTTCAGAATGATGGTTTAACTTGGGAAAAACAAAAGACTATAAATATAGGATTGAGTGCACGTTTGTTTGATCGTTTGGATATCGACTTGGCATACTATGATAAGAAAACCACAGATATGCTGATGACTATTCCTTATTCATATACAACAGGTCACAGTTCCGGTTGGGGAAATATCGGTAGTATGTTTAACCGTGGTTTTGAAGCTACAGTCTCATACGATATTATTAACCGTAGAAATCTGCAATGGAGTGTTTCGGCCAATATTAACTATAACAAGAACCAGATTACTGAGTTGTTTGGTGGACGTGATGAGTATGTTGTAGCCAATACCGGTATTAAATATCAGGTAGGAATGCCTTATGGTGAACTGTATTATGTTCGTTGGGTAGGAGTAGACCCGGCAGACGGACAGCAGATTTGGTTGGATAAAGACGGTAATGAGACCAAAACTTATTCTGAAGATAACGCTGTATTTACAGGAAAGCAACGTTATGCTCCATGGGCCGGTGGTTTCAGTACTTCGTTCTTCTGGAAAGGTTTCAGCATTAATGCCGACTTCTCTTATGTATTAGGAAAGTATACTATTAATAATGATGCTTTCTTCTACAACAATCCGAATTTTGCAGGTCAGTTAAACCAATCAACGGATATGCTTGATATGTGGACGACTCCGGGACAAGTAACCAATATTCCTGCTGCTAATTCTGAATTGCGTTTTGACACTCACTTGATTGAGAATGCTTCTTTCCTTCGTCTGAAAAACCTGACTATCGGTTATACTTTGCCGGAAAATTGGTTGCATAAGACCGGTTTCATCAAAGGAGCACGTATTTTTGCTGTTGGACGTAATTTGTTGACCGTAACCAACTATACGGGTGCCGATCCTGAAGTAGATTCAAACTTACAATTAGGAAAATATCCTAATACCAAGCAATTTACGATTGGTGCTGAATTAACATTCTAAATTTAAATAAAGCATAATATGAAGAAATCAATTATACTATCAATTATAGCCTGTTGTGCAGCATTTACTTCATGTAATATGGACGAAATGCCTAGCACATCAATACCTACGGATGAATCAATATTGACCGTAAAGGACTGTCAAGCCTTTAGTAATATGCTTCATGCTGAATGGAGAGGATACGTCCAAAATGCTTATTCAATGGATGCGTTGGTACAATCCGGATTATTGACTGCCACAGCAGATTATGGTAATACCTATGGATATTTTTATCGTTGGGCTTTCGAAATCACAGATGGAGCATTTTCGGGATGTTGGGCCGATAATTATTACATCATAGCCAATGCCAATCATTTAATAAAGGGCGGTCAGAATATCTTGGCAAATGATGCGGAACTAAGTGAAAATGATAAAGCTTATATCAATCATTATGTAGGACAAGCTTATTTTTCCAGAGCTTATGCTTATTTTGAATTGGCCTTGCATTATTGTAAGAACTATGATCCCGCATCTGCCGGAAGTGATTATGGAATACCTTTGGTTACAGAATATGCGCCTAGTTCGGATTATTCCAAATATCCCGGTCGTAGCAGCCTGAAAGAAACTTTCGATTTTATCGTAAAAGATCTGGAACAGGCTTCCAACTTAGTAGGAATTCAAGGAGAAGCCCAGTCTGCATATATTACTTTAGATGTAGTTGAAGCTTTAAAGGCACGTGTCTATTTGGAAATGGAAGATTATCAAAATGCTGCGGCTGCTGCACAAGGATTAATCAATAGCAAGCGCTATACTTTGATATCTGATGGAGATGCGTATAAAAAGATGTGGTTGAACGATGTTGGTACAGAAGCTATCTGGCAGTTCGCAATGTCAAAGACAGAAACCGGTTCAAACGCTTTAGGTAGTTCTTTTATGGGAATAGTTGACAAACTGCCTCGCCCTAGTTATTTACCTGTTAAGTCTGTTTTAAATTTGTACGATAAGGAAAATGACATCCGTTACGATGCTTATTTCACAACCGGATTGATTGACCGTCAAGTAGGTGATGATATTGAGGTCACTTATTGTAGTAAATGGCCGGGTAATCCTGAATTATATGAAGGAAAATCCAATAATGTCAATAAGTTAAAAGCTTTCCGTATTTCTGAAATGTATCTGATTGCTGCTGAGGCTTATGCAATGTTGAATCAAGAAGATAAAGCTTCAGAGATGTTGAATGAACTAAAAAAGATACGTATCAAAGGATGGACTGAAACAGTTTACAATGGCGCAGCTTTGATGCAGGAAATTCAGGATGAACGCGTACGAGAATTGTTTGCTGAAGGCAATAGATTGTTTGACATGAAGCGTTGGAAAATTGGTATGAAGCGTAGCTCATCTGATGCTCAAAGAGACGATTATTTGCCTGCTTTGGGTACTGATATTGAAAAAGAAGCTACAGATAATCGTTGGGTATGGCCTATTCCGAAGGATGAAATGGATAGTAATCCACAACTGAAAGGGCAACAGAATCCTGGATATTAATGTAAAAGCTTACTGAATATAATAAAAGGTCGTGTTTTATGATAACACGGCCTTTTTAAGTTGAGTACATTATAGTTATAAAATTCCCACGATATTGCAAGAATAAGTTCTATTCAGAGCTGTTTTAGCATATCAGAACTCTGATTTATGGTAGAATATTAGTAGAAAATATTTCATAATATTGCTTATTTGGTACTTTAAATGAAGGGGAAACACTTGGAGGCAGCACGCCAAAATATTGATTATCAGTAAAATAAATAATTATTTAGTTCTGCAAAAACTTTGGTTATTTCGTTTATAGGTATGGCAACTCAGGAAGTAGCAATAAAACCTAATTTGAATATTACATTAAAACCTGATACTGAGACTCTTGAAGAGGTTGTCGTAGTTGCGTATGGTACGGCCAAGAAGTCTTCTTTTACGGGTTCTGCTGCCACTATAAAAGCGGACAAAATAACAAAACAACAAAATTCAAATGTTTCAAAAGCCTTGGAAGGAGCTGTATCTGGTGTGCAAATTACTTCTAGTACAGGGCAACCGGGTAGCGAAGCAAGCATTTTTGTACGTGGTATTGGTTCGATTAGTGCTTCAAAAAAACCATTGATTGTTGTGGACGGTGTGCCATATGAAGGCTCATTGAACTCTATCAATAATGCTGATATTGAGTCTATGACAATATTGAAAGATGCTGCAGCCAACTCTCTGTATGGAGCTCGTGGTGCCAATGGTGTAGTTATGATTACTACCAAAAAAGGTATTAATGGTAAAACTACAGTTTCATTAGATGCCAAATGGGGAATTAACTCTCGTGGTGTAAAAGCATATAAAACAATTCGTGATGCTGGTCAGTATTATGAAATGTTCTGGGAAGCTTTAAAGAATGCCAATATTTCAACAGGTATGGGACAAGCTGCTGCAGCTTGGGATGCCTCACAAAATTTGGTAGCTTCATTGGGTGGTTATAATGTTTATGATGTTGCAAATAACCAATTAATAGATCCAACTACCGGGCGTCTTAATCCTAATGCCCATCAGCTTTATTCTGAAGATTGGCAAGAAGACCCTTTTAAAAATGGCTTGCGTCAAGAATATAATATATCTATAAAAGGAGGTTCTGAAAAGACTTCTTTCTATGCATCTTTAAATTATCTTGATGACGATTCCTATCTCCGTAATTCTAATTTCAAAAGATATACAGGACGTTTAAAGGTTGATAATCAAACAGCAAGTTGGTTGAAAACCGGATTTAATATGGCCTATGCCCAAACAACTACTAATTCTCCTAATGTCGGTGGTTCCAATTACTCGTCTTTGTTCTTTTTTGGACAGAATATTGCACCTATCTATCCTATTTATCGTCATGATGCTGAGGGAAATATGATTTATGATAGTAATGGTAATCCGGCGTATGACTATGGAGTAACAGACGGACATACACGCCCTTATGGAGCTAATGCTAACCCATATGCACAGTTAGTGAATGATATACGTGAGTATACATATGATATTATTTCTGCTAAAGCATATGCTGAAGTTAAATTTTTAAAAGACTTCAAATTTACTTTCAATTTGAGTGCAGATAATATGAATCTAACGCAAGTTGATTTTCAAACTCCTATCGGTGGAGATGCTTTAAATGTCAATGGACGTAGCTATCGTTATGCTCAGCGTTATTTTGCATTAAATACCAATCAATTGCTAACTTATGAAAAAGATTTTGGAGATCATCATATTGATGTATTATTAGGTCATGAAGTTAAATCGGATAAGCTTACTTATTTGATGGCTATGAAGGAACAATTTTTAATTCCTAACAACCCTGAGCTGTCGAATGGAGCTTCTCTGAAAAATGCAACTTCTTATACTAATAAATATAATTTGGAAGGTTTCTTTTCGCGTTTGCAATATGATTATAGAGATCGTTATTATCTGACAGCATCTTATCGTCGAGATGCTTCTTCTCATTTTCATCCGGATAATCGGTGGGGTAGTTTTTGGTCTGTCGGTGCCTCTTGGCGTATTAGCGAAGAAAACTTTATGAAAGAAATAGATTTCGTGAATAACATTAAGTTAAAGGCCAGCTATGGTACGCAAGGTAATGATAATTTAGGTAATTCAACTCCTTACTTAGATCAATATGAAGTTGTGCCGCAAGATGGTGCAATCGGTATCAATTATACATGGCGTGGTAATAAAGATTTAACTTGGGAGAAAAGTAATAATTTTAATGTTGGAGTTGAATTTGGGTTATGGGATAGAATAACAGGAAATATAGAATATTTCATCAAAGAAACCAAAGATTTGCTTTATTATCAGGCAATGCCTCCTTCAGCAGGTTTGCCGGGTACCAAAGCTGTTAATGATATGTCAATGAGAAATAATGGTTTTGAAGTGGAATTGGGCGTTAAGATTATTAATACAAATAATTTCAAATGGAATATTGATGCTAACATCACTAAGTATAAGAATACGGTTACTAAATTAGCAAAAGGTAAAGACCCCAATGGTTATTATACCGGTTCATGGTGGAGAAAAGAAGGTGGCAGTCTGTATGATTGGTATACTTATAAATATGCAGGAGTAGATCCTGCTAATGGTGATGCATTATATTATGTAGATGAAGAAGATGAAAATGGCAATATTGTTATGGGCACGACAAATGACCCCAATAAGGCAACTCGTTATCAGATAGGAAAGTCTGCTATCCCTACATTCTATGGTGGTTTATCTACTACAGTAGAAGCATATGGAGTTGATTTAAGTATTGCAACTGCGTTCCAAGGAGGTGGTTATTTAATGGATACCGGTTACTCTGCATTGATGGCTGGTGGTACTGCCGGAACAAACTGGTCTCCTGATATCTTTAAACGTTGGACACCAAGTAATCCCAATACAGATGTTCCTCGTGTTCAGCAAGGCTATCTACATGCCAATCAGAGTTCAGACCGTTTCTTGACTAAAAATGATTATTTCAGTTTAAAGAATATAACATTAGGTTATACTTTGCCTAAAGCATGGACTAATAGATTAGCTATTCAATCATTGCGTGTGTATGCTTCCGGGGATAATCTTTGGTTGTCTTCCAAACGTACAGGACTTGATCCAAGACAGGCTATTGACGGTTCATTGAAAGACGCTGCATACTCGGCTATTAGAACCATTTCTTTTGGTATTAGTATGAACTTATGATAAAAATAAAATATATGAAGTCATTAAAAATAACAGCGATATCTATGCTTACCGCAGCTTTAACTTTATCATCCTGCGGTGAAGATTATATAACAGTTGATCCTACAGATGTAGCAACAGGAGAGCAGATTGATGATCTTGCTACCAAAAACCCGGATAAATTAATGATAGTTATTGATCCATTGTTGGCTGGTATGTACAATTATATGAATCAATATAATACACAGGGAAGCTCTAGTACTGTGCATAATGATTTTGGACTTACTTCATTTTTTCATTTAGGTGATGTAATGACAGATGACTTGGCTTTTGAAGTACAAGGTTCTGGTTGGTTTACTTTCGATTATCAATTCCAATATCGGGGAGAACAATACATTCGTACATTTATGTATTGGAATTTCTTCTATACGTTAATTAATAAATCCAATGATATTATTAGCAAGATACCAGAAGGAGTTGAAAGTGCTGAAATAAATGCTGCGAAAGGACAAGCGTTAGCTATTAGGGGTATGGCTTATTATTATTTAATAAGTATGTACCAACAAACTTATTCTTCTTTGCCTGATCCGGCAACAGCTTTAGGAGTACCTCTTATTTATACTCCCAATGAAGGTGAATCACGTTTGAATCGTGTTCCGGTGGCAGAAGTTTATGCACAGGCTGAAGCTGATTTAAAGAATGGTATCAGTCTTTTGGAAGGCTTTAAAAGAAAAGCAAAAACGAGCATAAATAAGGAAGTTGCTCAAATGTTACTCTCTCGTATTTATTTAAATATGGAGCGTTGGCAAGAAGCTGCAGATTTGGCGCATGCTGCACGGACAAACTCTGATGCACAATTAATGAGTTTATCAGAAATTGCTACCGATGGATTTAATAATATCAATAACAAAGAATGGATGTGGGGTGCAGATATTACAGGAGAAACTACCACTATGTTTGCTTCGTTATTTTCATTTCTTTGTTCTTATGACGCAGGTTACGGAGGGGCTGTTGGACAATATAGAAAAATAGATGCACGTTTGTTCAGTAATTTTTCAGAGACAGATGCACGTAGAAAACAATTTGCAAATCCCGGAGAAAAGGTTGTTATAACTTATGATACAGGAGACAGACAGGTGCCTGATTATACTAATTTAAAATTTAAAAAGGTAGCAGGATGGGAAGCCGATTATGTTTTTATGCGTTTGTCTGAAGCTTATCTGACAGAAGCGGAAGCCTTGGCGCATTTGAATAAAAATGGTGAAGCAGCTTCTGTATTAAAAGAATTGATGGTTAACCGTGATCCTTCTTGGAATAAAACATCTGTAACAGTAGATGAGGTTTATACTCAACGTCGTTTGGAATTATGGGGAGAAGGTTTTTCTTTCTTTGATCACCTTCGTTTAAAAAAGGATATTATACGTAATTATGAAGGAAGTAACCATTGGGTAGGTGGTAGATTAGACTTTAAAGCCGGAGACTGGACGCTACTTTATCAGATTCCGAGACGTGAGTTCCAAGAAAATGATCAGATGGATGAATCAGAACAAAATCCATAATAATCAATGATAAAATAAGAGATTTATGAAAAAATATTTATTCTTATCTATAACTTCTCTTTTGCTTGCTTCCTTTATGGTTGCATGTGAAGATGAAGATACTCCTTCAAAATCAGATTTTGATATAGAGTATGATGCTTCAATAGCACCAACGATATCTACAACGGATGTTGTCGTACTTAATTTTTCAACTGTAAAGATAACCGGTTCATTAGAGGTAAAAACTGATAAAGTCTTAGAAATTGGTGCAATGTTGTCTACGGACGAACAATTTACCAATTCCATTATCTGTGCTGCAGCAGACTTAAATACTCCATTTACTGTTAATGCATCTAATTTGAATGAAAATACTACATATTATGTACGCACTTATGCCGTTACTGCGAACAGTGGAATTGTGACAAGTGAGTCGAAAACGATAAAGACTCCTGTTGCTCCGGTATATAGTATAGATGGGACATATACGGCGATTCAGTATGATGCTCAAGGCAAGGAAGAACCGGAAAGTTACAAAGTTCAGATTAATTATGTTGCAGGAAGCGAAACTTCTGTAGAAATTTTCAATATATTTAATGGTGGACAAAAAATTACAGGTACTTACAATAAGGCAGATGGAACTCTTGTTATTCCAACTGATCAAATTGTAATGCTTCATCCGTCCTATGGAGAAGTTCTTATGAAAGGTGTTGATGATGCTATTGAAAATTATACAAAGACAATAAGCTGTTCGTTTACGGCTAAAGGTGGCACTTTAATTACCGGAAACTGGCAGGCTTCTTGTAGTGCGGGTTCGTTCGGATTCTTTTATTTGAGTATGAAACATGAATAGCACTTTCTAAAAAATCATAGGTTAAGGTCATACATCCCAATATTATTAATTAGGAATGTATGACCTTTCTATTTAATTCAATAATCAATAAAATCCATATTATGAAACACTTCGTTCATATCTTTCTTCTATTATCAATGTGTTTCTGTTTTCAAGTACAAGCACAGGGGCTCAAGACTTTTAAGTTAAAAAACGGCATGTCTGTTTTTATTTGGGAAGATTCGGGCAAATCAGATGTGTTTGGAGAAGTTGTTGTTCGCACCGGTGCAGTCAATGACCCGGAACAATATACCGGTCTGGCTCATTATCTGGAACATGTCATGTTCAAAGGTACACAGAAGATCGGTGCACTCGACTGGGAAAAGGAAGCTCCCATTTATGAACAAATCATAGCTAAATATGATGAAATGGCCGGGGAGAATGATCCTGTCAGAAAAGAAGTTATCGGAAAGGAAATTAATAACCTTACTATTGAAGCAGGTAAGATCAGCCTTTCTAATGAGTTTTCCGAACTCATTGAAGGAATGGGCGGAACAGGGCTTAATGCCGGAACAAGTTTAGATTATACAGTGTTCTATAATACCTTTCCTCCTTATCAGATAAACAAATGGCTGGAAATCTCTTCCGAACGGTTTGTAAATCCTGTTTTTCGTACATTTCAGAATGAGTTGGAAACTGTTTATGAAGAGTATAATCGCAACAAAGATAATTCTAACAGCCAAACCGGTGAGTTTATGATGCAACAGGCATTTGCCGGACATCCTTACTCACGGTCAATACTTGGTTTGGGGGAGCATTTGAAGAATCCCCGCCTGAGTCAGCTTATCAAATTCTACAATGATTGGTACACCCCGGAGAATATGGCTCTTATTTTGGTGGGGAATGTTGATACCAAGAAAATAATGGGACGCATTGCCGCTGCTTTCGGTAAGTTACATTCCAAAGCTACTCCCGAGCGTAAAGTCTATCCTGATTTGGACATCAAGGGGCGTGTGCAATACAACACCAAGTTTTCTCGGTATCCCTCTGTCATGCTGGTCTATAAGGGGGTGAAGAACGGTCATCAGGATGAAACTGCGTTGGAAATCTGTATGCAACTGCTCAGTAATGGCAGTCAGACCGGTCTGCTGAACAAACTGACGATTGATGGTGAACTTTTGGGAGAGGATGCCTCGCCCGTGACATTTCGTGAACAGGGAAGAAATATTATTACCGGTGTTCCTTCTTATGATAATAATCAAAGGCGTTTTGAATCCAACAAAAGTGTTGAAAAGAAGCTGCTGAAGGCTATTCGGCAGATAGCCCAAGGCGATTTTGAACCATGGGTTGTGGAGACCGTCAAATCCGGTATGTGCCGGGATTTTGACTTGCGTATGGAATCCAATAACTTTAAGGCCCACCTTTTGGAGGATGCCTTTGTCAATGAGCGGGATATCAATCAGGTATTGAATTATAAAGATGTCGTCATGGGAATATCTGTTGATGATATCAAACGGGTTGCGAGAGAGTATCTGACAGGCAATTACCTTGCTATTTACAATGAGAAGGGTAAGCCGGACAAGAGCCAGAAGATTAAGAAGCCTGACTATATGCCCATTGAGCCACCTGTCGGACAGTCTTCTCTGTATGCCCGTCAGTTCAAGAATATGGCTATTAATAAGGTAGAGGAAAAGTTTGTTGATTGGAGTAGGGTGCAGGAACGTAAGCTTAATGACTATTCTCATGTGTATTATACCCGAAATGAGGAGAATGAGGTGTTTACTTTATTATTGAAATACGGTGTCGGTTCGGAGATTTTTCCTCGGCTTGAGTATGCCGCTTCGCTGATGAACAATGCCGGTATTATGGGAAGCTTTGAGCCCCAAGAACTGAAAGAAGAGTTGAGCAAATTGAATGCGACGTGTGTCGTGGATGCCGATGACAGTTATCTGTATGTGACATTACGCGGTTATGAGAATGCACTTCAACAGGCCTGCCAGTTGCTTACCCGCCAGTTACTGATGCCTAAACTGGACGAAAGACAGTTGAAGAGTCTGGAAGGGAATGTGATAAGCGGTCGTATTACCCGCAAGGAAAATGTCAATTTGCTGGCAGATGCCTTGCGTCAGTATATTATGTATGGTGATAAGTCTGATTATAAATCGGAGCTGACCGACAAGGAACTGACGGAGCTGAACCTCTCGGAATTGACCGGTGATATCAATCGTGCTACGGCCTATGCGTCGGAAATCCACTACTCGGGTACCTTGCCTTTTGAAACCGTCTATCAGGTGCTGAGTACTTCACTGCCTTTGGTGGCGGGCGAGAAGCAGAGTTCCTCTCCTGTTATGAAGGATATGATAAGCCCGATGGAAAATACGGTTTATTTCCTTCCTAACAGTGATGCCCGACAAAGCCAGATTTATTTCTATATTCCTATGGGAGATTATAATCGGGAAGAGAATGTAAGGCGTGAGGCTTTTAATCAGTATATCAGTGGCGGTTTCAGCGGATTGATAATGAATGAGATTCGTGAAAAGAATTCTATGGCGTATACCGCTTATGGTTTTGCCTCTTCGCGCGGGCTTCCGGGAGCGCAGACTTATTTCTCCGGTTATATCGGTACCCAAAATGACAAGGCTGTTGACGCTATTGATTTATATATGAAGTTATTGACGGATATGCCTGAACGACCGGGACGTATTGATAATATAAAGAGCTACTTGCGCCAATCAGCTTTGACCGATCACCCTGATTCTCGTAACTTGAGTCTCCGGATAGCGGAATGGAAACGCAGGGGCTATACTGACGATCCGGCTAAGGAGGAACTACCTTTGATTGATTCCTTGACATTCCCGGATATTGTGGATTATTATCAAAAGAATATCAAGGGCAAGCCGATTATAATCGGAGTTTTGGGAAATCCTAAGGATATAAGTATTGATGCGTTGAAGAAATTTGGAAAAGTAATAAGACTGAACGAGAAAAAACTCTTTAATGAAAAAGATACCATGTTTTAGTTCTTTTATAGAATTGAATAGGAGGATTCATATCTCAGAAGAATCATAAAAAAGAGGATGAACGTTCAACGTTCATCCTCTTTTTTTGTTATATTTGTCGCGAACTTATTTATAATCATAGATAAATGAAAGAATTTGTAATATCTGAAGCACAAGTCGAAACGGCTATTCTGGTAGGTCTTGTTACGCAGACTCAGGATGAACGGAAGACAATGGAGTATCTGGACGAATTGGAGTTCTTGGCAGAAACGGCAGGAGCAACGGTTGTGAAGAGGTATACTCAAAAGTTACCGTCTGCCAACTCTGTGACTTATGTTGGTAAAGGGAAACTGGAAGAGATTAAGGAATATATTCATCGGGAGGAAGAGGAAGAACGAGAAATCGGAATGGTGATTTTTGATGATGAGCTTTCTGCAAAGCAGATACGGAATATTGAGGCTGAACTGAAGGTGAAGATATTGGATCGTACTTCACTGATTCTTGATATTTTTGCCATGCGTGCGCAAACAGCGAATGCCAAAACTCAAGTAGAACTGGCTCAATACAAATATATGTTGCCCCGTCTGCAACGCTTGTGGACACACTTGGAGCGTCAGGGCGGTGGATCCGGTGCCGGTGGTGGAAAAGGGTCTGTAGGTTTGCGTGGACCGGGTGAAACACAATTGGAAATGGACCGTCGTATTATCTTGAACCGTATGTCTTTATTGAAGGAGCGTTTGGCAGAGATTGATAAGCAAAAAATGACTCAGCGGAAAAACCGCGGCCGAATGATACGTGTGGCGTTGGTAGGATATACTAACGTAGGAAAATCGACATTGATGAATCTGCTTTCAAAAAGTGAAGTCTTTGCAGAAAACAAGTTGTTTGCTACGTTGGATACGACCGTGCGCAAGGTCATAATTGATAATTTACCTTTTCTTTTGACGGATACGGTAGGGTTTATCCGTAAGTTGCCGACAGATTTGGTCGATTCTTTTAAATCGACATTGGATGAGGTGCGTGAAGCGGATTTGTTGATTCACGTGGTAGATATTTCGCATCCTGATTTTGAAGAACAAATAGCGGTAGTAGACAAAACCATTGCGGATTTAGGTGCCGGTGGTAAACCCACTATGATTGTGTTCAACAAAATAGATGCATACACTTATATCGAGAAACCGGAAGACGATTTGACTCCTAAAACCAAGGAAAACATTACTTTGGATGAGTTGATGAATACGTGGATGGCTAAATTGAATGATAATTGTATTTTCATCTCGGCAAAAGAGAAAACTAATTTGGAAGAACTGAAGGAGGTCATATATAATAAGGTAAGGGAACTCCATGTGCAGAAGTACCCTTATAATGATTTCCTTTATCAGACTTATGACGAAACGGATGTCTCTTTGTAGCCGAAGAGGTGAAAATTTCTGAAAGTGAATGCAGTAGAAGGATAATAGAATGAAAATAAAAGAAATACCTATATTATTGCTGACCGGTTATTTAGGCAGTGGAAAAACTACGCTGGTCAATCATATTCTTTCCAATAAGCGTGGTGTCAAGTTCGCAGTTATTGTCAATGATATTGGTGAAGTGAACATTGATGCCGACTTGATTCAGAAAGGTGGAATTGTAGACAAGAAAGACGATAGTTTGGTGGCACTTCAGAATGGTTGTATCTGTTGTACTCTGAAGATGGATTTGGTGGAGCAGATAGATGATATCATGAAATTGGGGCGTTTTGACTATATTGTTATTGAGGCAAGCGGCGTTTGTGAACCCGCTCCTATTGCACAGACCATTTGTTCTATTTCAGGCATGAATACTGTGTACGGTTCATGCCGGTTAGATTGTATTGTAACTGTAGTAGATGCTTTACGTTTGCAAAGTGAGTTTTCTTGCGGTAATGATTTAACTCGTAAAGGTATTGATGAAGAAGATATTGAAAATCTGATTATCCAACAGATTGAATTCTGTAATATTATCCTGTTGAATAAAGCTTCGGAAGTAAAGCGTGATGAATTGGAGCGTATCAAGCAAATTATCCGTACTTTGCAACCGGCTGCCGAAATCGTAGAATGTGACTATGCCGAGGTGGACCTGAATAAGATTATCAATACGGGGTTGTTTGATTTTGAACGGACTGCCACTTCTGCCGGTTGGATACGTGGTATAGAAGGAGTACTAACAGAAGAGCAGAAACGGGAGGCGGAAGAGCGCGGACATCACCATCACCACGAAGAACATGAAGGGGATACTCATCACGCAGAGCACGATGAGCATTGTCACCATCATCATGAAGGTGGTGAAGTGGAGGAATATGGCATCAGTACTTTTGTTTACTATCGTCGTCCTGCGTTCGATATTCATAAGTTCGACCATTTTGTTGCTACCAAATGGGGCCGTAATATTATCCGTGCTAAGGGGGTATGTTACTTTAGCAATAACCCGGACATGTCTTTCCTTTTTGAACAGGCCGGTGTGCAGAAGAAACTGAAAGAAGCAGGTTTGTGGTATGCCACAGCACCGGAAGAAGAATTGATGGAAGTGATGCGCCGGGAACCGGGCTTGCTGCGTGATTGGGACGATAAATATGGTGACCGTATGCAGAAGATTGTTTTTATCGGTCAGCATTTGGATAAGGAACAGTTGGTACGTGACTTAGATGCGTGTTTGGAATAATATTTCTTTTAGGCACAGAACTCAAGGATAAACACGGATTATTTTTTATTCCGTAAGCTCCATGTTTTCTGTGCCTAAAATACATAGTGTATACTCTATTTCTTCTTCACTATCGGAAGTAGAAGTCTGGTTGCTGCATTTTGTTGATGAAATATCTTAATGTCTTGTTTCATCACAAAATCTTCCACTCCGCAATGATAAGTGTCTATGAACTTCTGTGGGTTGCGGTCAATGATGGGGAACCATGAACTTTGAATTTGTATCATCAGCCTGTGTCCGGGTAAGAAAGAGTGGGCTACATCGTATAAAGTATAGTTGACCGGTGTTATTTCTTCCGGTTTGAAAGGTTTGGGGCTGTCAAACCCTTCCCGAAAACGTCCTCGGAACAATTCGCCGCGAACCATTTGTTGGAATCCACTCATGGGATAATTACTTTTCAGTTGTTTGCGTATTTCTTGTGGATATTCGAATCTTTCGGGATAAACATCAATCACTTTCACCATGAAGTCTGCATCGGTGCTGCTTATGGCTGTCATGAGTTCCACTTCGATTGGACCTGCCAAGGTTAGTGTGTCTTTCAAAGGTTCGGTCATGAAGGTAATGACATCCGGGCGTGAAGTGGCAAAACGTTGGTCATCAATCATGTATTCCAATGTGCGGTAAGTAGTCGGATTGGCTGTATAAGGAACCGGCCGTGACATATCCGATACATATTCTGTATATGATTTCTCTTCTTTCGGTGCCTGAGTGGATACTGAACCGTCGGCATGGATATAATAAGGAGTTGGAACCATTTCTTTTGCAGGCCATTCTTCATAAGTCTTCCATTCATTCTCGCCGGAATAGAATATGTTTACCCGATTTTTGGGCTTTTCTCCTTCTCCTTCCAAAAAATAGCGAAAGAAGGGATACTGAATCTCATCCATATAATAAGCCGAAGTACTTTTGCCAAAATAAACATTTCCGATACTTTGGAAGCTGTGGCGTGTCCAAGCGCCATGCCACCAAGGACCGAAAGTCAGATAAAGGTCGGTTTCGGGAGACTGCTCTTTGATTGCTTTGTATAAGTTCCATGCACCATAGCAATCCTCTGAATCATACAGTCCGCCCACTACCAGTATAGCAGGTTTCAGATTGTAGCAAGATGTACGTGCATCACGCTCTTTCCAGAATTCGTCAAAGTTGGGATGATTCTTGATATTGTTCCACATGGTTTCAGTTGTATCTCTCACCAGATTATCTATGTCTTTAAATGTGCCGATAGACAGGAAGTCGGTATATACATCGTTTTTCACAATCTGATGCATTACGCCTTTGCCCATGTTGCGGCCTTCCAGACGGGGGAGAAAATTGGTGGTTTGCAGGAGGGTAAACGCACCATTGTGATGGCGGTCGTCTCCCCTGAACCAATCTGTGACCGGAGCTTGCGGTGAAACGGCCTTCAATGCCGGATGATTACATGAGGCGGTCATGGTGGCATAAAAGCCTTCATAGCTGATGCCCCAGGTTCCTACACGTTCATTGCTGTGAGTGTGATGAATCAGCCATTCGATGGTATCATAAGTATCGGTGGCTTCATCTATATTTTTCTTATCTTTTTTCCCTTTTCTGTTTTTGTTTAACGGACGTAATTGTACAAAGTCTCCTTCACTTTTGTGGCGGCCGCGAACATCTTGAAAAACAATGATATAGTTCTTGTTAACATACTTTTTCAGTGCGGTTTTCAGATAATTATCAAACCTTTCTCCGTAAGGGCTGCACGAATAAGGGGTACGCATCATCAGGGTAGGGTGTTTCCGACTGTTGTCTTTCGGTTCGTAAATAGCAGTGTAGAGTTGCACTCCGTCACGCATCGGAATCATAACCTCCCGCTTGGTATAGATTTCCATGAGTCGGAGCTCCAAACTGTCCGGTTGGTTGGTGGCTCTGTCGCGGGTCCATCCTTTCAGACCGAAAAAGCATAAAAATAGAGAAGTGATAAGAAGTAATTTGCCTGTTCTTTCCATATACAATATTAGGTTATTAAATAATGAGTCGGCAAAGGTAAGGACATTCTCTGAAAGTTTTTACGCTAATTAAGGAAAAATTTCGATAATAGTTACTACCTTTGTGTCACTAATAACTAATTAACTAAAATAAGTATCATTATGGCAACACCTCCGTTCCACTATCAGCCCATGTTCGATTTGGGACCTGACAAAACTGAGTATTATTTGCTGACTAAGGATTATGTGTCAGTAAGTGAGTTTGAAGGAAAACCTATCTTGAAGATTGAAAAAGAAGGTCTGACTGCTATGGCTAACGCTGCTTTCCGTGATGTTTCTTTCTTGCTTCGCCGTTCACACAATGAACAGGTTGCTAAGATTCTGAGTGATCCCGAAGCCAGTGATAACGATAAGTATGTAGCATTGACTTTCTTGCGTAATGCGGAAGTTTCAGCTAAAGGCAAATTACCTCTTTGTCAAGATACGGGTACTGCTATTATCCATGGTGAGAAAGGTCAGCAGGTATGGACCGGCTATTGTGATGAAGAAGCCCTTTCCTTGGGAGTTTATAAGACTTATACGGAAGAAAATCTTCGTTATTCTCAGAATGCTCCTTTGACTATGTACGATGAGGTGAACACCAAATGTAACCTGCCTGCACAAATTGATTTGGAAGCTACTGAAGGTATGGAATACAAGTTCCTTTGTGTGACTAAAGGTGGTGGTTCGGCGAACAAGACCTATTTATATCAGGAAACGAAAGCTGTATTGAATCCGGCTACATTGGTTCCTTTCCTTGTTGAAAAAATGAAGACTTTGGGTACGGCTGCTTGTCCTCCTTATCATATTGCATTTGTAATCGGTGGTACATCGGCAGAGAAGAACTTGCTGACTGTTAAGCTAGCTTCTACTCACTATTATGACGAGTTGCCTACTACCGGTAATGAATACGGGCGTGCTTTCCGCGATGTGGAACTGGAAAAACAAGTATTGGAAGAAGCTTATAAGATTGGCTTGGGTGCACAGTTTGGTGGTAAGTATATGGCTCACGATGTCCGCATCATCCGCTTGCCTCGTCACGGTGCTTCTTGTCCTATCGGTCTGGGCGTTTCCTGTTCTGCTGACCGTAATATAAAATGTAAGATCAATAAAGATGGTATCTGGATTGAAAAGATGGATGATAAACCGGGTGAGCTGATTCCGGCAGAACTCCGTGAAGCCGGTGAAGGCGATGTGGTTAAGATTGATTTGAACCAACCGATGGCGGATATCCTGAAAGAATTGACCAAGTATCCGGTAGCTACCCGTCTGTCATTGAACGGAACCATTATTGTAGGTCGCGATATCGCTCATGCTAAATTGAAAGAGCGTTTGGATCGTGGCGAAGATTTGCCGCAGTATATCAAAGATCATCCTATCTATTATGCCGGTCCGGCAAAGACTCCGGAAGGTATGGCTTGTGGTTCTATGGGCCCCACTACAGCAGGACGTATGGACCCGTATGTGGATTTGTTCCAGTCACATGGCGGTAGCATGATAATGTTGGCAAAAGGTAATCGTAGCCAGCAGGTAACGGATGCTTGTAAGAAGTATGGCGGTTTCTATCTGGGCTCTATTGGTGGTCCGGCTGCTATCCTTGCTCAGAATAATATCAAGAGCATTGAGTGTGTGGAATATCCGGAATTGGGTATGGAAGCTATCTGGAAAATTGAAGTGGAAGATTTTCCGGCATTCATTTTGGTGGACGATAAAGGTAATGACTTCTTCAAGCAGTTGAAGCCGCGTTGCCTTGGAAATTGTAAATAATTAAATTATTCCGTAATAATACTAATACAGCCTTCCTCCCTTTAAAGGCGAGGGGGCTGTTCTGTTTTTTATTTAATTGGTGTTATCCGTTACCTTAATAATATGATGAAAAAACTACGATTGTTGTTTGTGCTGTTATGGATGACAAGCAACTTATTTTCTTCTCCTGTTACAGGATTATTAGAGCGCATCGACAAAGGAGCTTCCTCCAAATTTATTATTGAACGTCAGAAATCGGAAACTGATTTTTTTGAACTCGATCAGAAAGGTGATAAAGTAATTATCCGGGGTAATGACTATGTAAATATTGCTACCGGATTGAATTGGTATTTGAAATATTATGCAGGCATACATCTTTCTTGGAATGGAATGACTGCAAAACTGCCTGCTGTTTTGCCCCCTGTGACTAAAAAGGAACGGCATGAAACGGATCTGCCCTATCGTTATGATCTGAATTATTGTACTTTCTCTTATTCCATGGCTTTTTGGGACTGGGAGCGTTGGGAAAAGGAGATAGATTGGATGGCGCTTCACGGTATCAATCTTTCCCTGGCATTGACAGGAACTGAGTCGGTTTGGAGAAATGTACTTCTAAAACTGGGATATACTAAGGATGAAATTAATGAATTTGTAGCCGGACCGGGTTTTACAGCTTGGTGGTTGATGAATAATCTGGAAGGGTGGGGAGGACCTAATCCTGAAAGTTGGTATACCCGTCAGGAAAAACTTCAGAAGAAGATTGTAAAAAGAATGCGTGAATATGGCATCGAACCTGTGTTGCCGGGATATTGTGGCATGGTTCCTCATAATGCAAAGGAGAAATTAGGATTGAATGTTGCTGATCCCGGATTTTGGTGCAGCTATCATCGTCCTGCCTTTTTACAGCCGGAGGATGAACGCTTTGAAGAAATCTCTGCTTTGTATTATAGAGAACTGACAAAACTGTATGGAAAAACAGGTTTTTACGCTATTGATCCGTTTCATGAAGGGGGAAGTACTCAAGGAGTAAATTTGGATGCAGCCGGTAAAGCCATCATGAAAGCCATGAAAAAAACAAATCCGGATGCTGTGTGGGTGGCTCAGGCATGGCAGGACAATCCTCGTACTCCGATGATAGAGCATCTGGAAGCAGGAGACCTGTTAGTCTTGGACTTGCATAGCGAATGCCGTCCGCAATGGGGGGACCCGGCGTCAGAGTGGTGTCGCAAAGGAGGATACGGGCAGCATGAGTGGGTGTACTGTATGTTGTTGAATTTTGGTGGTAACATTGGGCTTCATGGTAAAATGGATGCGCTGATTGATGGCTTTTATGACGCGAAAGCAGATGTTCATGCCGGAAGGACATTGCGTGGAGTAGGGATGACTCCGGAAGGTATTGAGAACAATCCGGTTATGTATGAGCTGGTGATGGAATTGCCATGGCGTGAACATCGGTTTACTCGTGATGAGTGGTTGAAAGGATACGTATATGCTCGTTATGGGGTAGAGGATGAGGCTTTGCAACAAGCTTGGGATTTATTAGGTAACGGTATTTATAATAGTCCCAAGGAGAAGATACAACAGGGAACGCATGAGTCGGTATTCTGCGCTCGTCCGGGGTTGGATGTATATCAGGTATCCAGTTGGTCGGAGATGAAAGAATACTATAATCCGCAGGATGTGATAGAGGCTGCCCGACTGATGGTTTCTGTGGCTGATAAATATCAGGGTAATAATAATTTTGAATTCGATTTGGTGGATGTGCTCCGGCAGGCATTGGCAGAAAAGGGGCGTTTGATGCAAAAAGTGGTAACGGCTGCGTTCCGGGCAGGAGACAAGCAAGTATTTGAGTTGGCTTCACAGCATTTTCTGCATCTTATTCTATTGCAAGACCAGTTGTTGGGTACCCGGAAAGAATTCAAGGTTGGAACTTGGATTGAAGCGGCACGTTCAGCAGGACAGACCCAGGAAGAAAAAGCATTATACGAATGGAATGCACGTGTTCAGATTACTACATGGGGAAATCGTGTAGCGGCAGATCAAGGCGGACTTCGTGATTATGCTCATAAAGAATGGAATGGCATTTTGAAAGATTTCTATTTTATGAGATGGAAGGCTTATTTTGATTATTTAGCTTGTGTCCTGGATGGAAAGCAACCGGAGGAACTTGATTTTTATACCTTGGAAGAAGCATGGACTAAAGAAACAGGATTCTATTCCTCAATTCCTGAAGGAAATACTGTGGTAGTAGCTAAAAACATTTTTGAAGAAGTTTTTTAAATGTTCTTTCTGCTATGGATAACTTAAGACTTTCATAGGTTATAAGGCTTGATTATGGGTTCAGAACCGATGGGTATGAAACTATGATAACTTTATTCACGGTAGGGGGTGGATTGAATTTACCCCCTTACGGTGAATGAAAGTTATGGAAACAGATAGCGTGTGGAAAACGCTTACTTCTTCTTCTCGGATGTCTGTTTCCAGATACGTATCATATAGAATGCGCAATGTGTGAACGCAAAGACGAACGAAATAGCGAGCAATGTCTTGTCTTCTTCCCAGCCTACTGTCTGTTGATGCCACAATCCTGTAATAACTGAAAGTACAGACAGGGCGATTCCTGTCATATTCAATATGGTGAGTCCTTTGCGTCGTTTTACGTTATGCTCCAGCTTGCTGTGTTTTACTCCATAGCAGGCATAAACATCCAGACCTATCAGCATCCATAATACCAATCGGATCCAAGTGTCAGCCGGAAGAAACAACATCATACAAAGGCAGGTAAGGATGCCCAGAATCGGTACCGTGGGAACAAAAGGAGTTTTAAAGGCACGATGTACGTCAGGCATACTTTTACGCACGATCAATACTGCCGCGCAAACCAATGTGAAGGCGAATAAGGTACCTATACTGGTCATTTCTCCGGCTACACGTGCCGGAACAAATGCTGCCAGCCCTCCTACAATGACCATGAATAACAAATTACTGTGTGCCGGTGTCCGGTATTTCTCGTGAATCTTTGAAAAGAAAGGAGGCAACAGTCCGTCGCGGCTCATACTTAGAAATACACGGCTTTGTCCTAGCAAAGTTACCATAATAACCGAGCAGTAACCAAACAGGATAGCCAGTACGATGGCCCGGTTCAACCACGGATAATCCGGATGAATTACTCCTGTGGCATCTGCATGTCCCATGTGGTCAATCGCTACGGCAACAGGTGCGATACCTTGTTGTCCTGCAAAGTCAGAATAATGGGCAACTCCCGTCATTACGTAAGCAAACACCATATAAAGAATGGTGCAAATCAGCAGGGAACCTAGAATGCCGACGGGCATATCCCGTTTCGGATTTTTTGTTTCCTGAGCGGCTGTACTTACGGCATCAAAACCAAGAAAGGCGAAAAATACAATCGCTGCTCCACGCAATACACCCGAGAATCCGAACTCGCCTAAAGTACCAGTATTGGCAGGGATATAAGGAACATAATTCTCTGCATTAATGTATTTCCATCCTAATACAACGAAAATAAGAATCACTGCCACTTTCAGGAACACAATGAAGCCGTTAAAGATAGAACTTCCTTCTGTTCCACGAATCAGAAAAATACTCATCAGCACTACAATCAGTGCGGCCGGTATATTCACAATACCTCCGTCCCAGGGACAAGCAGCAAGTGCATGGGGGATATTTATCCCCACTCCTTCCAGAAAAACAACGAGATATCTGCTCCAGCTGATACTGACGGTAGTAGCGGCAACAGTATATTCCAATACTAGATCCCAGCCGATAATCCATGCTATAAGTTCGCCCATTGTAGCATATGAGTATGTATAAGCACTACCTGCTACAGGTATCATGGAAGCAAACTCGGCATAACATAAACCGGCAAAGCAACAACCTATTGCCGCTATGGCGAAAGATAAAGTAATGGCAGGCCCTGTGTATCCTGCGGCTACTGTTCCGGTGATGGAGAATAATCCGGCACCGATGATAACACCTACTCCTAATGCGATCAAGCTCCATGGTCCCAAGACTCTTTTCAGGGTCTTGTTTCCAGATTCATTGGCTTCGGCTTGTAATGCAGCAAAAGGCTTCTTGATAAATAATCCCATATCTTTTTACAACATATTTAGTGATAATTGTGTGCAAAGGTACGGATAACTGCCCTGAATTACAAGCTATAAGTAAAGGCTATAACGATTATTCGAGATATTTCGTTATTCTTCCACTTAGTTGGAGCAGGGAAATTTCACAGACTTTGGTGTTATATTCAGCAGACAAAATACGTTCTTCCGCATCAAGCAGGCTCTTTTGGGCTTCACGCATCTCGATACCGGAGAGATCTCCCAACAGATAACGTTCTTTGGCTATTTCATGGTTTTCACGGGCGGCAACCAGATTCTGGCGTTCCAAATTTAATAAACGTAAATTATTGCGATAGGCCTGCCACAGATTGCTTAAATCCGCTTTCAAGCCCAATTCCAGCTGTTCTCTTTCCAGTTGCGAGTTACGTATTTGCAGGCTGGCATTGCGCTTTTCACGGCGACGGTTACCATCCCATAGGTTAATGCCTACGGTAATTCCTCCGTTTAGTCCCCAATTGCTTCTCCGGCTGGTGGCGTTTGTTTCATATTTGTTGAATGTATAGCCATAACCGGCGTTCAATTTCACATAGGGATAATTACGGGATAGAACCTGACGGTAATCCAATTGGGCAATTGTTGTATTTTGATCAGCTTTCAGCAGGTTGGCATTCGTCTTGAGGGTGGATTCCCATAATTCATCGTAATTCAGCGCATCATTCACTGTTATAATGGAGTCATTGACACGTAGCGGTCGGTTGACTTCCTGTACGGCCATTAACTCGTTCAGGTTGATACGTGAGGTAACCACCAGTTCCTGTTGTTTCATATATTGTGCACTGTCTGCATTGAAGTCCACTTTGGCTTGTTGATAATCCAGCCGGGAAAAATTACCGATATGGTATCGTTCTTCTACAATGCGCAGGCGTTCTTTGGATAAAGACACAGCGTAAAGGAAGTTCTTCAGACGTATTTCCTGTTGTACATAATTATAGTATTCGGCAGTGAGTCCCGCTATGAAGTCTTCAAGGGTAATACGCGTGTTGGTTTCTCCCTGGCGTTCCAGTTCCTTCAGTTTTTTGTAGGTGGTGCTGATATTGAATCCGTCGAACAGAGTCCAGTTTACATCCAGTCCGGCCTTTAAGGTTTGGTCGTAGATGTTTCGTTCACTGGCTGTAGTGCCTGTACTTCTACTCTTGGTATCCGTATTGTCCAACGTTCCTGTATATCCGGCAGACAAATCAACAGTCGGCAGATAACCGGCATTTGCTAATGTGGCATTGTTATGGCTGATCTGTTCTTCATTACGGGTGATACGTATGGAATAATTGTTTGCAAGTCCTTCCTCCAGACATTTTTTCAGCGTATAAGGATATTGCGCATAGGTGGAAGCCACCCATGCAGTACAGATACATAAAGTTATAATGATTCGTTTCATACAATTTCTGTTTTAACGTTTCGGTTGGTAGATATATAACTATAAATAGCCGGTACGATATACATGGTCAGGAAAGTAGATACTAACATTCCTCCCACAACAGCCGTACCCATGGCGATACGTTGGTTGGCGCCTTCTCCTGTTGCGAATGCCAGCGGGATCAAGCCTAATACGGTAGAGGCACTTGTCATGAGAATAGGGCGCAAGCGTTGCAAAGCGGCATCCCGTATGGCCTGCATCTTGTTTTCACCGGATTCTTGTTTCTGATTGGCAAATTCCACAATCAAGATACCATTCTTTGCTACCAGACCAATCAGCATAATAATACCGATTTGGCTGAATATGTTCATGGTAATGCCACCGGTATACATGAAAATCAGTGCTCCTGCAATGGCCAGAGGAACGGTAAGCATGATGATGAAAGGGTCCTTGAAACTTTCGAACTGTGCCGCCAGAATAAGATAGATAAGTATCAATGCCAGAATGAAAGCAAACATCAGGCTGGATGAACTTTCCCGATAGTCTTTGGAGTCTCCCGACAAGGCGGTACGGAAGGTTTCGTCCAAAGTCTGGGCGGCGATTTTATCCATTTCTTCCAAGCCTTGTCCGATGGTCTTTCCATCTGCCAGTCCGGCAGATACGGTAGCGGAAATAAAACGGTTGTAGTGGTACAATTTAGGAGGAGCTACGGATTCTACAAATTCTACCAGATTGTCCAATTGAATCATTTCCCCTTTGTCGCTTCGTATGTAAATACCTTTGGAAAAAGCCAACTGTTCCTACCAAAAGCAGTCATACTGCTGCGTCATATCACGAACAGGCGCTTTCTCTCTCTCAGATTGTTCGGATTTCAGGTGCAAAAGAAATTATGATCACGTTTTTCTGTTACTGTGCTCTGGAACAGACAACCGGACTTTGGGGCAGCAGCTATCTGGTTTTACACTGGGGGCTGACTTCTGAAACTGCCGCCGGATTTGCCAGCCTGTTTTTCATTGGAATCACTGCAGGAAGGGCACTCAGCGGATTTTTAACCCTAAAACTCAATGACACACAGATGATACGGCTGGGACAAGGCGTGATATTATCAGGCATCCTATTGTTGCTATTACCGATTGGAGAAGTAACTGCTCTTTTAGGGCTGCTTTTTATCGGACTTGGATGCGCCCCGGTTTATCCGTGCATTATCCACTCCACACCGGAGCATTTCGGTGCACATCGATCCCAGGCAATGATCGGCGTACAAATGGCGTCTGCCTATATCGGAACCTGCCTTATGCCGCCTGTATTCGGATGGATCGTAAATACGATCAGCCCAGCCTTATTCCCGGTATATCTGCTTTTCATCTTGGTTCTTATGTTCGTAATGCACGAAAAAATCTTAAAGCAGACTCAAAAAAAACAGCCGTAGCTACCACTTTTCATGGCAGCCACGGCTGTTTTTCTATCACGATTCTTTTCCCAAAATATGCTCTACGATATCTTCCTGCTTCTTCTCCTGTTCCTGATTCTCCTTTACCAGCTCAACAGGTACCGGCGTATTCTCCACTTCCAGACATGCCTGTATTGCCTCATTCAGAGAGAGCATCTTATCATCCAGCTCGGACACCATCTGCGCACACTCCTGCAGCTCACGACTGATATAATCCGGTGCGTCACCTTCAAACTTATAATAGATCTTGTGCTCAAGACTGGCCCAGAAATCCATCGCAATGGTGCGGATCTGAATCTCTACCTTGGTATCTACCACACTGTCCGACAGAAAGATCGGCACGGAAACCAGCATATGGTAACTCTTATATCCGCTCTCTTTCGGCTTTTTGATGTAATCCTTAATTGCCAGCACTTTTAAGTCACTTTGATTCCCGATCATCTCCGCCAGGCGGTAAATATCGGAAGTAAATGAACAGATCAGCCGTACGCCTGCAATGTCATTGATATAGCGGAGCATATTCTCAATTGAAGTCTCATAGCCGTATCGTTTGAGCTTTTTTACGATACTCTCCGGCGTCTTGATCCTTGTCTTGATATGCTCAATCGGGTTATATTTATGTACGTGCTGAAACTCATCATTGAGGATTTCCAGCTTCGTCCCTACCTCTTTCATTGCTGCATTATATAAGAAAATGACGGTCTTCCAACTGTCCACGTCTTCATAATTCTTGATCGCGTCTTCCATCTGGTGTTCTCCTCTCAACTTGGAAAATCTCCCTTCTCACTTAGTCTCTATTAGTATACCATATTTGGCTCTTACTGTCATAAACTTCATGTTTTTTTAAGAAAGAAAACTTTTCCTATCAGAGAATACTAACTTCCGTTTTTTATTTTGTTTCCAGAAGATCCTGGAAGCGCGTCATTGCCTCTACTGTATTCTCGTAAGTACCAAATGAAGTCAGACGGAAATAGCGTTTTCCATTCTCTCCAAATCCGGCTCCGGGCGTTCCGACTACCTGGATCTCATGCAGCAGATAGTCAAAAAACGTCCAGGAATCCATGTCCTTCGGGCATTCAAACCAGACATACGGGGAATGTACCCCTCCATAAAACCGGATGCCAAGATCTGAAAGTGTATCTGTAATGACACGCGCATTCTCCCTGTAGTATTCCAGATTCTCCTGACACTGATGGATACCTTCCTCACTGAACACTGCCGCTGCCGCTTTCTGTACAATATAGGAAGTACCATTGTATTTTGTGCACTGACGTCTGTTCCACATGGCATTCAGTGACATCTCTTCTCCTGCGGACGCTGTAAATACCAGTTCCTGCGGAACGATCGTATATCCACATCTGGTTCCGGTAAATCCCGCTGTTTTGGAAAGTGAACAGAACTCAATCGCGCACTGTTTTGCCCCTTCTACGGCATAGATACTTCTCGGAAGTTCCGGATCAGACACAAACGCCTCATAAGCCGCATCAAAAAGGATCACTGCCTGATTCTTCAGCGCATAATCCACCCACTCTTTTAACTGGCTTTTGTTATAGCATGCGCCGGTCGGATTGTTTGGCGAACAGATATAAATGATATCCGCATGCTGATCCCAGTCCGGCATCGGAAGGAAGTCATTGTCTGCATTTCCCTCAATATACTCCACTTTATTTCCGCACATAACATTGGAGTCCACATAGACAGGATAAACCGGTGTCGGGATCAGGATCACATTGTCGTGTGCAAACATATTCTCTTTTATTCGTCAGAAAAAGATTGACCATGCAACGAATATCACC
>OGXC01000475.1_pt1 | contig 34155 bp, 34 predicted proteins | sample 1576201 | NCBI WGS metagenome assembly OGXC01 (sample SAMEA3541562, study PRJEB24748) | human gut metagenome | biome: human gut; feature: human-associated habitat; material: faeces | place: China | collected 2012 | reverse complement strand
CGAACCCTCCTTTTTTTATCGGCTAATATCAAAATTTATTTTGATACAGCCCCTTATTTTTTACTCATTATCAATTACAACACCTAATTTAGTTGAAATTATAGTATTAAGTTTATTTATTGAAAATGTTAATGTAAGTATTTGCTTTTCTAGCCTTATTAGTAAATATGCACTAATAGCTACTGGAAACCCAACATTTGCAATTAAATTAATAAGTTCACTTATCTCCATAAACTCTCCCCCTAAAATTTGATTACACTTAATATATATCCTGAAACTATTATTTTTTTGAAAAGCTTTATTATATTTTATAAAAAGTAAAACTATTCTCCGTGATATGAAGTATTTTTTCATTTATCATATAATATTTTTTCAATATTTATAAATGCTAAAATAGGAGTTTCAATAATCGAAGCTCCTATTTAAAGTTTAAAGTCTCTATTATACTTTTATGTTTTAAATCTGCTATATTTATTTTAAGTACCTTACACCACATTTGTACAAAATACCCTAATCCTAATGCTGTAATTATAGTTCCTAATCCAACACTTCCTCCTAAGATCCATCCTAAAATTAAAGCTCCTATTTCAATACTTCCCCTTACTACCTTAACTGGCTTTTTAGTAATTTTAGTTAATGCTGTCATCAATCCATCTCTTGGTCCACATCCTGATTCACAACTTAAATAAATACAAGTTCCAAGACCTAATAAAAGCATTCCAATTATAAGCATTATTATTCCTATAAATAAATTATGTACAACTGGTATTAATTTACTCATCGTTATTAAATCTATAAATACTCCAATAAAAATTGTATTTAATATAGTTCCTATACCTATTTTTACCCCTAAAAATACACTAGCAATAACAACAACTACTCCCACTACAATATTTGCTTGTCCCATTGTAATAGGAATTACATTGGTTATCCCTTTATGTAATACATCCCATGGTGATAGACCTAAGTTAGCATTTATCATAAATACTATTCCTAATGATGCTAGAAAAAATCCACCCATAAGCTTAAATAAAACAAACAAATACGTATTAACTTCTTTTTTTAAATTTAATTCCATAGCCCCATCCCTCTTTTAATAAAAATGCCTTATCTCTTTCCTTCTAAAAGCTCATTATATGCTTTCATAAGCTTTCTCAAGGTGATATTATTCACATCAAGTTTTATATTATTAACAAATGCTATTGGTAATATCTTAGGAGAAGTGCCCGAAATAAACATTGCATCTAACTTATCAATATCTTCTGACTTTATATCAACTTCTTCAAATTCTATTCCTATTTCTTTAGCAATATCTATTATTTTATCTCTTGTTATTCCCTTTAAAACAGCTTCTGCTTTTGCAGTAATAAGTTTTCCATCTTTAATAGCAAATATATTAGATTTACTACCTTCTGTTATTAATCCATTCCTATCAACTAATATTGCTTCAAAAGCATTTGATTTTTTTATTTCCTCTGTTACTTTTGCTCTAAAATTGTCATTTACTATTTTTGCATTTGGATTTTCTCTTTCTCCATAATAAAGAATAGTTTTTACACCTTCAGTATATAATTCATTACTTGGATAAGAATGCTTTATATAATATATTTTTAAATTCTTTGAAGCAGTATTATAAGTGATTTTAATATTTCCTAATACATTATCATTCTTTTTAATAACCTCATTAACCTTTTTTTCTACATCTTCAGTGTTAAATGGAAATTCCATATTTATAAGTGCAAAAGATCTTTTCATTCTTTCAATATGATCTTTTAAAAACACAGCTTTTCCATTAATCACTCTAAGAACTTCATATATTATACTACCTTTTTCACTATCTTCATTAAATTCATTTACGTCTTCTATTTTTTCATTATTTAAATAAAACTTATTTATAGCTTCCATAAAAATTACACTTCCTTTGAAGATTTATATTACTTCCATTTTAATATTTCAATTTCATGATGCTTCTTATAGTTTATTAAATATGGATTTCCAACTAAATCTAATAATGGCTTATCTGAAAGAGAATCTGAAAACATATATGAGTTTTTAAAGTCTGCTTTAATATTTTTTTCTTTTAAAACTTCATTTAGTCTCTTAACCTTTTCTTCTCCTTTGCAGTTGTTTCCATCCATTTTTCTTACAAATTTTCCACCTTCAAAAGCAAATTTAGTACCTATTATTAAATCTACTTCCTTAATAGCATAAAATTCTTTAATATAAAATTCTGGCGATGCTGATATAAGAATTACCATGTACCCTTCATTTTTTAATTTCTTTATCATATCAACAGCATCTTTATAAAGTATACTACTTAATCTTTCATCATAAAATGATTTTGTAAGTTTTGCTAAGTCCTTTTCATCTATATTATCTATAAACTTTAAGAAACATTCCTTAACTCTTCTTTCATCATATACTTTTATACTATACATAAGCCCTGAATATAAAGCCCTTGGTAAAAATTTTATGTTTTTAATATCCTTAGAAACAAGATATTTAAAAAACTCCATTAGTGTTTCTTTTCTTGTTATTGTATAATCTATATCAAATATCGCTAACTTTTCCACGTTTATCCTCCATCATATATGAAGGGCTGAGCATTTAAACCTGCTACAGCCCCAATTATCTAATTCAACTTTTTTGACAATTATAAATTGTTACACTCATGCCATTTTTTAAAGCAGTGCTAACAACTAACCCACTCTTAGATAATGAATTTTAATCTTCCTTTGAAGTTAAAACTCCACCTAAAGCTAAGAATTCAGCTTATCTACAAATTTTTTAATTCTCATAAGACCTTCTTTGATTGCATCTAAAGAAGTTGCATAAGACACCCTTACATAGTGATCTAATCCAAAGGCCTTACCTGGAATAACTGCTACCTTTTCACATTCTAATAGCATAGCTGAAAAATCCATAGAATCATTTAATATTTGTCCATTAATTTCTTTTCCTAAACACTTTTCTATATTAATCATAATATAAAAGGCACCTTTAGGTTTAATTATACTTAAATTATTGATACCTTCAATTGTATCTACCATATAATTTCTTCTTTTTTCAAATTCGCCAATCATCTCATTTACTTTATCTTGCGGGCCATTCAAAGCCTCAACTGCTGCATACTGAGTTATTGAACAAACATTTGAAGTTACATGACTTTGAATACTTGTCATTAATTTTGCTATCTTTTCACTTGCACCACAATATCCTATTCTCCATCCTGTCATTGCATATGATTTAGATAAACCATTAATAACAATAGTTCTTTCATATGCATCTTGTGAAATACTTGCAATACTTATATGCTTTTCTCCATCATAAATAAGTTTTTCATACATTTCATCAGATACAATTATAAGGTCATGTTCTTTAGCAAAATTTGCAATCACTTTTAATTCATCTGCACTATATATAGTTCCAGTAGGATTATTAGGTGTGTTTAATACAATAGCCTTTGTTTTATCACTAACTACATTTTCTAAGTTTTCCTTAGTAAATTTATAATCTGATTTTTCATCACTTTTTACAAATACAGGCTTTCCATCTGCTAATTTAATAAGCTCTGGATAACTAACCCAATAAGGAGTTGGTACAATTACTTCATCACCAGGATTTAATATAGCTAAAAAAGTATTAGCTAGGCTTTGTTTTGCTCCTGTTGAAACAACTATTTGTGATGGTTTATAAAATAATCCATTATCCTCTTTGAATTTTTTACAAATTGCTTCTCTTAATGGTAATATCCCATTTACACTAGTATACTTAGTATTTCCATCATTCATTGCTTTGATAGCTGCGTCAATTATATTTTTAGGTGTATTAAAATCTGGCTCCCCAGCTCCAAAACTAATAACATCTACTCCATTTTCTTTCATCTCTTTAGCTTTCGCTGTAATTTCTAAAGTTACTGATTGTTCAATTCTTTGTGCTTTTTTTGATAATTCCATTTGTTTGCCCCCACTATCTCTTATTATTAAATTTAATAAATTTCTCTAAACACTCTTCATTTAATCCACAACTGCCAATAGATATACACTCATTACCTACAGGTCTTCCATGATAATCGCTTCCTCCAGTTACACATAGTTTATATTTTTTAGATAAGTTATAAAATTTATTAACATCTCCTTGTGTATGACTAGGATGATATACCTCAACACCTTTTAACCCAAAACATTTCAATTCTTTTAATATATTTTCAACTTCAAGTTTTCTATATATTTGTCCAGGATGTGCTAAAATAGGCACTCCACCAGAATTATTAATCACATCTATGCAATCTCTATAATTTAATCTAAATCCTTTTACATATCCAGGCTTTCCTTGTACTAAAAAACTTCTAAATGCACTTTTATAATTGTCAAAATACCCCTTCTTAACCATGGCATTTGCTATATGACTTCTGCCCACAGTTGAATCATTGTCTACTTCTAAATCTTTTAACTCTAAATTTATATTATATTTTCTTAAATTATATAATATACTTTCAACTCTTTTAATCCTTTGTATATTTAATTCATTAACAAGTGATTTTAAATCATTATTTTCAACATCTATAAAGTATCCAAGTATATGAAGCTCCATATTATTATACTCTGTACTAAGTTCAATTCCTGGAATTATTAATAAATCATCATAATTATTTTTTGTCACATATTGCGATGCTATAGAATCATGATCCGTTATTGAAATACATTTTATATTATTTTTTATTGCCGAATCAATTATCTCCTCTGGTCTTTTCGAACCATCAGAATAACTTGAATGAATATGTAAATCTGCATACTTCATTTTATTCACCTTTTCTCTGTAAGTGAAATTTTATTATATAACATAAAACCACTTTTACTTAGTTTAAGTTACTAAGCACATTGTTATTCCATTATAATCAAAATTCTAATTTTTAATTTAATCAATTAATTTCATAACCTATACTTATTCAATAAATAACCCAGGAAAACTTTTCAATCAACCATTTTCGACTCTTTACTAATTCATTTATAACTCCAAGTAATTTTTTCCATAATAAAAATATATCATCTCCTCATTAAATTGTAAATTGAAAACAATGAATTTAATTATCATTTAATTTATATAATAAAAAAAGATTATGCAATTAAAATTGCATAATCTTTACGAAATATTAGTCTTCAGCTAAAACATTAGTGTAATATTCTGTTACTTTATCAAATTCAGCTTCTTCTGGAACTATAAGTTCTCCTTCTTCAGTTGATCTGAATAAGTAAACTGATTCATCTTCTGGGTTTTGAGCTAATACATATTCATTTTCTTCAAATTCAAATGCATCAACTATTGGGCAAGATAAAACATTTCCGTTATCGTCTTCTAAATCAACAACGAAGTGTTCATGTTCGTGTTCTCCACACCCGCAGTTTTCTCCACATCCGTGGCTATCATGATCGTGGTCGTGTCCGCATCCGCAGCCTTCACCGCATTTATTTAATTCTTTTTCCATTTTACATTCCTCCTTAATAATAAGTTAAACAATTTCTAATTAAAATAAACCAGTAAAAAACTGTATTTTAAATTTTGCTTAACTTAAGTAGTCCTTCTAATTGTACTCTTATTTTTAGTAAAATAAAAGAAAAATCTTCATTTTAATAAAAATTTTATTAATAATTCATATTATTTATTTATATATTCATAATACTAGAATTTTTGTTTTAAAATTACAAAAAGGCAATACATAAATGTATCGCCTTTTAAATTTAAATTTTATTCTTGATTAGCAAGTCTTTTGTAGTTTTCTAATCTTTCCATAGCATCTGCTTGAGTCTTTTCGAATAGAGCTTCTGCAGCTTCTGGGAATGCTTTAGCTAATGAAGCATATCTTACTTCACCCATTAAGAATTCTTTGAAGTCTCCCTTAGGTTCTTTTGAATCTAAAGTAAATGGATTCTTAGTTCCTTTTAATGCTGGGTTATATCTGTATAATGCCCAGTATCCACAATCTACAGCTTTCTTAGCTTCAGCTTGTGAATTTGTCATTCCTGCTTTAATACCATGATTTATACATGGAGCATAAGCTATAATTAATGATGGTCCATCATAAGCTTCTGCTTCTGCTATAGCTTTAAGAACTTGATTCTTATCTGCCCCCATACATACTTGAGCAACATATACATAACCATAGCTCATAGCCATCATTCCTAAATCTTTCTTCTTAGTTCTCTTACCTGAAGCTGCAAATTTAGCAATTGCAGCTGTTGGTGTAGCTTTAGAAGATTGACCACCTGTATTTGAATAAACTTCAGTATCAAATACTAATACATTTACGTTATCTCCTGATGCAAGAACATGGTCAAGTCCACCGTATCCGATGTCATATGCCCAACCATCTCCACCAAAGATCCATTGAGATCTCTTAACGAAGAATTCTTTATCATTTAAAATAGTCTTAGCTATTTCAGAATCACAATTTTCAAGTGCAGTAACTAAAGCATTTGCTCTTTCTCTAGTTCCAGCGCTTTCATCTTTATTATCTAACCAATCTTTTAATACAGCCTTAGTTTCATCTGATAAATCACTTTCTAATGCAACTTTTACATTTTCAGCAACTCTATCTCTTATAGCTTGAACTCCTAAGAACATACCTAATCCATATTCAGCATTATCTTCAAATAATGAATTTGCCCAAGCTGGTCCATGTCCATTATGATTAACTGTATATGGAGTTGCAGGAGCTGATCCTCCCCAAATTGAAGAACATCCTGTAGCATTAGCTACCATCATTCTATCACCAAATAATTGAGTTACAAGCTTAGCATATGGAGTTTCTCCACATCCAGCACAAGCACCTGAGAACTCAAGTAATGGTTGTTCAAATTGGCTTCCCTTTAATGTATTCTTATTCATTGGGTTCTTCTTAGCTGATACCTCTGTTGTTGCATAATCCCAAGCTTCAATTTGATCATGTTGAGTATCTTGTGGTTTCATAACTAAAGCTTTATTCTTAGCTGGACATACTTCAGCACAGTTTCCACAACCAGTACAATCAAGAGGTGTAACACCTATTGAGAACTTATATGGTGTTTCTGTCCTTAATGCTTTAGCATCAGTAGTTTTCATTGCTGCTGGAGCTTTTTCAGCTTCTTCACTAGTTAATAAGAATGGTCTTATTGCAGCATGTGGACATACTACAGCACATTGATTACATTGAATACAATTTTCTGGAACCCATTCAGGAACATTAATTGCAATTCCTCTCTTTTCATATGCAGCTGTACCAGCCATAAATGTACCATCTTCCATACCATGTTTAACAAATGTAGAAACTGGTAATCCAAATCCTTCTTGTCTGTTCATAGGTTCAACTATTTCTTTAATAAATGAAGGAATTTCTTTTGTTGCAGCTACTTCTTCATCTACTGCATTAGCCCATGATGCTGGAACATCTATCTTAACAATAGCATCAACACCTGAATCTATTGCAGCATTGTTCATGTTAACAACTTTTTCACCTTTTTTACCATATGAAGTAACAACAGCTTGTTTTAAATACGCTACTGCTTCATCTACTGGAATAATGTTAGCTAACTTAAAGAATGCAGCTTGCATTATCATATTAATTCTTCCACCTAGTCCAATTTCTTGAGCTATCTTAACAGCATTTAATGTGTAGAATTCTATATTTTTTTCAGCTATAGTTCTCTTCATTTCAGCTGGTAATTTTTCATCTAATTCTTCAGGTGTCCAAATTGTATTTAATAAGAACTTACCATTATTCTTTAATCCATCTAATACGTTGTATTTATAAACGTAAGATTGATTGTGGCATGCTACGAAATCAGCTTTATCTATTAAATATGGTGATTTAATTGGTTTCTTACCAAATCTTAAGTGAGAAACTGTGATACCACCTGATTTCTTAGAGTCATATGAGAAATATCCTTGGGCATACATATCTGTATGATCGCCAATTATCTTTATAGCACTCTTGTTAGCACCAACAGTACCATCTGATCCTAATCCCCAGAACTTACATGCCTTAGTTCCTTCTGGAGTAGCATCAATATCTTCTACTGTTTCTAATGATGTATTAGTAACATCATCAACTATACTAATTGTAAATCCATTCTTAGGCTCGTCCTTAGAAAGATTTTCATAAACAGCTGCTATATCTGATGGATTTGGATCTTTAGAACCTAATCCATATCTACCACCAACTATTAAAGGAGCATTTTCTTTACCAGCAAATGCACTTACTACGTCTAAGTATAAAGGTTCACCAATTGATCCCGGTTCTTTAGTTCTATCTAATACTGCAATTTTCTTTACTGTATCTGGAATTGCAGCTAATAATTTTTCTATTGAGAATGGTCTATAAAGTCTAACCTTTACAACCCCAACTTTTTCTCCTCTTGCATTTAAGTAATCTACTGTTTCTTCAGCAACGTCTGTTCCTGAACCCATTGCAATAATTATTCTATCTGCATCTGGTGCTCCATAATAATCAAAACAATGATATTCTCTTCCTGTTAATTTAGTAATTTCAGCCATATAACTTTCAACTACTTCTGGGATATCATCGTAAAATCTATTTACAGCTTCTCTTGTTTGGAAATATATATCTGGATTTTGAGCTGTACCTCTAGTTACTGGATGATCCGGATTTAAAGCACTCGCTCTAAATTCTTTAACAGCATCCCAATCAACTAACTTAGCTAATTCATCATATTCTAAAACTTCTATTTTTTGAATTTCATGAGATGTTCTAAATCCATCAAAGAAGTTCATAAATGGAATTCTAGTCTTTATTGCAGCTAAGTGTGCAACAGCTGATAAATCCATAACCTCTTGAACTGAACCTTCAGCTAGCATAGCAAAACCAGTTTGTCTAGCTGCCATAACATCTTGATGATCTCCAAAAATATTTAATGAAGATGTAGCTAATGCTCTAGCTGATACATGTATAACCCCTGGAAGTCTTTCTCCAGCTATTTTGTACATATTAGGAATCATTAATAATAAACCTTGTGAAGCTGTATATGTAGTTGTATAAGCTCCAGCTTGTAATGATCCATGAACAGCACCTGCTGCTCCCCCTTCTGATTGCATTTCCATAACTTTTACTGGTTGTCCAAAAATATTTTTTCTACCTTGTGCAACCCATTCATCAACGTGTTCTGCCATTGGTGATGATGGAGTGATTGGATAAATAGCAGTTACTTCTGTAAACGCATATGACACGTGTGCAGCAGCAGTGTTACCATCCATAGTTTTCATTTTTCTCATCTCGTCTACCTCGCTTCCCATTTTCAAAAAAATTTAAGCATATAAATCATGATATCTTTTAAATATCATTGTTGCTTGCAATTATTAATACATTCTAAGCTTAATAGATAAAATCTAACCTCTGCTTTTTATCCTTCGTTTCCACTTTGTGAAATTTATCACAGGCTTAAACACTATTTGACAATAAAAATTTATTAAAACTATTGTTGACTTAATAATTTACCAAGTTCTTTAGCAATTTTTAAATCTTCTTTTTCAACGGAATCTTTAACAGTAAATTTTGACAAAATCTCAAATCCATAATATTCCATCAAATTCCCCCATTTATCAATAAACTTAGCATCACGCCATCCACATGATCCGAATAATACTAAAGGTTTATTTTTAATATTTAATTCACTTAAGCTATTAATAAAAGGCTTCATATCTATTTCTTCTATTTCATCGTTTATCATTGCTGGACTTCCTAATGCAACAGCATCAGCTTCTAATATATCTTCAATAGTAGCATCTGCAACGTGTTTTGTTTCAACTTCAACTTCTTTAGAATTAACACCTTCACTTATAGCATTTGCTAAAATTTCTACATTTCCACCATTACTCCAATATATTATTGAAACTTTTTTCATTTTCAGCACCTCTTATACTTTTGTTTTATTTTTGTTAAATTTTCCATTACTTTCATTATATAACAGTATTTTTTTTTTTCAAGTTCTTTACTTTCATATTTTAAAAATATTTTCATTGAAAACGGTTAAACACGCAAATTACTTTTTATTTATACTTTTCATAATAACATTTAAAATTGCATCAACACCATTTTTCATTTCACTATTTGTCATGTTTTTTATAAGCTCACTTTTTTTACTTCTTAATTCAAACAATCTTTCTAGCAAATTATGTTTTTCCATCATCTCATCTTCGTCTAACACTAATGAATATCCTTCTTTAGCAAATGAATTAGCATTTAATATTTGATCCCCTCTACTACTTTTTTTAGATAACGGAATTAATAAAGTAGGCTTTCTTAACGCTAGTAATTCAAATATTACATTTGCCCCTGCTCTTGATATTACAAAATCAGCATATTGAAGTAAATGTGGCAAATCTTCTTTTACATATTCAAATTGCTTATATCCATCTAATTCTTCTAATGACTTATCTAAATTTCCCTTTCCACAAATATGAATAATATTAAAGTCCTTTAATATTTCATGAATATGATATCTTACCTCATCATTTATACTTTTTGCTCCTAAACTTCCCCCAATAACTAAAATTACTTCTTTGTCATTATTAAAATTACAAATCTTCTTTCCAGTAATTCTACTACCTTTTAATATTTCTTCTCTTATTGGTGTTCCTGTTAATTCACCTTTTCCATCTTTAATATAATTTAAGCTTTCCCTAAATGTAACACATAGTTTATCACAAAATGGAGCTGATAACTTATTTGCAAGACCTGGTGTTAAATCTGATTCATGCGAAACTACTGGTATCTTTTTCATTGATGCAGCTATAACAACTGGAACAGCCACAAAACCACCTTTTGAAAAAATAACATCTGGTTTCTCTTTAGATAATATTTTATTTGCTTGCACTATTCCCTTCATCACTTTAAATGGATCAGTAAAGTTTTTCATATCAAAATATCTTCTTAATTTACCTGATGAAATTGCAAAATATGGTATCCCTGCATCACCAATAATTTCTTTTTCAATACCTTCATAACTCCCAATATATTTTATTTCAAATCCTTTTTCCTTTAACTTTGGAACTAAGGCTAAATTAGGAGTTACATGTCCTGCAGTACCCCCACCAGTCATTATGATTTTATACTTACTCATTAAAACACCTCATTAATTATTTGTACTATGAATCTTAATTGTTAAAACCTCATAAATTTATACAATTAATATTTTAAGAGAAATAAAATAAAAAAATAACTCATTTATTTTAATTTTTAACCAAATTATATGTCTTAATTCCTTATTTTTTTATTTATATTTAATTTTCTCACTCGCCAATATATATTCTACCACTAACCCAGTATTTTTCCACCTTTTCCTCCAATTAAATATTATACAAACTTTTTTATTGGATAAGCTATTAACATAAAGATATAAGGAGATGATTTAAATGGCACAATTAGTTCCAGAAGCTAAAGACAAATTAGCAAAATTCAAAAACCAAGTTTCAACTGAAATGGGAGTTCCTTTTACTGATTACAATGGTGACTTAACTTCAAAACAATGCGGTAGCGTTGGTGGAGAAATGGTTAAACGTATGGTTGAACAATACGAAAAAGGAATTTAATATTGTAAATATTTTAATAATAAATAAAGGTATCTTATTATATAGATACCTTTATTTATTATTTGGATTTTATAACTACTATACCCTTATATTTTGTATCAATAACTGGACACTTTTTCTACCGTTATATTCGTTGATATCTGGAAAATATACTATATCTATTTTTACCATATTAGTCTGCCCATTAAGCATTTTATTATATTCATACTCGCCAAATTTATTTTTAATTATTTCTAAGGCCACTTCAATATCACCAAAATAAATTCCGTCTATATTTAAGTATCCATCAGTAAGATTTAATTTTAAAACATTATTATTCTTTCCTAAAATCCTAGCCGCTTTAACCATTAATCCTTTAACAGCAAAATTAGGCTTTGGATTTCCCTTTCCATATGGTTCTAATAATGCTATTTCATCTATTAACTTATAATTTATTTTATTAATCGGAAGCGGCATATCAATTGATACCTTTGGTATAATATCTTCATCACTTAATGTTGTTACCTCATTTAGCTTTTCTCTAAATTTATCTATATTTTCACTTGGAATAGACATTCCTGCAGCCATTGGATGACCACCAAACTTTCCAAGCAAATCTTTACACTTTAATAATTCCTCGAACATATTATATTCTTCAATTGACCTACCAGATCCTTTAGCACCTTCATGAGCCTTTGTTAATATAATTGTTGGCAAGTTATATTTTTCTCTAATTCTACCTGCAATTATACCTGCAATACTTTCATGAACATCTTCTAAATAAACAACAAGCACCTTATCTTTGGCCATATTATTTTCTTCAATTATCTTTATGGCTTCCTCTAATCCTGTCTGAGTAAGTTCTTGCCTATCCTTATTCAACTCATTTAATTTTTTAGCTAATTCTTCAGCTTCATTTTTATCTTTTGTAATTAATAACTTCAATGCCCATTCAGCCTGTTCAAGCCTCCCTGATGCATTTATACTAGGTCCTATAACGAATCCTAATGAGTAAACCGTTATTTCCTTTCCTTCTAATCCAGTTTCTTTAAATAAAGCTCTAAGTCCTATATTACTCGTATTATTAATTCTTTTAAGTCCCTCTTTAACTAATATTCTATTTTCAGAAACTAAATCAACAACATCACAAACCGTTGCTATGGCTACATATTGAATTAAATCATATAACTCTTCATTAGGAATATTAAATTCTTTATAAAGACATTGTACAAATTTATATGCTACTCCAGCACCACAAATTTTATCAAATTCATAATTACAATTTTCTTGTTTAGGATTTAATACATAATCAGCTTCTGGAACTACATACTTTCTTACATTATCTTCTTCAATAAATGGTACATCATGGTGATCTGTAATAATTACTTTAATTCCCAATTCTTTAGCTAACTTTACTTGTTCTATTGCTGCAATTCCATTATCACAAGTAATTATAATATCAATATTATCCTCACTAGCCTTTTTAATTATACTTTCATTAATTCCATATCCTTCTTTTATCCTATCAGGAATATGAAAACTTACATTTCCACCACATTTACTTATAGCTATATAAAGGACATATGTACTTATTACGCCATCTACATCGTAATCTCCAACTATAAGTATTTTTTCACCTTTAATAATACTATTCCTCATTAATTCAACTGCTCCGCTCATTCCAAGCATATCTGTTGGATTATGAAGTTCACCTATAGATGAGCTTAGGTATTCTTTTGCTATATCTAAATTATATATTCCCCTATTAACCATAAGCTTTGCAACTGTATCACTAATACCTAATTGTTGTGCAAATTTTACAGTATCAAACTTTACGTTTCTAACCATCCATTTTTCCAAAAAAACACCCCCGTTACTTTAGTTGATAGTTAATAGTTAGTAGTTAAAAATAAAGTCAGCTTAAGCTGACTTTATTTCCATAATTCTTAACTATTAACTCAAAACTATTAACTATTAAAAAGCATTGCTTTTTTAATTTGTTCAACCTTTTCTGGTAATATATGATTTAATATTTCAAATGCAAATGGTATAGCAGCTGCTGGTCCTCTTCCTGTAATTATGTTTTCATCTACAACCACAAGTTCATCTTTATAGTTGCATCCTACTAACTGATCTTCGAATCCAGGATAGCATGTAGCATTTTTTCCATTCACAATTCCTAATTTTCCAAATGTAATTGGCCCTGCACAAATTGCTGCAACTATTTTACCTTCATCATAAAATTTCTTTACAATTTCATTCACTTTTTCATTATCTCTTAAGTTAACAGCCCCTGGCATACCACCTGGCAATATCACTACATCATAATTATAAATTTCATCATTTAAAACTTCATCAGCTCTTATTGTAATTGAATGAGATGTTGTTACTTCTACTTCATTAATTCCAAAGGTAGTACAAGTAACACCTGCCCTTCTTAAAATATCTACACTTGTTAATGCTTCAATAGTTTCAAAGCCTTCTGCTAATAAAACTGCAACTTTTTTCATTTTAAAACACCCCTTTATATTAATTTATAGTTATAAATTTATAGTTAGGAGTTATAAATGAAATCTCCTAAGGAACTTCTTTTTTAACATTCATTATATTAGGCATACCTATTTGTTATATAATATCTAAAAACTTCTTACTATTGTAACAAGTATCCATCATATATAACTTTTAACTCCTAACTCAAAACTATTAACTAAATTGCACTTCTGTTATTTCATCATCTAAGCTAATGACCATAACATTAGTACCTCTTCCTGCCCTATTTTGAATTCTTATTTCTTCAGTTGAAATAGTCTTTTTCTCTTTGCTACTTGTAATTAAAACAACTTCAAAACTTCTGCTAGTATCTACAGCTATTTCATCGCTATTATTAGATGTTATATCAATTATTTTACCATAAATTACTTCATCATCTTCTTTTAAACTTATTCCAGTAACCCCTGCTGCTATTCTTCCCATTGGATTAACATTATCACTTAGGAATCTAATTGCCATACCTTTTTTGCTTATTATTAATACTTCACTTTCAGAATAATCTTCAATACATACAGAAATTACTTCATCATTTTCATATTTAAATTTATAGGCCTGCCATATTGAATAATTTCCATCATATTCTTTTAACGAAGTCTTCTTTATCATTCCCTTTTTAGTAAAGAAATAAACCATATTTCTTTCATCAAAATTCTTTATTGAATGCACATCGATTATTTTTTCATTTTTAGAATATCCATCAATAATATTTTCTAATGAAATTTCTTCTTTAACAACATTTGAAATTAGGAATGATGGTATCTTATAAACATTCCCCTTATTAGTAAATAATAATAAAGTACTTATAGAATCAGTATTTACCTTTAATCTATCACTAGCTTTTGCTCTTGCAAAACCTTTTAAACTTCCTTTAGCCGTTACCCCAACACTAAATGTCATAAACTCAAATTCATTTAGATATTCAACTTTAATTATTTCATCACTTTCTATTAGATTGAATAATTGTGTACCTAAAATATTTCTAGGTGTATCTTCTATCTTAGGAAGTTCTAAGCTAAATTTTAATCCTAATTTAGTTTCTACTTTTAAGAATTCTTTTTCTTCATTATTATCTAAAATCTCTATATCTAATACAAATTCATTTTCTTTTAATTTAATAGCTTGAATTTTACTGTAATTAGTTTGGAATTTATCTAAAGTACTCTTTTTGATTATACCTCTATTAGTTATAAACTGAACACTCTTATTAGAATCTAAAACTCCTACTGATATAGCTTCAACTATTTTTTCATCATCACAATTTAAAGTTTTAATTATAGAATCTATTCTTTCTCCTTTTTCTTTCCACTTACCTTCAGGAATATTTATACCTTTAACTTGATACATATTTCCCTTATCAGTAAATAATAGAATATTTTCAGTAGTATTAGACTTAAATAAGAATTTAAGTTCATCTCCCTCTCTATATTCAATATCTTCTGCCTTTGCATTAGATCTTTGATAAGTCCTAACTGGAATTCTCTTAATAAATCCATCTTTTGATAAAGTAACCATAACATCTTCAACTACAATAAGCTCTTGTAAATCAATTTTAGCTTCACTATCATCTTCAACTATCATAGTTCTTCTAGGATTTCTATATTTATCAGTTATTTCTTTTAATTCAGTTTTTACAACATTTAAAAGAGTCTTTTCATCAGATAATATTTTTCTTAACCTCTTTATAGTTTTTTCAAGTTCTGCATATTCCTTTTGGAACACTTTTATTTCAAGACCTGTTAATCTATAAAGCATAAGTTCTAAAATAGCTTCTGCTTGCATTTCTGTAAATCCAAACTTTTCAACTAGGTTAATTCCTGCATCCTTTTTAGATTTTGATTCTCTAATAGTCTTAATTATTTCATCTAAAACATCAATTGCTTTAATGAACCCTTCAACTATATGGAATCTTTTTTCTGCCATTGCAAGCTCTTTTATACTTCTTCTTGTAACTATATCCTTTTGATGATTAACATAATGAGTTATTATTGTCTTTAATCCCATAGTTTGTGGCTTTCCATTTGCTAAAGCCACCATATTAAAGCTTACATTGCACTGTAAATCAGTCTTTTTAAATAAATATTTTAATATCTTATCTGCTGTATCATAATCTGCTGCCTTTTTCAACTCAACAACAGCTCTAATACCAGTTCTATCTGATTCATCCCTAATATCTGTAATTGCTTCTAAAGCCTTTTGGTGTCTTTTATCTCCAGTCATTTCAGATATCGTTTGAAGAATCTTTGATTTATTTCTTCTATAAGGGAATTCTGTTATTACAATTCCATAACGTCCATTTTCAAGCTTTTCAATTTCTGTCTTTGCTCTTAATGTAACCTTACCTTCTCCTGTTTCATATGCAGATAATAATGAATTTTTACCTATCAGCACACCACCTGTTGGTAAATCTGGTGCCTTTATATACTCCATAAGCTCTTTTGTAGTTATTTCTGGATTATCTATATACGCTAAAACCCCATCAGTAACTTCACCTAAATTATGTGGTGGAATATTAGTAGCTAATCCAACCGCTATTCCAAAAGTACCATTAACTAAAAGATTAGGATATCTCGCTGGTAAAACCTTTGGTTCCATTTCACTATCTGAATAGTTTGGAACCATATCTACTGTTTCTTTTTCAATATCTTTTAGCATTTCCATAGCTATTGGTGAAAGCCTTGCTTCTGTATAACGCATAGCCGCAGCTCCATCACCATCCATAGAACCAAAGTTTCCATGTCCATCAAATAATGGCTCTCTAGTAGAGAAGTCTTGAGCCATAAGTACCATTGCATCATAAACAGATGAATCCCCATGAGGATGGAATTTACCTAATACATCCCCAACTATTCTAGCCGACTTATAGTATGGTCTATCTGGAAAAGCTTTTAATAAATATGATCCATAAAGAATTCTTCTATGAACAGGCTTCAACCCATCCCTTACATCTGGAAGTGCTCTATCTTTTGCTACTTCAACAGCATATGGAAGATAATTGTCTGGCATTGCCTCTTCAATTGGTATTCGTAAAATATTATTATCTTTTGGTATATTATGTACCTTCTTAGCCATAATTTATCTCCTTCCTTGCTTTAAAACTCTGCATACTTATACATATAATTCTTTCTTGGTTCAACTACATCTCCCATAAGAAGTGATACCATTTTCTCTGCCTTTGCAGCATCTTCAATAGTAACTTGGAAAAGTGTTCGTGTCTCTGGATTTAAAGTTGTATCCCAAAGCTGATCTGGATTCATTTCTCCTAATCCCTTATATCTTTGTATTAAAGCACCTTTTCCTATTTCCTTCTTAACTTTTTCTAGTTCTTCATCACTATATGCATATTTAGATATTTCTTTTCCTTTAGTAGTTTTATAAACTTTATATAAAGGAGGTTGTGCCAAATAAAGATGACCATTTGCTATTAAAGGTCTCATATATCTATAAATATAAGTCATCCATAAAGTTCTAATATGGAATCCATCTACATCAGCATCACTCATAATAATTATTTTATCGTATTTTAAATCTTCTTCTTTATAATTATCTAAAGTCCCTGTTCCAATAGCTGTATTAAATATTTTAAGCTCTTCAGATGCTAGTACATTTTCAAGCTTTTGCTTTTCAGTATTCATTATCTTACCTTTAGAAGGCATAATAGTTTGGAATCTTCTATCTCTAGCTTGCTTTGCCGATCCTCCCGCAGAATCTCCCTCAACTACGATAAATTCATTAACAGTATTATCTTTTAAAGTACATACTGCAACTTTTCCTGCTAATGGTGCAGTACCTTTACCTATTTTTTTCTTTTCAGCTTCATTAATCTTCTTAATTTTTTCTCTTCTTTGCGCAGCTGCAAGTGCATTATTTATAAGACTTGAAGCAACCTCTTTATTATCTTCTATCCATTCACAAAGCTTAGTATAAGCTAAATCATTCATCATAGTATAAGCTTCAGAACTTCCAAGTTTAGTTTTAGTTTGGCCTTCAAAAACAGCATTAGTTATTTTTATTCTAACAATTGCTGTCATACCTTCTCTTAAATCATCACCTTCAAAATCTTTATCTTTTTCCTTAACAAGCCCTAACTTTTTAGCCCATTCTTTAAACGCTCTAGTCATACCTGTCTTAAAGCCTGATTCATGAGTTCCAGCTTCTGTCGTTGGAATATTATTAACATAACTTGCAATATATTCAGTTGTAGAGTCTGTAAACTGCATACAAACTTCACCATACATTGAAATATTATTTATTGCTCTTTCTCCTTCAAATAAAATAGGAGTTGCATGAATCGGAGTCTTACTTTCATTTAAATAATCGATAAAATCAAGCAATCCTCTTTCTGAATAATATTCCTTTCTGACTTCTTCATCTTTTCTACTATCAATAAGCTCTAATCTTATTCCTTTATTTTGGAATGCTAATTCTTGTAATCTTTCATCAATGATATCGAATTTAAAATCTGTTGTTGAAAATATTTCATTATCAGGTTTAAATGTTACTCTTGTACCTGTATCATTAGCCTTTCCTACAACTTCTAATGCTGTAACAGCTGTCCCTGGCATATCTTTTTTTAATTCTTTATCATAAGCATATTCAAATCGCTGCTTATAAATTTTCCCATTTTGATGAACTTCAACTTCTAACCATTTAGATAATGCATTTACAACTGCAGCACCTACACCATGTAATCCACCAGAAGTTTTATAATTTTTATTATCAAACTTACCACCAGTATGTAATTCAGTAAATACCATTTCAACCCCTGATTTCTTTTTAACAGGGTGAATTCCTGTAGGTATTCCTCTACCGTTATCTATAACAGTTACACTTTTATCTTTATTTATAATTATAGTTGCTTTATCGCCAAATCCATTAGATATTTCATCTATGGAGTTATCTAAAATCTCCCATATACAATGATGTAATCCCTTTGTTCCAGTTGACCCTATATACATTCCTGGTCTTACTCTTACAGGCTCCAGTTTTTCTAAAGATGTCAAATCCATTACATCATATTTACTATTAACTTCATTATTCATATAAACCTCCAAAATTATAACCTATTCACATTTAAGTAATAATTTAGATATAATTATATAGCTTCCTAATATCAAAATCAAACTAATGTTCTTTATTAACCCTATAATTTTATCATATTTTTTTATTTAAAAGAAATTTTTTATTTATTTAATTTTAAATCCTTTATATTTCACGGTATTTAATTATAATCTATTATATAGTAATTAGCCATTACAAAAATTTAATTTAGTTTAATTCATTTGCTTAACTTATTTATATATTATCCTTATTATTTAAAAATACAAAGTATTTTACTTACACTAATGCATTATATTTCAAAAAATCTATAAGTACAAACTTTATAGTAAATAATTTAAAATTAAAATCAAACTTTCCCATCAAATCTTTTTTCTTTTATTATAAATATTTCAAAAATTTTATTTTCATTTTTTTAACATGTCTTTACTTTTTTCCTATCTCATTCAATTTAATATACTTTTTATTTACGCAAAAAAAATCAAACTTTCTTATAGTTTTCACTAAATGAAAGTTTGATTTTTAAAAATATATTATAAACTCAAATTATTATACAATTCCTTGTGCCATCATAGCATCAGCAACTTTCTTAAATCCTGCTATATTAGCTCCCATTAAGATATTGCCTTCATGCCCATACTCTTTAGCTGCAGCTGCAGAATTATTATAAATATTAATCATAATACTCTTAAGCTTAGCATCTACTTCTTCAAATGTCCAAGCCATTCTCATACTATTTTGAGACATTTCTAAAGCCGAGCAAGCAACTCCACCTGCATTAGCAGCTTTTGCTGGCCCAAATAATACTCCATTACTTTGTAATACTTCAATAGCATCTAATGTTGATGGCATATTTGCACCTTCAGCAACAACTTTAGTTCCATTTTCAACTAATATTTTAGCTGATTCTGCATCTATTTCTCCTTGTGTTGCACAAGGAAGAGCCACGTCACATTTAATAGTCCAGATTCCTCTGCATCCTTCAGTATATTTTGCTGTAGGAACATAATCTAAGTACTCTTTTATTCTTCCTCTTTTAACTTCCTTAATTTCTTTCACAGCATCAAGGTTAATTCCATTTTCATCATAAATATATCCATTTGAATCACTTAACGCAACAACTTTTGCCCCTAATTCTGTTGCTTTTTGAGTTGCATATATAGCAACATTTCCTGATCCTGAAATTACAACTGTTTTCCCTTCTAAAGAAAGTCCATTATCCTTCATCATTTCATCTGTGAAGTAAACTAAACCATATCCAGTTGCTTCAGTTCTTGTTAAGCTTCCACCATAAGATAATCCTTTTCCTGTTAAAACACCTTGATCATTTGCATTTCTTATTTTCTTATAATATCCATACATATAACCAATTTCTCTACCACCAACACCAATATCTCCTGCTGGTACATCGGTATCTAAACCAATATGCTTACATAATTCAGCCATAAAGCTTTGACAGAATCTCATTACTTCTCTATCTGACTTTCCTTTAGGATCAAAGTCAGATCCACCTTTTCCTCCACCTATAGGTAAACCAGTTAATGAATTCTTAAATATTTGTTCAAATCCTAAAAATTTAATTATACTTGCATTAACGCTTTTATGGAATCTTAATCCACCTTTATAAGGCCCTATTGCACTATTAAATTGAATTCTATAACCTCTATTTACTTGTACATTTCCGGCATCGTCAACCCAAGGTACTCTAAACATTATTTGTCTTTCAGGTTCTACAATTCTTTCTAGTAAACCCTCTCTGATATATTCTGGATGTTTATCAAATACTGGTACTAAAGAAAGCGCAACCTCTTTTACTGCATCCAAAAATTCCTTTTCATTACTATTTCTCTTTTCTACTTGTTCTAATACACTTAAAACATATTCTTTTCCTGTCATAAGTTTACCCCCTTAAAATTTTATTACCAATTATAATATTACACTATTTTACTTATCTTTCCCATATAAATATAATTATTTATCTTCTTTTTTAACTTTTCCACTATCCTAATCTTATTTTTATTAAAATATCAATTTCAAATAAGTTACAATCTAAATAAAACTCAAATAAACTTTTTAAATATTTTATAAAAAAATATATAAAAATAAATATTCCTCTGTCTAGTCAACAGAGGAATATTAAATTTATATACGCTAATTATCATTTTCTATTAAATTATTATTAGCTATAAGTTCATTTATTAACAAAAATATATTTTTAGTAGAATCATTTTTATCAAAAGACTTACAAGCTTCTTTCATATTTTCTAATTTGCCTTCATCTTTTAACAATTCTACTATAGAATTTCTACAGCTATCTCCGTCCTTAATTCTTACCGCCATATTATGCTTTAATAAGAACTCTGCATTTTCCTCTTCTTGACCTGGTATAGCATCAAACACAGCCATTGGTATGTTACATGCTAAAGCTTCTGTAACAGTTAATCCCCCTGGTTTAGTAATGATTATATCAGAGGCCTGCATATACTTATTGATTTCATCAGTAAAATATATTAATTTAGTCTTTTTAGGACTATCATCTATTACCTTTTCAAAATGGTTATATAGCTTCTGATTTCTTCCTGTAACTAAAATAATTTGAAAATCTAAATCAATATCTATTATATTTTCATATACATCAAATACATTAGTTACACCAAAGCTCCCTGCCATCATCAAAATAGTTTGCAATGATTTATCAAATCCTAATTCTTCTAGTACTAATTGCTTTTCCTTTTCTTCAAAGAATACCTCATCTATAGGTATTCCATATGGATAAATAGTATTAACATCTACACCTTCATTAATCATTTTTCCTACCATATCATCATTAGCAACAATATAAGCATCAACTTTCTTGTTTATCCATGCCTTATGAGGTGCATAATCTGTCATTATACAAATTAATGGTATATTTATTTCTCCTTTTGATTTTAATCTTGAAACCATTTCTGTTGGAAATGGATGTGTAGTAATTATTACATCCGGTCTAAAATCATCTATTAATGGTAAAAGCTTATTAGCAAATATGTTATTTAATCTTGTAACAAAGTTTGCTAGCCTATGCTCCTTATTTGTTAAATCATATAGCTTTCCATATAATTTAGGAGTTTTGGTTGCTAAATATACATATCCTGATGTTATTGTTTTATTTAATATCGGACTAATATATAATAAACTATCTACAATTTTCACATTAATATCTTTATTTTGTTGGGTCATATAACCCTCTATTGCTTTAGATGCCCTCATATGTCCGCCTCCAGTAGATGCAGACAAAATAAGAATATTCATTTAAAGTCCCCCTAACAATTAAATTTACTTAATTAGTCAATTAACCATTATATCATAAAATTAAATATTAAAATACTATCCTACCCATAAACCCTACTACGCTTATACCACATGTAAATCCTAGCATCATTCCAAATATAACATCAGTAGGATAGTGAACCTTTAAATAAACTCTCGAAAATGCAATTAAAGTTGCAATTGGACTTACTATTAATCCTAACTTACTATTCATTTGAATAAATACGGCTAATGCAGCAAATGAAGAGGCTGTATGTCCTGATGGAAATGAATATGTTATTGGTTTATTAATTAATAAATCTTCTTCATTTTCTTCAAAGGGTCTTTTTCTTTTCACTATATGTTTAATTACCCCTTCTCCAATTATTGTTGTTAATGCTAATGCTAAAATTACTCCAATACCAACAACCCTATACTCAACCTTTAAAATTAATAATGTTGATATTATAAACCATATAATTCCTAAATTACCCATCATCGTTATAATAGGCATAACTTTGTCAAGTGTCTTTGTTTTACACTTTTCACTTATGTACTCCAATGCTCTTTTATCTATTTTTTCTAAAATATTCAACCATTTCATCCCCCATAGTATTTTTGCCCTTATTAATATTCTTTCCATAACTATATTATATAATATATATTTTATAAAGAGTTAATTTTTTGTTAACAATTACTTATAAATTTCCTTAAGTTTTTCTTAATAACGAAGCAAAAAAGTAAAAATAATGAAATTAACCCATTATTTTTACTTTTCATTTATTGCTTCATCTCTTCAATTATTTTTTCTATATATTTAATTTTTCTACCTTTAATATATAAATAAATTGGTATACTTGAAATAATCCCCATTATAGAACCACAAATAATATCCCACATAGTATCATGCAAACTATTATTTTGTGATAAAAAACCAAATAATTGATCCGTTGAAAATTCCCATATTTCCCAAACAGCCGCTCCTGCTATAGAAAATATAATAGAAAATAACACCGGTGCATATCTTTTACATGTGCTCATTCCTTTTCCATCAGTTATATGTAAAAACAATATAAACCCTATCATTCCTACAATAATTCCCGATAATAAATGTAATATTTTATCATACATCGGAATTATTTCATAAAAATTAAAAACATTTCCTAAATACATTGATCCAACTATAAAAGAAAATATTAAATAAAAACTTATTCTCGATTTTCTTAAAAATGTTTTTTTATAAACAAAATACATAAGCCATAATGCTACTGCCATTAACCCTATTCTAAATAACTTACTTCCATCATAAAATATGAAATTGCATACTGCTGTAATTATTAATATTACCATTGTGATTATATTTATTATAAGAGCCTTATCTTTGACAAATCTCATTAGAAAACTCCTTTGAAAATTAGTATATTTTCTTATTTTTTAATATGAGCGCTGAAATCATTCCAAATATTAATCCACCTATATGAGCTGAATTATCTATATTACTTATTGTTACACCTATTATAATATTTATAACTATAACCTTAAATAAATTTATTATATACTCTTTTCCTATTCTGTCTCTATTTTCAATTCCAAACATAAGCATGGCTCCAAATAAGCCAAATATTGCTCCAGATGCTCCTACACTTATAGAGTCTGAATTAAATATATAGCTAAACAAGCTAGCTCCTATAGCTGAAATTAAATATATTCCGATATATTTAACCTTACCATAAGCATACTCTACCTCTGAACCAATTATTTTTAATGCATACATATTAAATGCTATGTGAGCTAATCCTCCATGTAAAAAGGCACATGTTATTAACCTCCACGGTTGTCCATTATTTATTAATTCATTTACCTTTGCACCAAATACTAAAAGAGTATATGAATCTATATCATATATATTTCTAGATATAATTGCTGTTAATAAATATATTAAAACATTTATAGCAATTAATATATATGTGATTAGATTATCCTTATATTTTAACTTTTTCTTTATTTCTTTTTGTTTACTATTATTAAGAATAGAAACAAGTGGTTTACAGCTATTATCGCTGTAAACTACTTGTTGTTCTTTTTCTGAATAAATTATTTTATTATATCCCTGATGAATAAATGATTCATATTCTCCTATTGCACAAATTACTACATTAAGTACTATCCTTAAAGAATAATGCTTTTCTAGAAAGGCCCTTGCTTCGTAATATTCAAAATTACTTTCATTATCCTTACATACTATAACTGCATAAATAAAATCTTTATTTTCCATTATAGCAATCCATTTATTATTTTTTAAATATTCACTATAATAATCCTTAATGTAAAATCCAGCCTGTTTGGTTAAATCCTCAAATAATGTTTTTTCTAATTTATTCATACTTATATTTCTTTCTCTAACATATCTAACAATTCATTAAATCTGTCAATTGTTGCTTCTAAAGGCTTAGATGTAGTCATATCTACCCCTGCCTTCTTTAAAATTTCTATTGGATAATCACTTCCACCACTCTTTAGGAATCCAACATATTTCTCAACTGCATTAGGTTCATTATTTAATATACTCTTAGCAAATGCTGAAGCTGCTGCATAACCAGTTGCATATTGATATACGTAAAAATCACTATAAAAATGTGGTATTCTTGCCCATTCAATATCGATATCATTATCAACTACCATATCTGGGCCAAAATATTTAACATTTAGTTCATGCCACTTTGCATTGTAATCTTCTGCAGTTAGTGGAATACCTTTTTCAAAACTTTCATGTGTATATAATTCAAATTCTGCAAACATTAATTGTCTAAATACTGTAGTTCTTATTTGCTCTAATTCTTGATTTATTAAATAAAGCTTTTTCTTTTTATCAGTTTCTTTATTTATTAAATGGTGGATCAATAATGCTTCGTTTGTTGTTGATGCAACTTCAGCACAGAATAAAGTATATCCAGCATAATAATAACTTTGTTCTTTTCTTGAATAATAAGAATGTATTGAATGACCCATTTCATGTACTAATGTTGATACATCATTAAGTTCATAGTTATAATTTAATAAAACATATGGCTTAGTATCATATCCGCCCCATGAATAAGCTCCTCCACGTTTTCCTTTATTAATATACTTATCTATCCATCCATCATTTATTCCACCTTGGAATATGTCTAAATATTCTTTACCTAAAGGTTGTAACCCTTCTACTGCCATTTCAACGGCTTTATCAAACTCCACTCTTTCTTTAGGCACTTCAATAACTGGAACATATAAGTCATACATATGCATTTCATCAACACCTAATAGTCTTTTCTTTAATGCTACATATCTATGAAGTGATGATAAATTTTTATCTATAGTTGCAATTGCATTAGTATAAACTTCTAATGGAATATCATTAGGCTTTAATGATGCTTCTAATGCACTATTATAATGTCTTACTTTTGCCCCAAAGTTAAATACCTTAATAGAACTAGATAATGTTGTTGCCAATGTATTTTCAAAATTTTTATATTCACCAAATAGTTTTTCAAATGCTACTTTTCTAACTTCTCTATCTTTTGATTTTATAAATGAAGAATAATTCCCTTCTGTTAATTCAACTACTTCTCCATCTTCATCTTTGATATTTCCAAACTTCATATCTGCATTAGTCATTATATTGTGTATTGCTGACGGTGCATCTAAACAATCTGAAGCAGCAGCCAATAATTCTTCTTCTTTCTTATTCAATACATGTGGTTTTTCTTTTAATATATTTTCCAATAAGAATTTATAAGGTTCTAATTCCTTATATTCATTCATTAACTTTTCAATTGTTCCATCTGGAAGTGATAAAATTTCTGGTACAACATAAGCTGTGTATGTTGCATATTCAGCCATATATGCATCTATTTTATTCATCATTGCTTGATAAGTTGTATTACTAGTATCCTCATCACTTCTTAAATGAGCATATATATATACTTTTTCTGCTTTTCTTGAAATTTTTTCGTTTACTTCAAAATATTCAATTAAAGTTTTGCCATCTCCTAATTTGCCTTCAAATTCTTTTAGTTTGGGAGCTTCTTCTTGTAATTCCTTATACTCCTTTTCCCAAGCCTCATCACTAGAATAAATTTCATTTACAGTCCACTTATCCTTTTCTTGTATTTCCTCTCTTTTCTTCACAACCTTACTTTCCATATCAATTCCTAGCCTATCTTTATAGGCTCCTCCCTTCTAATTATACTCTTCTTCTTTGCCTTCAATGTCACTAAAAGCTTTTTCCATTGCTTCTTCGATTAAATCAATACATAATGCTAATTTTTCACTTATGTACTCACGATTATCCTCATATTTAAATTTTACTAAATATGTAGGATTATATTCATCTTCAACCTCTTCAATTTCAAATCCTTCTTCTTCAAATAAGTTCATATTAAATACATCATATATTGCAGAGTATTCCCATTCTTCAACATCTTTATTTGTATCAAATTTTATATAAACTTTATCATCTAAAACGTAAAAGCTTTTTATATACTCTGCACCTTCAGATACATTGTAACTTCCAATTTCCTTAACTACAAAACCTGTTTCTTTATCTTTTTCCATTAATATTAAGCTTGAATAATCCATAATAATATTCTCCTTTTACTTATCTTTATCTTTTTTAATTTGTATTTTAATTTATTGTATCTTCATTATAAGTTTAGTGTATTAAATATACAATATTTTCTTTACTTATTTACATATTATGGTAATATATAAATATATAGTTTCTTTAATGGAGGTAGCTTTATGGATACTGTAAATACATTAAAAAATAAAAATGTAATTAAATTACGTAGTAAAAAATTACGCAGTAAAAAACTACGTATTCAAAAAACTAAAAAGTTTGCAACACTCTGTATTATATTGCTATCACTACTTATTATAGGAACCTCCATAAAAAATATGTATGTATATTTCAGATGTTCTGATTTTATTTATTCTCTAGATTATTATTTTACACATTGGAAAGATAAAGATCTTAGACTTATTGAAGTTGATTCTTTTTCTGTATTATCTAAAACTAATAATACTGTTGAAATAGAAGCTTATGGATTTGCTTACAAAAAACCTTACAAAGAGACTTATTTAATTGGAACTTTTATCGAAGATGATAAAGGGCGTTGGCATATGGAATCAGTCAAACTTAAAAATGAAGAATCTAAAATAGAAAATGAAGAAGATGTTATTACTAATTAATATAAAAAATGCACACCTATAAAATGGTGTGCATTTTTTATTAAGATTCTAATAAATTATCAAACTCTCTACTTACATTCCAAGTATGATAGTTATTTCCTTCTTTAGTGTGATTTTCTATAAAATCTTCTAAATTAACTTCAACCTCAGTAAATTCATCCAATTCAATCTTAACAGTATCATCTTCAGTAAATTCGATACTAGTAATTTCTCCTTGTTCTATTTCTTCACTACCATAGTGAAATATTACTCCTAATTCTACTAATGTATCATAGCTTTCCATTAATTTTTCAACTTTATCTTTTGTCATGTTCTTCTCCTTATACTATTACTTTCAAGAATATTATATTAAAAATTGTACCTTTTTCAAGCTCACTTTTTACATTTATACTTCCACCATGAGCTTCCATTATCTTTTTACTTAGTGATAATCCAATTCCTATACTCTTAGGATTTATAGAATTTTTTCCTTTATAAAACCTCTTGAATATATTTTTAAGTTCACATTCATCTATACCTTCACCATTATCGCCTATTGTAATACTAATAGACATAGGTGTTTCTTCAAGAATAATTTTAATTTCCCCATCAATACTAGTATGCTCTATAGCATTTTTTATTATATTACTTAAGCCTTCAGCAATCCACTTTTTATCATGAAAATAATATCCTTCACTATTAAGCGCTAACTCTATACTTTGATTTTTATCATTAGCACTTACTTTTAACGGTGCTACAGCATACTTTATACTTTCACTAAGTGGTATCATTTCTTTATTATAACTTACTGCATTACTTTCTATTCTTACATAGTGAAGTAGATTTATTTTTCTACTTCACTTTTTACTATTTATACTTAATAGCTTTATAAATATAAAATCCAATGCTACCAAATAAGATAAATAAAGATATAGGCAAAAATATTATTGATAAATTTTTACCACTACTCATTGCTGTTGATATACTCATTTGAATATAAAAGAAAATTGCTATTGTTTCTACATTTAGTACCCTAATAAAAGTACTTGCCATTAAATATTGCTTTTCTTTATTTCTTGGATTTATTTCAACCGGATAATTATATACCTGTGGAAACTTAGATAAAATTGCTATTCCTATATAACTCATTAATGCTATAGGCAACAAAATAAATATTGTATTTTTAGAACCATAAGCATCAACTTCCCCCTTAAAATTGTAATGAGTTGGTATTATATCTGGTGCCTTTCCCCAGTATATAAAAGTCATAATTACTAATGCTACAGCTAAAATTAATCCTATAATATCAAGACATTTATTAATCTTCTTATATTTATCCTTTATATCATATTTTCTCATTATTAATCTACTCTCTCCTCCAATACCCATTCTTTATCTTGTATTTGCATTATAATAACCAATTACCATTTCACATAATATATATTAGTAATATATCGTTAATTCATCAAATTAAAAATCAGCTTTTAATATCTTATCTCCTAATTATTTTAATAATATATTTAATTATTTATTACTACTTAAATGGTACAATATAACACTAGCATTCCTCAACCCTTTCCATATTACAAATCCCCTAAATATTTTAAATTATTTACTATTTAAATTTAATGATATAAAATATCTTTATGGTTATTTTTGGAATTTTATTAAAGGAGGTTATATCTTTGATAGGAGTTATTGATGTAGGTGGTGGACTTAGAGGAATATATGGCGCAGGAGTTTTTGATTTTTGCCTAGATAATAATATTAATTTTGATTATGGAATAGGTGTTTCTGCTGGAAGTGCTAATATTGCATCATTTTTAGGAAAACAAAAGGGACGAAACTTAAAGTTTTACTCTGAATACATTTTTAGAAAAGAATATATGAGCTTTCACAACCTTTTTAGGAATGGTTCTTATATTGATTTAGATTATGTTTATAGTGGACTTTCAAATTCTAATTGTGAAAACCCCCTTAATTATGATGGAATTATAAAATCAAATAGTATTTTTAAAATTGTAGCTACTAATTCATTAACCGGAGATACTATTTATTTTGATAAAAGTTCATTATCTAAGGATGACTATGATGTTTTTAAAGCTTCTTGTTGTATACCTATTGTTTGTAAGCCCTACACTATTGATGGTATTAATTATTTTGATGGTGGCCTTTCAGACCCTCTTCCTATAAAAAAAGCTATTAATGATGGATGTGATAAAATAGTACTTATACTTACTAAGCCTGTTGGCTTTGATGAACCTGATAAAACTGATAGAATATTAGCAAAATTACTTAATAAAACTTATCCAATTGCTTCTCAAAAACTTCTTAATAGACATAAAAAATATAACGAGGGTATTGAAATAGCATTAAAATATCAATCTCAAAACAAAGCTTTAATAATAGCTCCTGCTGATTGCTGTGGTGTAAATACATTAACTAAAAAATCAGAAAATTTACTACAACTTTATAATAAAGGTTATAAAGATTCCGAATCACTATTAAGCTTCATCAAATCTGATTCTCAAGCAATTGTTTAACTAAAAAAAGTGTTGTTCACTTTTTTCAGTTAGTAGTTAAGGAATAAATTCAGCTAACTGAATTCTAAAAATATATAACCAAAAAAAAACTACTAGCAATTTGATCCTTAACTACTAACTAAATTTATGCATAATTTATATAATGTCTGCAGTAGTGAATCTTATTACTTTTGAAAGCTCAGAAAGAGACATTTCTACTTGATATCCAATTTTTCCAGCACTAAATATAATCGTGTCATAATCTTCAGCTGAAATATCTATAACAGTTTTAAAAAACTTTTTCATTCCAATTGGTGAGCATCCTCTACTTTTAATTTATATACTAAATCCAAACTTATAAATTTATTATAAATTAAGAGGTTAGCAATGCTAACCTCTTAATTTACTTTATTTTGCTAACTGTTTACTTTTATTTAAAGAGTCTATTTTTTTATTTATAGCTTCCAGTTCATACTCAATATCCTTTTTTTGAATTTCTAACATCTCTAAATCATCTACACTATTTAAATAATTCAAATCCAACATATTTTCTATCTGTTTTTGAATATAGTATAAATCCTTTAACTCTAAGTACCCTCTATAATCAACTATACTGCTTTTATGTATTAACTTTATGTCAACTAAATCTATTAATGATGGCTTTTTAATTCCTCTAGTGCTTTCATCTATATAATATACTCCCGGAACCTTATTATCTCTTAATAATTTCATCAAATTTTCATTGCTTAACATCTTAGGTTTAATTGATGTTATCGGTGCTCCCCAAACATATTCCTTAAATCTATTTGTTAAACACTCCGCATTAATTGACAGCAATAAATATGGTCTAACCTTGAATCTATTTACATAATTAATTTCATAACTTTCATCAGAATCTTTTCTAATAACTTTTTCCAATTCACCAAAATGAATATCATGCACAATTCCTCTGCAACCATAATTGGGTTTGCTTTGGCACTCTTTGCATGTTATCCTTCTTTTTGTTATTTTAACCTTTTTATCCTTAACCCAACACTTTATAACATTATTGCTACAAATATTTTCATTAGTATAACAAGAAAACACCTTATAATTTTCATTAACTGTAAACGGCACAGCTGCATCAAATATACTGCCCTTATACATTAATTGCTCTTTACTAAATATCTGCCCTCTCATCTTTAGTCCTCGCTAAAACAATCTAGCAATAGTTCCTCTTCTTCTGGTGTTAATACATTAATTTTTTTATATTTATAGTTTCCTACAGAATTAGTATTTTTGTACTTAGAAAGCATTTCAAATGCAATTATATTTTCTTCATAAGAATTCCATTGGTCAAGTTGAGTAATATCCTTTTCTTTTTTCACAAAATAGTCCCCTCTTTTCAGAGATTCTTTTTGTTTAATTATACCCACATTTTCCCATAAATATTCCTTAATACCGCAAAAAAATTGAGATACAGACTCTTTTAAAGTATTACTATTGATATTGCTAACTACTACAGACGGATTTACCTTATATAGATTCCAAGCTTGTTCCATCCTCATTTCCCCCTAAAATAATCTTTTCAACTACATTCTTAATTGTATTATTAATTAATTCTTTTAAATCATCTAATACTCTAGCTAAATCTATAGTATCGTTAACTTTCATTTGTATACTAATAATTGTTTTATCCTTAATACTAAATGTTGGATCTATATTTATAACTATTGGTATTTCTTTAAATATAGCATATAACGTTTTTCCTTGATATACTATATCTAATTCCTTGAAATTATGTTTACATTCGTAACTCATTGTATTAATATTTTCATCTTCATATAAAATATCAATAGTAATATTATATCCTGTTAATTTTTTTTCAAATTTATTGTCACATATTATATTTTCAACTATATCCCTATATTTAAGTAACTGTTCAATAGTTTTTACATCTAATGTTACTTCTTCATCTAGATATATAACTTCTTCTTCGCTATCTAATTTTACAACAATAAGCTCATTCTCTTTCCCAACATATTCATATCCTCTTATCACATTATTTAAATCATAGCCTTCGATTAATTCGAAACCTTCCTCAAATTCATATATGATTTTAGATCTCAAAGTATCAATATTCATAACTCCACCTCATACTATAATTTACTTATACTATCACCTACTTAATTCTATACAAATTTTATTTTCCCTTCTTAAAAATAATAAAATTTAATTTTAAACCGGTTAAATTTTAATTTTATTATATATTAAAACCATGCTGATACTACATTTATTAAATCCTTAAGAGATATTTTTATTCAATCCAAAAACTTCACTTTAAAATTTATTAATAAGACTATTAATTTTTATTTAACTTATTTTCACTTAATCTATTATATGGTATTATATCACTATACTTATCGTTTTAAGCCACAGGTTGCACAAGCACAAGATGGAGTCGCAGAGTTCAAAAATATCTTAAAACTAATAATTTCCCTAACAATTTCTTCTGTATTATTATCTTTACTTTCTGAAAGGGGAATGTCTATGATAAATATAATATTTAATTTAGTTAATGTATTTTCATCATATTTAATAAGTTTACTAGCTGGACAATGCCCTGTGACTTAAAACGATAAAATAAACAACTTTAATTTAATAATCTTTAACTTATACTAAGTTATTTTATTAGATATTCAAACTCCCCTGATATTGCATTTATTAAATCATTAGGATTTATCTTGAGCTGATATCCAATCTTTCCAGCACTAACTACAATAAAATCTAGCTCTTTCGCACTTTCATGTATAAATGTCTTATACTCCCTCTTTTGCCCTATTGGTGAACATCCACCTCGAATATAACCTGTATGCTTCATAATATCATTAACATGTATCATTTCTACTTTCTTTTCCTTAGATATTATAGCTGCTTGTTTTAAATTTAATTCTTTAGCTACAGGAATAACAAAAACATATAGCTTTTTACTTGTTCCTTGAGCTACTAAAGTTTTAAATACTTTATCTTCATCTACTCCAATTTTATTAGCCACAGATATTCCATCTATCTTTCCATCATTACTTTCATAAGTTATGATTTCATAATTTATATTTTTAAAATCTAATATTCTCATAGCATTTGTTTTTATATTTTTTTCTTTAGCCATTATTTTACCCTTCCCTAAATTAAAATTATAATATTATTTTACATAAATTATCCCTAACAAAAAAGAGCCTATTAAGGCTCCCTAATTATTTTTTAACTTCTTAATATCTTCTTTCTGCTTAAATATCCAATTAACATCGACTTTCCTTCTTTATCTATTTCAATTATTTGCTCTTTTCCATTTATAAAACCTATTAACTTTAAATTTGAACATTGTTTAACTATATTTAAAATATCCATTTCTTTAATATTATCCATAATATTTACCTCTTCAATTTTTAATAATTAGTTATTATCAATTCTTTATATTTTCCTCTTCCTTCTGTTGATCTAGAAACAGAATAATTAACTTCAACTTCTTTTATATTAAATCCTTCATACCACTCTCTAACTTTTTCATGGTCATTTATTGTTAATAAAAACTTACCTTTTAAGCTTCTAAGCTTGTCCCTTAATGTAATATGTTCCTCTTCTCCAAACTTATTATCATATCCTGATGTTTCAAAATACGGAGGATCGCAAAAGAAAAAGCTATGTTCTCTATCATATTTATCAATAATTTTTTCAAAACTTAAATTTTCTACATATGTGTTGCTTAGTCTTTCTCTTATGTCACTTAAAATATTCTTATAAAATATTTTTTGACTCGGCTTAGTTGTAGTTCCATATCCATATGTCTTTCCCTTACCAGCAAAACTTTGAGTTATTAAATATAAGAATCTAATGGCTCTATGTATTTCAGTTAAATAATTTACATTATAATTTTTATACTCTTCAAAAATATCTCTTCCAGAAAACTCATACTCTAATAATCTTTCTATCTCTG
>OGXC01000472.1_pt1 | contig 34181 bp, 29 predicted proteins | sample 1576201 | NCBI WGS metagenome assembly OGXC01 (sample SAMEA3541562, study PRJEB24748) | human gut metagenome | biome: human gut; feature: human-associated habitat; material: faeces | place: China | collected 2012 | reverse complement strand
TGGCGCTTTTTCTGCACATCAAAGCGCCTTCCTTTTGTCAACTGACGCTGCCCACAGGGCTGAGGTTAGCTGATGGAAATTGAAGGAAGCGCCGCAGGCTATCGAGCTTTCCTGGAAGCTCGAGGCTGGCAGCTAGAAGCCCCGCACGAATGACTCTATCCATCAGCACCTCTCCAACAGCTCGACAAACCGCAATAGGCACAGTTACATTTCATCTTTTCTAAATTCGTCCTGCGGTATATAATGAATTTCGAAAGAGTTCATAATCCGCAGGACGGATTTTTTTATTGGAGTGGTACAAATGGAACTGTTTTCCCTGCAATTCTGGATCGGCGTAGGATCCATTATACTTATGGACCTGTCCCTGGGAGGGGACAATGCGGTGGTCATTGCCATGGCTTCGAACCGGCTGCCCCATGCGGATCGGAAAAAGGCTATCCTCATCGGCACTATTGGCGCCGTGGGACTTCGGATGGTACTTACCTTTTTTGCAGTGTGGCTCCTTACGATTCCCTATCTTCAGGTGGCAGGGGGGCTGCTGCTCATTCCTATTGCCATTCATCTCATTGCGCCGGGCGATGAAAATCCCCATGTGAAGTCGGCGGATAATCTGTGGTCCGCGGTGAAGACGATCATCCTGGCAGACTTTCTCATGTCCATAGACAATATCCTTTCCGTCGCCGGAGCAGCGAACGGGGATTTCCTTCTCGTGGTTTTCGGCCTTATGGTGAGTATCCCTATCATTGTCATGGGCAGCCAGCTCATCGGGAAGGTACTGGATAAATTTCCCTTTCTCATGTATGCCGGCGCAGCCATGATTGGCTGGACGTCGGGGACCATGTTCCTTCACGACAAGGCCCTGGGACCGGTGATTCTCTCCGCGGCAGGAGACTGGATTACCTGGGTCCTCCCGGGATTTCTGGCCGTCTTTGTATGCGTAGTGGGCTATATGCTGGAAAAGAGAAAAAGTCGGAAATAAATCGGCCAATTTCAGTTTGTCGAGCTGTTGGGGCGATGCTTACGGATAGAGTCATTCGTGCGGGGGCTTCTAGCTCCTGGCTTCCAGGAAAGCTGGTCAGCCTACGGCACGAATGACTGACGGAAATATAGGGGGTAGCGCCGCAGGCGAATCAGCCTTCCTAGCAGCTAACTGCTAGTAGCTAGAAGCTCCATGCGAATGGCTCTACCCATCTGCGCCGAACACAACAGCTCGACAAACCGCAATAGTGCGATTGTCTCAATGGGGTATTCTTAAATTTCTATTTGACAGGGCACCTACAGGGTGCTATTATAAATATAACCGAATAAGAAAAGAAAGGTGCCCTTAAGGGCTTAATAGGGAAGACCGGTGAAAAACCGGCACGGTCCCGCCACTGTAATGCAGAGCAAATCCAGAAATGTCACTGGGAAACCGGGAAGACGGAGGAGCGAGGAAGCAAAGTCAGGAGAACTGCCTATCTTATGTCACCGTTAGAACCCACGAGCGATGGGAAGGGGATATCTCATGGATGTCTCTTTACGCTTGGGTAAAGGGATTTTTTAATGGCTGGCACTTCGGTTATGAGGAGAACAATTTCATAGGGAAACAGGTGCCCTTAAGGGCTCAATAGGGAAGACCGGTGAAAAGCCGGCACGGTCCCGCCACTGTAATGCAGAGCAAATCCAACAAAAGTCACTGAGTACATTGGGAAGGCTGGATGAGCAGGGAAGCAGAGTCAGGAGAACTGCCTGTTTTGAAATCACCGTTTGACCTACGAGCGATGGGAAGGTGTGTATCAATACAAGTCATTTTGACGTGCACAGGTTCACCCTATCCTTTTTCGGAAAGGGTGGATTTTTTTATTCGCACCGGGAGTGAGGATTCCCGGCCAGATATATCCCGGAGGATGGTGGCAGGGAACATCATTCTCCCGCTCCGGCGGTGGTTGTCTATGGAAGGTTCGTACACTTTCGGTGTAAATACCCTTTGGGGTTTTACATAGTCCTGTGGGGATTTCTCCATGGTTCATCTCCTTTCGGGTGATGGCGGTAACAGGGAAATATCATCATCACCCATCCCTTTTACAGATGCTTCCGCAAGGAAGTTCCTATATATCCGGGGCTTGGCCCCTATGGTTCATCTCCCTTTCAGGCGATGGTCATAACAGGGAAATATGATCATCGCCCCACTTTTTTAAAATCCTTCCTTCATGGAAGTTCCTATACGGAAGATTTCCTTCCGGTCTGATTGCATGAGGGTTTTGCCCCTCTTTCCTCCCTTTGAGGGATGGCGGTACCAGGGAATGCCACCATCCCTCACCCTACTCTTTTTGGTAATAGCATTCCGAAGGGATGTTATTATACAGGTTCTCATAGGAGCGAATGCTCCAACCCCTTTTGAAGCGGCATCCATGTCGCTTCTTTTTTTACTTGACCATTTCGATAAAAATAAATATAATAAGGACGGATAGAGAAATATCGTTTTACAGAATTAATGAAATAGAGTAATCATTTTTGTGGCCGGAGGCTGCAGAAGGAGGAAACAATGAGCGTATATGATTTCAAAGCGACTACCATGAAGGGACAGGAAATTTCCCTTTCTGAATTCAAGGGAAAGGTGCTCCTTATCGTAAATACAGCCAGCAAATGCGGCTTTACCCCTCAGTTTGAAGGCCTGGAGAAGCTTTATACCACCTATAAAGACCGGGGCTTTGCGGTACTGGGATTCCCATGCAACCAGTTTGCAGAGCAGGACCCTGCCAGCAACGGGGAAATCCAGGAATTCTGCCGCCTGAACTATGGCGTCACATTTCCCATGTTCCAAAAGGGAGATGTCCGCGGGGAAACAGCCCAGCCCCTCTTCAAGTACCTGGTGAAGGAAAAGGGGTTCAAGGGACTGGACATGGACCATCCCAATGCCCAGAATCTCCTGAATTTTATTAAGAAAAACTACCCTGACTTCCTGAAAGACGATTCTATTAAATGGAATTTCACGAAATTCCTCATCGACCGGGATGGAAACGTGGTGGAACGGTTCGAACCGACAAAGACACCGGAAGCCATCGCTCCGGAAATCGAAAAGCTGCTGTAATTATTGGGGGGGATGTGAAACCGGATGAATGGGGCAAAAGGCTGCCAATAAATGCCGCTGCGTTTGTTCACCGGGGTGTGGGCGTCCCGCTATGGAAAGGCACCAGCCTAAGCAAAAATATAACTTTTAACGCCATTCATCTATATGGGCTGCTTGCTAAGCATGTTCTATCAAACCGCCGTGAAAAGACCTTTTCTTTTCCGGCGGTATTTTCATGTCCGAAATGATAGTATAATGATAAATAGTAGACCCTATGGAGGAAAGGATATGAAAAAATATTTCTTTTTTGATATCGATGGGACCCTGACCACACCGCTGACGGCGGACTATCCGGAGAGCACCAGGGAGGCCATCCGCCTGCTTGTCAGGAATGGCCACTTCGTGTCCATCGCCACCGGCCGTATGCAGGCGGATGCCTGGGAAGTGGCAAAGACCCTGGGCATTCCGGCAGTGGTTTCCGACGGCGGCAATGCGGTGACCATCGATGGAAAAATTCTTTACGACGAAGGCCTGCCTCTTTCCGACTGCTTCCGCATGCTGTCGGAAACGGATGAGGAAAAACATCCCTGGGCAGCGGCCCCGTATAACAGGAAGTACCGTATCACCCGGACACCGCTGTACCTGGAAAAGGTGAAGGACCGGTACTATGAGACGAAGGTGGACCGGGACTTTGATTTCCGCAAGGTAGAAGCGATCCATAAGATTTTTGTGGCCTGCACGAAACAGGAAGCGGGGGAGGTGCCTCTCTATACACTGCCTCACGTGTGGTTCAGTACAGACACCATGCTCATCGAACCGGTGCATAAGGAACGGGGCATCATGGAAATCCAAAAGAAATTTCATATCCCCGATGGGGAAATCGTAGTCTTTGGAGATGGCATGAATGATCTCACCATGTTCCGGAAGGAATGGATGACCATTGCCATGGGTAATGCCAAACCCCAGCTGAAGGAAAAAGCCCGCTACATTACGGACCGGGCTGATGAGGATGGCATTTATAACGCCTGCCGCCATTTTGGATGGATCTGATGGTACGTAGTGTCTGACAGGCAGGTTAAACGGTTGCATGGGGCTAAAGGTGGCAAAGCCAAAATCCCGAAGGAAAAGCAGAACGCCGGTCAAGCAGGCGGAGCGATGCCCGGCCGTCCCATTGCTCTTTTATCCATCAGCCATGCGATTTCACAAATGACTATACTGAGATTGGCCTCTGCCTGTCAGGGGCTTTTTATTGTACAGGAGAAATGACCATGAAGGAGTGGAATTGGTTTTATATATTCCAGGGGGTTCTGGGAATACTCTGTGCCCTGCTGCAGTGGCTGCTTTTCCGAAGCGGGTTTGATTTCCTCAGAAATCCGGTATGGATTCTTATGTTCCTGCTGGAACCCCTCGCATATACCCTGCCAAACCTGGCGGAGAAATACATGCCCCTTACCCTGGTGCACCTTTGTGCCTGGGTCGGTGGCTATGGCTTTATTTTTACCTACTATGCCACCATGGCGGCGGTTCCGTTCCTGCTGGTGGAAGGAGTTCGGTGGATTACGGGATGGAATGGCCTTGAAGGCTGGATTTCTTTGTATAGCCGGCTGGCTCTTGCAGCCCTTTTTATACTGATTATCTTTGGCAGCTGGCGGGCCTTCCATCCCCAGGTGGTGCATCTGGACCTGACCACCCATAAGCCGGTGAGGGGACCGGTGACTTTTGCCTTTGTAAGTGATATTCATTTCGGGATCCTTCTGGGACCCTGGTTTGCCCGGCGCCTGGTAAGGGATTTGAACCGGCTGCATCCGGACTATATTCTCATGGGCGGCGATATTATTGATGGCAATCTTCATGTGGTGGAAAAAAACCATACTTTGGAGGAGCTGAGAAACCTGGAACCGAAAAAAGGGACATTGGCGGTCCTGGGAAACCATGACCATTACAGCGGCCATACGGATAGGGAAAAGGAGATACTGGAGGGCCTCAGCATCCGGGTGCTCCTGAATGAAGGTTTCCTGACGGGCGAAGGCATTATGGTGAATGGCATGGGAGACTTTCTGTACCATCCCCTGTCGGAGGTTCCTCCATCGGATGGCCATTTTTCCATCGTCATGGAACATGAACCGGTGTCCATGAAGGAAGCGGCCAAAGCGGGACACGACCTGTTTCTGGCAGGCCACACCCATGGGGGCCAGTTCTGGCCAAACCGATACTTTACAAAGAGAGCCTTTGACTTGGATTATGGGGTAAAGCGGTATGGAAATATGATAGCCTATGTTACCAGCGGCTACGGCATGTGGGGAACCCCGTTCCGACTGGGTCCGAAACCGGAGATTGTGATGATTACAGTCAGTTATTTGCCAAATGGACAGTTTCATTCCTCTAAATCCGGTTGACCCGTAGTGGCTGAGTTAGTTTGGTGGTCATGGAATTCGCCCGAGGGAAAAGTGCCGCCGCCATTTTTGGGGCCTTATTTACTTTTATTGTAAACAGATGAAATTTAATAAATTGACAAACAGTCTATCCATGATATGATTATAGAAGACCGGAATCCGCTGGATTCCATTGACGGCAGTGCCTGCCGTCTGCTATCATAAAGTATCATTGTTTTATTCTTATCATTGCAGGAAAGAGGAATCATGGATACAGAACCGGTGAAGGATGAAAAACAGGGCGGAGAGATTTTGTTTGACATCCGTCATTTGACACATACCTTCGAGACAGAGGAAGGAAAGAAATTTGATGCCCTTTCCGATGTAACGGCCACCATAAAGAAGGGGTCCTTTACGGCCATCATCGGGACGAACGGCAGCGGGAAATCCACGCTGGCCAGGCATCTGAACGCACTGCTCATTCCTACGGACGGGGAAATCTATGTGGAAGGCATGAAGACCTCCGGTTTTTCCCATATCTGGGATATCCGGCAGAAGGTGGGCATGGTTTTCCAGAATCCCGATAACCAGCTGGTAGCGGCTATTGTGGAGGAAGACGTGGCCTTCGGTCCGGAAAATATCGGTGTTCCTCCCGATGAAATCCGGAAGCGGGTGGATGTGGCCCTGGAAAAGGTGGGGATGACTGCCTACCGAACCCATTCTCCCGCCATGCTCTCCGGCGGACAGAAGCAGCGGGTGGCCATTGCAGGAATCCTTGCTATGCATCCGGACTGCATTGTCCTCGATGAACCGACGGCCATGCTGGACCCGAAGGGGCGGAAAGAGGTCATGGACACAGTGCATGACCTGAATGAGAACGAAGGCATTACCATCGTCCTTATTACCCACTTCATGGAAGAAGCGGTGACCGCGGATCACGTGATGGTCATCGACAAAGGTCACCTTCGCATGGAGGGGACAGCGAGGGAGGTATTCTCCCAGGCAGAAAAGCTGAGGGCCCTGGGCCTGGATGTGCCGGTGGCGGCAGATCTGGCCTATGGCCTCCGGAAAAAGGGATTTACCATTCCGGAAGATTGTTTGACAGATGAGGAGCTGGGAAAGGCATTATGTCCATATGTGTCGAAAATGTAAGCTGCGTATACAGCAAAGGCTCTCCTTTTGAAAAGGTGGCTCTGGAAAATATCAATCTTACCATCGAGCCCGGAGAGTTTGTCGGTATCATCGGCCATACGGGTAGCGGGAAATCCACCCTTATCCAGCACCTGAACGGGCTCATCCATCCTACCACAGGCAAGGTCACCATCGATGGGGTAGACCTGGCGGCAAAGACGAAGGAAGCCGTGGCGAAGCGCCATTCGGTGGGAATGGTTTTCCAGTATCCGGAACACCAGCTCTTCGAAGAGACCGTGGCCAAGGATATCGCCTTTGGCCCGAAAAACCTGGGCTGTGATGAAGAGGAAACGGAAAAACGAGTGAAGAGTGCTATGAAATTTGCAGGCCTCGATTATGACACCTACGGCGGCCGGTCTCCCTTCCGTTTGTCCGGCGGCCAGCAGCGGCGTGTAGCCATTGCCGGCGTCATTGCCATGCATCCGGATTTCCTGATTCTCGATGAACCGTCGGCGGGGCTGGACCCCATCGGACGGCGTGAAATTTTTTCCCGTATCCAGAGCTGGTATAAGAAAGGTGTATTTTCGGTTATCCTTGTTTCCCATAATATGGATGATATCGCCCGTCTGGCGACCCGGCTCCTTGTGATGCACAAGGGACACCTGGTCATGGATGGGAAGCCTATGGATATATTCCTTCATCATCGGAAAGAGCTCCAGGAGTGCGGCGTCGATGCGCCGCCCCTTACCCAGACCCTCCTCCACTTGAAGGACATGGGCATTCCGGTGCCGGAAGAAGCGAAGACCGTGGAAGAAGCGGTGGATAAAATGAGCAGGATGCTGGGAGGTAAGAAATCATGTTAACAGATATCACCCTCGGCCAGTATTATCCGGGAGATTCCTTCCTGCACAGGATGGACCCCAGAGCAAAAATCCTGTGTACCATGATTTTCATCGTGGCTATTTTCCTGGCCAATAATCTCTGGTCCTATATTCTGGTGGCAGCCTTTACCTTTGCAGCCATCGCCATGTCCGGGGTGCCGGTTTCCCTGATCTGGAAAGCCATCAAGCCCTTGCGGATTATCCTGGTTTTCACACTGGCCATCCATATTTTCACGACCCCCGGTACGGAGCTTTTCAGCTGGAAGTTTATCCATATCAGTGAAGAAGGCATACGAAACGGCATTATCATGACACTTCGCCTCGTATTCCTTATTGCCTTTTCTTCGCTCTTGACATATACGACGAGTCCTATCGTTCTCACCGATGGCATCGAAGCCCTGCTCATGCCCTTCCGCCGCTTCGGCGTACCGGCCCATGAACTGGCCATGATGATGACCATTGCTCTCCGCTTCATTCCGACCCTTCTGGAAGAAACGGACCGCATCATGAAAGCCCAGTCCTCCCGGGGAGCGGATTTTGTGAACGGTAACCTCTGGCAGCGGGCAAAGAACATGGTGCCCCTGCTGGTACCCCTCTTCATTTCCGCCTTCCGGCGGGCTGATGACCTGGCGACTGCCATGGAAGCCCGGTGCTACCGCGGCGGCGAAGGCCGGACGAAGATGCACCAGCTGAAGTACACCTGGCGGGACAGGAACGCGTTCCTCGCTGTCATCGTGGTGACAGCGGCCCTGCTGGTACTGTACATTCTTTTCAAGTAAAACTGTGGATGATAAAAAGTCTGTGAAATTTTTTCACAGACTTTTTTATGAGGAAATACGGCTGGAATCCCAGGTACGGGGAATCAAGGCTGCTGACTTCCGGAAAAGCTACAGTCCGTCGCACGGGTACGCGGCCATATAAGCACCATGGAACTGCGGAATCTCAATGCTCAGCTCTCAATTCATTTTTATAAGGAGAATTATGAAAAATATCTGGATTACCCTATCCTATGATGGTACCATCTATGGTGGCTTCCAGCGCCAGGAGAACCGGATGACGGTGCAGGAAATGGTGGAAAACTGCATCATGGAACTGACCGGGAAGAAGACGACCCTCTACTTCGTAGCCCGCACAGATGCCGGTGTCCATGCCTACGGGCAGGAGTGTACGTTTTATACGGATTCCACCATTCCCGGAGACCGGTTCATTTATGCCATGAATGCCCGCCTGCCCTATACTATCCGCGTCACCGCCAGCCGGGAGATGGATATGGATTTCTCCGTGCGCCGCAGAAATTTCGGAAAAACCTACGGATACCTTCTTTCCGAAGAACGGGAGGCATCCCCTTTCCTGAAGCCCTATGTATGGAGGACGGGGAAAAAGCTGGACCTTTCCCGGATGGAGGCCGCGGCCCGGATATTGGAAGGAACCCATGATTTCACCTCATTCCGAGGAAATAATTCGGTTCCTTCGGACCCGGTCCGGAAAATTTATGAAATCCGGATTTTGAGGGACGGCCCCTTTTTCCGCATCTATGTGACGGGGGAGGGGTTCCTGTACCACATGGTGCGAAACATTGCCGGTGCCCTGGTAGATGCGGGGACCGGCGCCCTGACGCCGGAAGATATCAGGCGGATCCTGGCTGCCAGGGACCGGAGGCAGCTGGGCATGACGGCGCCGGCGGAAGGACTCTGCCTCCTTCGCGTCTATTTCAGACCAATAATGAAGGAAGATGTGGATGAGACCCTCCGCATGCCCCTCTATCCCTGGTGTCGGTGACAGGGCCTGCAGTCGGTTGAAAGCTTTGCCTGTGGGGGGTCCTTCAGACCATGGCCTTGCCACCCATGGCGGCTGCCGCTGCCTTCTGCCCTGGCGGATTTCGTTTTCACACTTTGGTATTTCTTTGATACACGGCATTCTAAACGTTTCAATCGTTTGATACCTTCTGTTCCAATGGAGCTGAAAAAAGTATATAATATATACAAAACGCAAGAATCATATAATTATAAGAACATGCCTGCAGGAGGTAATGAGAACCATGGCTCTGGATAAGAAAGAGCGAATCGGAAGAGCAGCGGCCCGGCTGTTTAAAGAGAAGGGATATACCGGCACATCCCTCCGGGATATCAGTCGGGAAGCGAAGGTCAATGTGTCTTCCATTTCCTATTATTTTGGCACAAAGGAAGCCTTGTACAGGGAACTTTTTCCGGAGGGGGAGAAGGATAAGGAACCGGACACGAAGGAACAGATCGAAAATGCGGCGATCCGCCTTTTCGCTTTCCGAGGGTATTCGGATGTATCCATTCGGGATATAGGGAAGGAGGCTGGCGTGAACAGTGCGGCCATTTCCTACTATTTCGGCGGTAAAAAGGAACTGTATGCGTCTATCCTGGAACGGGGATCGGCGCTGCTGGTGGATTTCGTAGAAAGTGCAGCCGATGGGAGCCACAGTCCCACGGAAATCATGGAAATGTACTCCCATTTCTTCTTCCGCCTCATGAAGGAACATCCCTATATTCTCCGCATCTTCTCCTGGGAAATGATCCATCCCACCGAGGTCTTCGCATCCATCGGGAAAGAGCGGTTTGCCATGGTACTGGTTGTGCTCCGGGCGGCCCTGACAGAGGGCATGGAGCAGGGGTGTTTCCGGAAGGACCTGAAGCCCACGGAAGTCTGCATTTCCTGGGCCGGTATGGTGGCGTACTACTACCTGATGAACGAAATCAAGAAACGGTTCGATGTGAAGGAGGATATTTCTGAGGCATCCTATATGAACCAGGCCTACGATGTGCTTATGAACGGTATCCGGGCTAAAAAGAAATAATTTTTGAGACTGTATTCAAAGAATCATGCATAACATAGCATGGTTCTTTTATTTATATAAATTATATATCTGAATAATCCGGAAGAATAATTTAAAAAGTATAGAAAACATGAAATTCTATCTTGAAATTTATGGAATGTCTGAATAAAATAAAAAACGTAGTTTGTATTACCGGAGATGGCCGAAGGGGGTCTCCATTTTCTATGGCGGTGATGGGCCATAGATGCAAGTGGGAAATGGGAGTTTGCTTATGGCAGAACAGAATCAGGAAATGCACGAAAACCTGGAGCGGGGACTGAAAAACCGCCACATCCAGCTCATTGGCCTTGGCGGGGCTATCGGCGTCGGTCTTTTTCTAGGATCCGCCACCGCCATTGAACTGGCGGGACCGTCGGTGCTGCTTACCTATATCATCGGCGGCATTGCCATTTATTTCATCATGCGGGCTTTGGGGGAACTATCTGTGGCTTACCCGGTGTCAGGGGCCTTCAGTGCCCATGCGGCCCGGTTCCTGGGACCGAAATGGGGCTATCTCACCGGATGGACCTACTGGTACATGTGGATGGTCACCTGTATGGCGGAACTTACGGCCGTAGGTATTTATATGAACTTCTGGTTTCCTGACCTGCCCCGGTGGATTCCGGCTCTGGCGGCCCTGGCTATTATGACGGCTGTCAATTTCATTGCCGTTTCGGCGTACGGGGAATTTGAATTCTGGTTTGCCCTCGTGAAGATTCTCACCATTATTTTCATGATTGTTACCGGTGGCGCCATGATCCTCTTCGGCCTTGGCAATGACTGGGAACCCGTGGGGCTTGCAAACCTCTGGAGCCAGGGAGGCTTCTTCCCCAACGGCATCAGCGGCACTCTCCTGGCCCTGGTGATGGTCATGTATTCGTACCTGGGTATCGAAATCATCGGTGTTACTGCCGGCGAAGCCCATGACCCGAAGTCCACCATCAAGAAGGCCATTGATGAAGTGTTCTGGCGTATCCTGATTTTCTACGTCCTGTCCCTGGGCGTAATCATGGCCATCTATCCCTGGAATGAAATCGGACACATGGGCAGCCCCTTTGTCCTCACCTTCCAGAAACTGGGGATTTCCAGTGCCGCTGACATTATCAATATCGTGGTCATTACGGCGGTCCTTTCTTCCTGCAACAGCGGGCTCTTCAGTTCCGGCCGCATGCTGTACAACCTGTCTCTCCAGGGTAATGCACCGAAGTGTTTCCAGACACTGAACCGTCATCGCCTCCCCTGGGTGGGCATCGCCTTTTCTTCCGGCATCCTTCTCATTGCGGTGGCACTGAATTACGTGATCCCATCCCAGCTTTTCGTCTATGTCACCAGTGTAGGTTCCTTTGCGGCTTTGTGGACCTGGTTCGTCATCTTGAGGACCCAGCAGAAATTCCGGGCATCCCTGTCGGAAGAAGAAAAGAAGCTCCTTACCTACAAGATGCCCTTTGCTCCCTGGTCGGGATACCTTACGATCCTGTTCCTGGCGGCCGTGGTGGTGGCCTCCGGCTTCCGGGATGACACCCGTGTGGCTCTCTACGTGACGCCCATCTGGTTTGCTATCCTTCTCATCGGATACCATTTCATTGAAAAACACAAAGGAAAAACCGAAAGAAAAGGGGGTCTCCGGGAAGAACCGGAACCGGCCAAAGAGCTGGCTGCTGGAATATCTGAAATGAAATAAAACCGTACTATGGGAATGGGGCTAAAGGTAGTGGGTGAACGGGTAACGCGATGTTCACCTGCCGCCTTTAGCCCCATTCAGCAGCTTGATTGTCCCCTGTCCATTCTTCCCCCAGCTTATCTCTTGACAATCCCCGGCCCATTGACTACAATGGACTCAATACAAAAAAAGTGCTGATGGAAAAAAGTACGTGCCTTGAAGTTTCAAAGAGAGTCGGCCTGTGGTGAGAACCGGCAGCGGAGGGGCAGAGAAGTTCTTTCCGGAACTGCACGGCTGAAAAACAGAGTAGGCTGTGACGGTGGCCTCCGTTATGGGCATTGAGCTGATCTGATGAAGATAATTTGGGTGGTACCACGGATAATCCGTCCCTTGGGTACCACCCTTTTGTGTTTATTCAGGTAAACAGGGTGGTACCGCGATGTGTCCCGTCGTCCCTTGTCCGGAAACGGACAGGGGACTTTTGTTTTCTGCTTACACACGAGCATAGGAGGATGGGAATATGAAAAGAGCAGCGAAATGGGGAGCGGCCGTTATGACAGCGGCCCTTCTACTGGCAGGAGGCACAGGCGCCTGGGCGGCGCATCTGGAAGATATTGCAGCGAGGGGGACAATCCGTATCGGTACCACCGGCGATTACCGGCCCATGTCCTATAAGGATCCGGCTACCGGGACCTATGAGGGATTTGATACGGAACTTTCCCAGAAACTGGCGGACAGCCTTCATGTGAAGGTGGAATACGTGCCCACCACATGGAAGACGCTCACCGCTGATACGGAGACAGGAAAATTTGACCTTGCCCTCTGCGGTATTACGAGAACCTTTGACCGGGAAAGGGTGATGGCCATGTCCGATGGATACCTTCTCTTCGGGAAGACCATCCTTTGCCGGAAAGGGGAGGAGGGAAAATATAAATCCCTGAAGGACCTGGACCGGCCGGAAGTGAAGGTCATGGTGAATCCCGGCGGAACAAATGAGAAATTCACAAAGGCAGAACTTCCTCATGCCACCCTTCTTATTCACGAGAAGAATGCGGAGATTCCTTCCCTCATAGCGGAAGGAAAGGCGGACATCATGATTACGGAAACCATGGAAGCAAGGCGGTACGTGAAAATGAACCGGAAACTGGCAGCACCCCTGGTGGATTCCCCTTTTACGAAGAGCCGGTTCGGCGCTCTCATGGCGAAGGGGGACCAGGAATTCCTGAATTACGTCAATTTCTTCCTGGCTGAAATGGAAACCAATGGTACCATGGAACAGCTGGAAAATAAGTATATTCGTTAAAGATAGAGAAGCATAGGAATAAGGGAGGAAATGAAATGAAAAAGTGGATGAAAATCGGGATGACAGCAGCATTGGCAGCAGCGGCACTGGTTTACGGAGGGTGCGGCAGCAGTGCGCCGAAGCAGGCAGCGGGATCTGCCAGTGGTAAGATGGTCATCGGTGTGGTACAGATTGTACAGCACGGATCCCTGGACCAGGCCAATAAGGGCTTTATTGATGGTTTGAAGGAACGGGGGTATGGGGAAGATAAAGTTCAGTTTGACCAGCAGAACGCCCAGGGAGACCAGTCGAACCTGAAGACCATTGCGTCCCGGTTCAAGTCGGAAAAGCCGAAGCTCATCTGCGCCATCGCCACTCCGACAGCCCAGGCCGTGGCCAATGAAATCAAGGATATCCCCATCGTGGGCACCGCTATTACGGACTATACCACCGCCAAGCTCGTGAAGAACGATGAGCAGCCCGGCGGCAATGTCACCGGTGTCAGCGACCTGGCATCCATTGACGCCCAGATGGATCTCGGACGGCAGCTGGTACCCAATACGAAGACCGTAGGCCTTATTTACAGCTCCAGTGAAGTGAACAGTGAAGTCCAGGCAAACATGATGAAGGACTACTGCAAGAAGAATAACCTGGCCGTGGAGGAACGGACGGTAAACAGTGTCAACGATATCCAGCAGGTGGCGGAATCTCTGGTGGGCAAGGTGGATTTCATCTATGTCCCCACCGATAATACACTGGCTTCTTCCATCCCCACACTCATGAAGATCACCGATGCCAATAAGATTCCTGTCATCGTAGGGGCTGATATCATGGCCAAAGATGGGGCCCTGGCTGCCCTTTCTGTAGATTACTACAAGCTGGGCGTCCAGACCGGCCACATGGCAGCGGATATCCTGGACGGCAAGATTAAGCCGGAAACCGCAGCTATCCAGCACCAGAAGGAATACACCATCGTCATCAATAAGAAGGATGCAGACATTCTGGGCATCAAGATCCCCGATGAAATCGCGAAGAAAGCACAGCTCGTGTAATGGGCAATAAAAAAACAGCAGCTTCGGCTGCTGTTTTTTATTGCCCTCTATGGTGCGCCGTCAGCCGGATTCATTGGCAGCAGGCCTTTTAGCTGATGAAACGTCTCTACCATATTTTGGCGCAAACAATAGCAGTCTCAAATTAATGAGTGCTTCCTTAACACTGCGCCTGTACGGACGCTCGCTGCTCCCGCCATTTTCCCGCAGAAAACCATAAAAACTAATGCATTATACAGGGAAATTTGTTATACTATTACACAGGTATATCCTTTTTTTCAAAAACAGGAAAATATACCGAAAATACTGTAAAGAAGGCGGGGCTATGTCAGCAATCAAAGAAAGATTAGCCCATGTAATGGACCGGATCGAAGAGGCCAGAAAACGGTCTCCCTGGCACCAGGAAGTGACACTGGTAGCGGTGACGAAATTCCATCCTCTGGAGGATATGGAAGAGGCCATCCGTCTGGGAGTTACCCAGGTGGGAGAAAATCGGGTCCAGGAAATGGAACAGAAGTATAAAGCCCTTACGCTTCCGGTGACCTGGAATCTGCAGGGCCATTTACAGAAAAATAAGGTGAAAAAAGCGGTGGCCATGGCGGACCTGATCCAGTCCGGCGATTCTTTGGAAATTCTGGAAGAAATCAACCGGCGGGCCGGGGAAATCGGCAAAGTGCAGGATGTACTCCTGGAATTCAATATTTCCGGAGAAGAATCGAAGCATGGTATTCCACCGGAAAAAATGGAAGAAACCATCCGGAGGGTCAAAGAACTGCCCCATATCCGGGTGAAAGGACTCATGTGTATGGCACCGAACTATGAGGACGTGGAAAAGACGCGCCCCGTATTCCGGAAGGCCCATGCCATGTGGGATGAAATGAAGAAAAAGTTCCCGGAAGGGCAGATTTCCTTTCTGTCCATGGGGATGACCCATGATTTTGAAATTGCAATCGAAGAAGGAGCCAATATGGTTCGTATTGGCACAGCTATTTTTGGTGAGAGACAGTACCATCAGGAGGAGAGCAAAGCATGAGCTTACTTGATAAATTTAAAGACCAGTTTGTAGACCGTGACGAGGACGAAAGAGAAGAAGATCTGGGAGAGGAGGAAGAAGCACCGGTCAATCCGGCAGCTCCTGTACCGCCCCGTACAAATGCCGTGAATAATCCGGTAAGAGGTATCGGCCGTACCGCAGCTCCCCGTCAGGCAGCCAAGCCCTATACCATGGTGGTAGTAAATCCCAAGAGCTATGGGGATGCGGAAAAAATCGGTGACCACCTGAAAGCCATGCGTCCGGTGGTGATGAATATGGAAAAGACCGATGCCGATGAAGCACAGCGGATCGTGGATTTCGTACAGGGAATCATGTATGCCCTGGACGGCCGGATCGACCAGATTTCCGAAAATATTTACCTCTGCGCGCCAAATAATATGAGCGTTTCCCGTGAAAATTTTGCTGCTTACCAGGGGGACCAGCAGGCCCCGGCAGCACCGCAGTGGAACGCGGGAGCTCCCCAGGGCCAGGGAACTGAGGCCCACGAAGGCTGATGTCCTTCCTTACTAAGGGAATCCGCTGGCTGAAAAGCCAGATGGATGACCCGGTAGAAGAGGAAAGCTACGAGGAACCGGAAAGAGAAGAGGGCGAGGATATTCCCGGGCCAGGCGCGGTGCCCGCAAGGACTATCCGGCCTCTTGAGGTAGATATCATAGTTCCGGGATCCTATGGAGATGCCCGCCATGCGGTAGATGCCCTGGAACGGGGGATGACCGTCATGGTCGTGCTGAATGATAATGTGGATGATGAAGTGGCCAGCCGTTTCGTGGATTTCATGAGTGGCGCTGTTTACATGGCTCACGGGGACGTGATGCTCCTGAATGATGATGTGCTTATCTGCGTGCCCTCTACCGTGGATATCCACGAAGACAGACTGGCATTTGTATCAGGCATTCCGACCTGGAAAGGACCGTAGGAATGAAGAAGATTCTGATCATCGGCTGCGGGGCTATGGGGGGAGCCATTCTCTCCGGCTGCCTCGCCAAGGGGCTTTGGAACAAAGAAGACGTATATGTGAAAGAGCATTCAGAAGAGGCGTCTAAGGCAAAAGCTGCGCGGTATGGCGTCCATGCATCTACTGATGGAAGTGAAGCGAAGGAGGCGGACCTTGTCCTCATCGCTGTGAAACCAAACGTGGTGCCGGAAGTGCTCCATGAAATATCCCGGTACCAGCCATCCCGGGTTCTTTCAATTGCGGCAGCAGTGACCCTGGAGTCCCTGGAAAATGGACTTCCCAAGGACACGGAGGTGATCCGTGTCATGCCGAATACGCCTGCTTCTGTGGGAGAAGGTATGGCAGCCATTGCACCGGGAACAAAAGCGTCCCCTGCCTTTATCCGGGAAGCGGAAGCTGTTTTCTCAGCTCTCGGCAGGGAAGCGGTGGTGACGGAACGGCAGCTCGATGAACTGGGTGCCCTTTCCGGTGCCGGTCCGGGATATGCTTTTGTCATTATTGATGCTTTGGCTGATGCGGGAGTTCTTATCGGACTGCCCCGGAAGCTGGCCATCGAAGCGGCGGCCCAGACCCTTTACGGCGCTGCAAAGATGGTGCTGGAAACGGGGAAACATCCCGATGAACTCCGGGACCAGGTGACCAGCCCCGGCGGCACCACTATTGCCGGTATTTATGCCATGGAACAGAAGGGCCTTCGAGGCGCCCTCATGGACGGCGTCAAGGCGTGCCTGGACAAATCGGACCAAATGGCAGGAAAGTAAGGATTTCCTGATTTCCTGAAACTATACTAGAGAAGAGAATGGAATGAAAGATAGAGAAAAAATCCTTCGTTATTTTACGGCTTCCGGCGATGAAGCCAAAGATATGGCTATCCGGCTTCTGGATATTGCGGACTCCGTAGACCGGGGCAGGCCCTTTGCCGTGGGACCTTTCATGGCTCCCTTTTCCCGGCAGATCGGCCAGACCATTGCGGCCCATATGAAGACAGTGGTGGCGAAAAGCTTTGGCGGTTACCACGAAGCGGAACGGGTGAAAATCGGATTTACCCGCTCCGATTACGACGGCCCCGTGGACTTCGGCGTAAGCCTTCTTTCTGTGACCTGGGATGGCCGGTACCGTCTTATCGGCCACCGGGACGTACTGGGGTCCCTCATGGGTCTTGGCATTGACCGGTCCGTGCTGGGGGATATCCTCATGCAGGGCGCCGGGTGCCAGGTGGTGGTGGACAGCACCATGAAGGACTGGCTCATGGACAATTTCCATAAGGTGGCCATGGTGCCGGTGAAGGTGGAAGAAATTCCCCTTTCCGAAATCCAGCCGCCTAAGCAGACTGCCAAGGAAGTACGGGCTACGGTGGCTTCCCTCCGCCTCGATGCGGTGGGGGCCGCAGGCTTTGGTATTTCCCGGTCCAAAATGGTGCAGGCCGTGGAGGACGAACGGACGGAAGTGAACTGGCAGCTGGCCAAAAGTCCCTCCCAGACTGTGAAAGCGGGAGACATCATCAGCATCCGCGGCCGGGGCCGGATTGAAATTGTAGAGGAAACCGGCATGAGCCGTAAAGGCCGGACTGGCCTTTTGATTCATAGATTTAAGTAGGGAAAACGGGGCACTGTTTTTCCTGCAGGTTAAAGGAGATATTTGTATGATTACACCGATGGATATACATAATAAAACATTTTCCCGCCAGATTCGCGGCTATTCCCAGGACGAAGTCAATTCCTTCCTGGAAGAACTGGCCCAGGACTATGAACGGATTTACCGGGAACATCGCGAGATGGAAGAAGAAATGGACACCATCAAAACGAAGCTCCGCAACTATGAAAAGATGGAAGAAACCATGTCCAATACCCTGGTCATGGCTCAGGAAACGGCAGACAATGTCAAGAAGAACGCCCATAAGGAAGCAGAGCTTTCCATCCGGGAAGCCCAGAATGAGGCCCATAAGATTGTATCTGACGCAGAGACTGCCCGCCGCAAGATGAATGCGGATATCCTGAAGACCCAGGGCGACATGAACCTGTATATTGAAAAGCTCCTTTCCAATTTCAAGTCGGCCCTCTCCCTCATTGAAGCGGCCAAGGCAGCCCAGGCTCCCCAGCCTGTAGAAGACGGCACAGCACCGAAGGCAGCTCCTGCACCGGAAGCAGCACCGGCCGAAGCTCCTGCTGAAGAAGCAGCGCCTGCGGAAGAACAGGCACCGGAAACGGCAGAAGCACCGGAAACGGCGGAAAAAACAGAGGAGACTTCCGCAGAAAGCGGAGAAGGACAGGCAGCTGGCGTCAACCTCTTCGACCAGGCTGCAGCTACCGTAGCTCCGGCGGAAGAAAAGGAAGCCCCCGCAGAAGAGGCGGCTCCCTCCGAAGAAAATAAGGAATAACCTATGGAAGAAAAACAGTACGTCACGGAATGGGCCAATGAAAATCTGGGGCTTACTTTGAAAATTACGAAAATGGTCCATGAAGAACAGAGCCCCTTCCAGCATATCCAGATAGCCGATACTCTCCAGTACGGACGCATCCTGATCCTGGACGGCGTATTCCAGACCTCCGTGAAAGATGAATGGACTTACCATGAAATGATTTCCCATGTGCCGCTCATGATGCATCCCCACCCGGAACGGGTGCTCATCATCGGTGGCGGCGATGGCGGCGTGGCCCGTGAAGTGTGCCGCCATGACTGTGTGAAGCAGGTGGACCTCTGCGACATCGACGGCCGGGTGATTGCCCTTTCCCAAGAGTATTTCCCCACCATTTCCAAAGTGCTGAATAATCCTCCCGCAAAGCTTCACGTCCATGTGGGAGATGGCATTGCCTTCGCAAAACAGGTGAAGGACTTCTACGATGTCATCATCATCGACTGCTCCGATCCCATTGGACCGGGAGAAGGATTGTTTACGAGAGACTTCTATCGGAGTGCCTTTTCCGCTCTCCGGGAGGATGGCCTTATCGTGCAGCAGACGGAGTCTCCCATCGTACAGCAGCAGACGGTGCATGACGTCTTCGAAGCCATGAATGACGTATTCCCCATCGTCCGCATGTACTATTCCCATGTCCCCATTTACCCGGCCTGCATGCATTCATTCATGCTGGCATCTAAGAAATACGACCCCCTTACGGCGGACATCCGTAAAGACATGCCCCAGCCTATGAAATATTACAACCCGGGCATCCAGAAGAGCTGCTTCGTCCTCCCCAATTTCGTGAAGGAACTGCTCTATAAAGGAATAAAGAGTTTCTGATATATTGAGCTTTGCCGTCAGGCAAAGCTCTTTTCATTTAAGCTGCTGGAAATGGAAAGGGACCGAAGGGTGACGTCTGACAGCGACTCAAAATGTCCTGTATAGGGTCTTCGAGTCCGAATAAACTGGCGTACATTAAAGTACTTTCCTTATATAGCTAAAGGGGGATGGTTTCACCTGGGAAAAAGGTCATATTTCTCTTATAGTCAGCGGCTTCGACGCTTCCCCGACTGACTCTACTCACATTCAATATCTCGAGCGGCAGCAAGGGGACCTGAGTCGCTGATAGCCGTGCTGTAGGGAGCCGTAGGCGACCGAGAATCCGATGGCACAATTCCCCTCGGGTGTGAGCATTCTTAATGATTCAACATTTAAATATTGCTACAGCTGCGATGAGCCCCGAAATCTTTCAGAAAAATGATGGTGACCGTATTTTCTGAAGAACTGAGATTTGAGGCTATCGGCTGCGCCACAGGCTGGACCTCAACTTTTAAATCTCAATTCTTTACTATTCAGACACCACAAAAACACGGAATCTTTTGCCGGACCCCATCATACATCGAAGGCCGCCATGAATCAGGCATCAGCGCATTAGCAAGGAAGAAGATTGGTGGGATAAGATGGACTTTCCCTCTCTGCTCCCCGCTGCTCTAGGATCGGTCGTCAAAGCCTGCCGTTCGGTGAAGAGATATGTGGTGGCGATATTCCGTGTTTTCGTATTTGTGAAGCTGGGTACTGCTTTGCAGAATTCTGCTGACCGCTCCTGTCCGGACGGGAGCGGGGGGGGAGTATAGGAGAAGACCTTGCGCAAACAGGAGATTTACTTTTCTGACCTCTTTCCCTGCCTAGGATTTGGGAAGGAGGTCATACTTTTGTGAAAATCACCGGCTCTTAAGAGGACTTCTGATTTACCCCTCCATATATTAAAAGGCCTTTTCGGGGGTAAAATCACAACCAATTTTTAAATATTTAATGGTTTGCTAATAAATAAAGGCACGTAAGGGTGCCCGTGGCTGGCAGAGAGGCTTACAGCTATCAGGTTACCGGGCCATCCTGCGGCACCGTCTTATGGTTTCTGACAGCGGCTTCCATACGAAAATTCTCCCGGGGTCAATGATTTTTTTGAAATTTTTTGTAAGAGGGGGTGACTACTGAGGAATTTTTGCGATATTAGGTTCAGAGGGGTGAATGAAAGACCTCATGAGACGTTCTGAAAGTCTTCCAAATGTTTCCTTCCATCCATGGTACAGAAGGAAATGGGGAAGACAGGAGGAACCGGGAAATTTCCCTTTCAGGAGCCCCTCCTTTCCCAAAGAATCCGTCCGGACGGGGAATGAAGGAAAGAAAAGCAAGACAAAGAAAAAACAGAAAAGCAGAATGGAAGCGCAGTCGCAGGACTTTCCTCCCTTGACGAGAGTTTCGGCGGGCACTGAGCGGAGAGGTCCGAATAGGTATGGGTGATCACCGATACCGGTTTCTTCGAGACCACAAATCCGGTGCAGACTGCCAAGGCGCGGACGCCGATTCACCGGTTGAACTTACCTGGTGCCCTTCCGGATGCTTTTCTGTTTTTTGCGTGGGTGAAAAGAAGATTGTTTCTACTCATTTGTATATATGTCCTCTTAATCGTCATCTTGAACGGTGGCGGATGGAAGCTTATACAGAACAATAAGTTAAGATTCCTGCTTTAGGGACATATCCTGTCATACTCTTCCTGTACCATAGGGATAGGGCATTTACTCTGTGGTATACCGGCCTGGCCGGGGAGGTGTGCTATGAATGATATAGACGGCGGTGTAGGAATGCTGGCTATCCAATTCCTGATTTTCCTGGGAGCCGTGGAGGGACATCTGGAATTCTGCATAGTCATCCTGATGGCAGAAATGATGCTGATAATCTTGGCTATTCCCGCCGTTATCCTTTGGGGGATCAAAACCATTTTCGGTACCACTGCTGCCGTGGTGGTTGGAATATTGGGAATTGGTATCTATCTGTGGATACGGCATGAGGATAAAAAAACAGGAAAAGAAACTAAAAAAATGAGACATCAGCAATCTGAATTGTTCGTGTTCTTGCGGAACCCGTGGCGCTTTACTCTTAAAACCTGTAAAATAGAAAATATATAGCTATAGAAAAAACGAATCAAATCATTCTTTGCATTTGTATGAAGAGGAACCTGCGGATGGACACGTTTAATAATACGACTAAGGTAGTCAAGGATGACCTGACGAAGAAGATCAAAGAGGGCAGCAAAATTTCTATTGCGGCTGCCTGTTTTTCCATCTATGCGTATCAGGCTTTACAGGAAGAATTGGAAAAGTGTGATGAGTTCCGGTTTATTTTTACTTCACCCACCTTTGTAGCGGAAAAAACGCCTAAAGAACGGAAAGAGTTTTATATTCCCCGTCTCCGCAGGGAGAAGAGCCTGTATGGTACGGAATTTGAAGTCCGGCTCAGGAATGAACTGAAGCAGAAGGCCGTGGCGAAGGAGTGTGCCGACTGGATCCGCCGCAAAGCTGTTTTCCGGACCAATACGACCCGGGAAGGCATGAACAACTTCATGGTTGTAGCTAATCCCGATGAATGCTATACCTATATGCCCATGAATTCTTTTACTGCCGTGGATATTGGCTGTGAACGGGGAAATAATATCAGCAACATGGTGACTCGGTTTGAGAATCCGGCAAGCCGGGAATTTCTAAACCTCTTTGAGACCGTATGGCAGGACAGGCGAAAGCTGTCCGATGTGACCAATGAGGTCATTGATATGATTTCCACGGTGTACCAGGAAAACCCACCGGAATTGATCTATTTCATGACGCTTTATAATATCTTCAGCGAATTTCTGGAAGATATTTCTGAAGATGTGCTGCCTAACGAAGCTACGGGATTCCAGGACAGTGCTATCTGGCATAAACTGTACAATTTCCAGAAAGATGCAGCCCTGGGCATTATTAATAAGCTGGAACAGTACAATGGCTGTATTCTGGCCGACAGCGTAGGCCTTGGGAAAACCTTTACGGCGCTGGCTGTAATTAAATATTATGAAGGAAAAAATAAGAACGTCCTTGTCCTTTGCCCAAAGAAACTGTCGGAGAACTGGATGACCTACCGCGGAAATCTGGTCAATAATCCACTGGCGGCTGATCGTTTCCGGTATGATGTCCTCTTCCACACAGACCTTTCCAGAAACAGCGGTATGACCGCCATTGGCCTTCCCATTGACCGCATTAACTGGGGAAATTATGACCTCGTTGTCATTGATGAGAGCCATAATTTCCGTAATGGCAATGGGACGAACAGCCACGGCGGCGAAAAGGAAAATCGGTATATGCGGCTGATGAACCAGATTATTCGGCCCGGCGTCCGCACCAAGGTACTCATGCTTTCTGCCACCCCGGTCAATAACCGGTTCTATGACCTTCGTAACCAATTGGCCATTGCTTATGAAGGAAATCCTGATGAAATCAACGACAAGCTGGATACGAAGTCCGATATAGATACCATTTTCCGACAGGCCCAGACAATATACAATGCCTGGTGCAAGCTGCCGGAAGATGAGCGGACCACGGAAAACCTGCTGGATCGATTGGATTTTGATTTCTTCGAAGTACTGGATGCAGTGACGATTGCCCGCTCCCGCCATCACATACAGACCTATTACGATATGGCAGATATAGGTACATTTCCGGAAAGATTGAAGCCCATATCCCTGTATCCTAAATTAACAGATAAAAAAGACGCCATTAACTATAAAGAAGTCTATGAATGTCTGGCTGACTTACATCTGACCATTTATACACCGACCCAGTACATCCTTCCAAGCTGCCTGTCCAAGTACCTGTCAGAAGAGGAAACGGCTAACTTCCGAAAAGGCCGTGAATCCGGTATCCAGCGCCTCATGAGCATCAATCTGCTGAAGCGCATGGAAAGTTCTGTTCATTCTTTCCTCCTTACCATACGAAGGGTAAAGGCTTATCTGGTTCATACAGCACAGATTATTGACCGGTTCCAGCAGAACGGTACCGGAAATCTGGAAGAAATGACGGATCTCTCTGAAACAGCAGGGGATTTCGATGATGATGACCGGAATACAGATTTCTTTACCGTTGGGAAAAAGGTCCGGATCGATATCCGTGACATGGACTATGTGACCTGGAAGCGGGAAATGGATGAGGATATTGAGACTCTCTCCGTTCTTATCGGTATGGTAGAAGATATCACGCCGGAGTATGATTATAAACTAAACCAGCTCATGCATATTATCCGTGACAAAGAGGCCCATCCCATCAATAAGGGAAATAAAAAAATACTCATCTTTACCGCATTTGCGGATACAGCTGAGTACCTTTATGAAAATATTGCGCCCCGTGCAAAGGTGCTGGGACTGGAAACAGCTCTTGTGACGGGGAGCGTAGATGGCAGGACGACGATTCCTGGTTTCAAGGCGGAAATGAACCATGTATTGTCCTGCTTCTCTCCACTTTCCAAAGACAGGGATATTCTGTATCCGAAAGACAAGGATCATAATATCGACATCCTGATCGGTACGGACTGCATTTCTGAAGGCCAGAACCTGCAGGACTGCGACTACTGTATCAATTATGATATTCACTGGAATCCGGTGCGCATCATCCAGCGCTTTGGCCGAATTGACCGTATCGGCAGTCAAAATAAAGTAATCCAGCTCGTAAATTTCTGGCCGGATTTGTCACTGGATGAGTATATCAATCTGAAAGCCCGGGTAGAGACGCGCATGAAGATTACCGTTATGACTTCTACCGGCGATGATGATCTTATTAACCAGGAAGAGAAAGGAGATCTGGAATACCGCAAAGCCCAGCTGAAGCGTCTGCAGGAAGAGGTGGTGGATCTGGAGGACATGAATTCCGGCGTGTCCATTATGGATCTGGGACTGAATGATTTTCGAATGGACCTTCTGGCCTACATGAAAGACCATAAGGATATCGACCACATGCCCTTTGGCATTCATGCGGTGACCCAGGGGGAAAAGCCGGGGGTTATTTTTGTCCTGAAAAATGTAAATTCCCATATCAATATCAAGAATCGGAACCGCCTTCATCCCTTCTATATGGTCTATGTAGGGCAGGATGGGGAAATCGTTACGAATCATCTCCAACCGAAGGATACATTGGATGCCATGCGTCATATGGCCAAAGGAAAGTCGGAGCCCCTGGACGACCTGTGCCGGCGGTTTAACAGGAAGACGAAGGACGGCCGGAAAATGGACGCCGTTTCTACACTCCTGCAGGATGCCATCAAGTCCATAATCAATGTGAAGGAAGAAGAAGATATTTCCAGCTTTTTCTCATCCGGTGAAACGACTTTCCGGTCCGGCGGATTTTCAGGGCTGGAAGATTTTGAACTGATCTGCTTTATGGTGGTGATGTAAATGATCAATTTCCCAGGCAGTACAAAAATAGGGAGACGAATTCCCAAAGAAGCTTTCTACAGGCATTTGGATCTCACGGCATCCTTGAAATCAAAATTTGTAACCGATGTGGATCACATCGTGGTAGAAAACAGCCTTACCAGGGAGAGCCTGCGTCTGGCAGAAAGCTCGGATGTAAGGGAAATCCTGCTTCTGTCCATAGCATTGAAGAAACAGGACTTTGATGGGAAAATCGTCGAAGCCATTGCTCGGCAGAATCAACATAAACTGCTATTCCGCCTGGTTTATGAGGGGCAGGAACAGCTGGCGGTGTATGAGGGGAAACTCTATCGGACAGCATGGAAAGCGTCGGGAGAAAGTGACCTTACCTTGCATGGCGATACGATGACTGCTATCTGGGAGGACCTGGTCCGGCAGATTGCCCTCCGTCCAGAAATAAAGATGGAAGAAGGAGAGTCCCTGTGCCAGCAGCTCAAAAACCAGGATGTAATAGACCAATTGCAGAAACGAATCCAAAAACTGGATAAAGCTGCATGGAAAGAGGAGCAGCCGAAGAAACGTTTCGCTCTGTATACAGAAATGATGGAATTGAAAAAACAACTGGAGGAATTGACACATGGATAAACTGAAAATGCATACACCGGACAGGGCAGAGGAAAATTTCAGGAAACTGGCTGCCCTTTTCCCCGATGCCGTAACGGAAAGCCTGGATGAGAACGGGCAGGTAGTCCGCGCCATCGACAAGGATGTGCTCATGCAGGAAATCAATACGGAGGTGGTGGAGGGGCCAAAGGAACGGTACCAGTTCACCTGGCCGGACAAGAAAAAGGCCATGCTTCTTGCCAATGAACCCATTGCCAAGACCTTGCGATTCCAAAAAGAAAAATCGGTAGGCCGTGATGGAAAAATTGGGGGGTAGATAGCCAGAATATCTATATCGAAGGGGACAATCTGGATGCCCTGAAACTGCTGCAGGAAACCTATCTCGGCAAGGTGAAGATGATTTATATTGACCCGCCCTATAATACGGGAAATGATTTTATCTATGAAGATGATTTTTCCCAGAGTGCCAAAGATTATGCGGGCAATAGCGGACAAACCGATGAGGAAGGAAACCGTCTCGTACAAAACAGCGAAAGTAATGGGCGCTTCCATACCGACTGGCTCAATATGATATATCCAAGAATCAAATTAGCGAGAGATTTTCTGACTAATGATGGGGTTATATTTATTTCTATTGATGAGAATGAAAGTGCATCTTTAAAATTAGTGTGTGATGAGGTATTTGGACAGCAGAATTTTATCGCGCAACTTGTATGGAGCGGCGGTCGTAAAAATGATTCTAAATACATATCTGTATCACATGAATATATCTTATGCTATTTTAGAGATCTGAATTTTATTAAAGATCATAAAATAGTGTGGAGAGAAAAGAAACAAGGATTAAAAGAAATTTATGCGGAATATAATAAGTTAAAAGAGGAATACAAGACTGACTATCAAACCATTGAGCTTAAATTAAAGAAGTGGTATAAAAGTTTACCGGATGATGCACCTGCTAAGGAGCACTCCCATTATAATAAAGTTGATGAGAAGGGAATATATTTTTCAGATAATATATCTTGGCCTGGTGGTGGAGGACCTAGATATAAGTTAATACATCCTTTAACAGGATTACCGGTGAAAATTCCTTCACGTGGATGGCTTACAAATGAAAAGACAATGCAAGAATGGATAAAGGAAGGCCGCGTGGATTTTGGAAAAGATGAGACATATGTTCCAACACTCAAGTCATATCTCAAAGATCGAGAATACGCGGTTCCATACAGTGTATTTTATAAGGATGGTCGCGCATCTTCCAAAAGGTTGGCTGCCCTTTTTGGGGCGAAGATCTTTGAAAATCCTAAAGATGAGGAAGTTATACAACGCTTAATCGAATTTAGCGGGACAGATGATGGCGATATTATTATGGATTTTTTCTCTGGCTCAGGAACTACGGCTCATGCGGTTTTCCTAGCAAACATGCATCAATCCAAAAATAGGAAATTTATTATGATTCAATTGCCTGAAAAAATCAACCCTTCTAAAGCGGGTGCAGAAAGGAGTAAGAAGGTAGCACAAAATGCGATACAATTATTAAACAAGTTGGGATTAGATCATACAATTTGTTCAATTGGAGAAGAGCGTATTCGTCGTGCAGGAAGGAAAATACGGGAGGAAATGGGGTCAGATATTGATTATGGGTTCCGATGCTTTACGGTTGATTCGTCCAATATGAAGGATGTATATTATCGTCCCAATGATCTTGACCAAAACACCCTGTTGGATTATGCAGACAATATCAAGGATGACCGGACTCCAGAAGATTTATTGATTCAAGTCATGCTTGATCTTGGGATACTTCTTTCCTCAAAGGTAGAAGAAGTAGAAATCGATGGAAAGAAAGTATTCTCTGTGGCCGACGGCTATCTCATGGCCTGCTTTGACCGGGATGTGACAGAAGAAACGGTGACAGCCATTGCCAAGAAGCGTCCCTTCTATGCGGTATTCCGGGACAGCAGTATGGCCAGCGACAGCGTGGCTGTGAACTTTGACCAGATTTTTGAAAACTATAGTCCCCAGACAGTAAGGAAGGTGCTGTGAATGACTGATAAAAAGCCGGATGCATCACTCATTGACGATCTCAAACATATTATCAGCAAAGGCCGGGGCACAGCTTACCGGGCTGCCAGTAAGGCCATGATTGCCACCTATTGGACTTTGGGTAAGCGCATCGTCGAAGAGGAGCAGAAGGGGATCACCAAGTCAGAACTTTATGGAAAGAACTTTATGTCTGCCCTTTCACTGGCTCTGACCCGGGAATATGGAAAAGCTTTTTCGGAACGAAATCTGTATTATTACGTAAAGTTTTATCAGTATTTTCCTCATTATGAGATTTTGAACACGCGTGTTCAAAATCTCAGCTGGTCCCATTTTCGAGCGCTTCTTCGCGTTTCTGATGAAACGGCCCGTCTCTGGTATTTGAAAGAAGCATCCGATGAAAATTGGGGCGTTCGTACGTTAGACCGGAATATCAGCACCCAGTATTATTACCGCCTGCTGAAAGCCCCGGCTAAGGATAAGGTCGTCGCAGAGATGAAGGACAAATCAAAGGAAGTTGAGAAGCATCCTTTTGAGATGATAAAGAATCCTGTCATGGCGGAATTCCTTGGCTTCCGCACGGAAGATTCTTTTCTGGAGTCAGACCTGGAATCGGCTATCCTGTCGCATATCCGTGATTTCCTGATGGAAATGGGGCGGGGCTTCGCCTTTGTAGCCCGTCAGCAGCATATTGTGACGGAGACGGAAGATTACTATATTGATCTTGTTTTTTATAATATCGAGCTTCGCTGCTATGTCCTCATTGATTTTAAAATGGGAAAAATTACACACCAGGACGTGGGCCAGATTGACATGTATGTGCGGATGTATGATGAATTGAAACGGAAGAAAGGAGATAATCCGACCATCGGTATCCTGCTCTGCTCCGAAACGGATGAAGATATTGCCAGGTATTCCGTCCTTCACGATAATGACAGGCTTTTCATGTCTAAATATCTGACTTACCTCCCCTCCAAAGAAGAACTGAAGGAGGAAATCGAGAAGCAGAAGCAGATCTTTTATCTCCAGCATGAGTATTCCGGCAAGGAGGATAGAGACTGATGGCAGGCATGAAATTTAAATTTACTATCCAGCAGTACCAGACCGATGCCGTAGATAGTGTGGTCAGGGTCTTTGCAGGCCAGCCTTTTCGGGACAGGATGCGGTACCGCCGGGATACCGGAGCGCATACACAGGAAGTCAATCTTTTTGGGGATGAGGGGTTTGGCAATGCTCCGGTTGTTTTGGATAATGCAAAGCTCCTGGCAAATATTCACGAAGCCCAGCTCTCCAATAATGTAAAAGAATCGGATACCCTGGTAAAGCCCATGGGCGCCTGCTCCCTGGATGTGGAAATGGAGACGGGCACAGGCAAGACCTATGTCTATATCAAGACCATGTTTGAACTGAACAAGCGGTATGGCTGGAGTAAGTTCATCGTAGTAGTACCGTCCATCGCTACCCGGGAGGGGGTAAAGAAAAGCTTCCAGACCATGGAGGACCATTTCATGGAACTCTATGGGAAAAAGGCCCGTTTCTTTGTATATAATTCCAAAAGACTGACGGATATTGATACATTCAGTTCCACGGCTGACCTTTCCGTCATGATTATCAATACCCAGGCCTTTAATTCCTCTTTCAATAAAGACAAGAATAAAGAAGGCCGTGGCGGTGACCAGGCGGCCCGTATCATATTCAGCGAGCGCGATGATTTCGGCTCCCGGGTGCCCATGCAGGTCATCGCAGCGAACCGGCCCATCATCATTATGGATGAACCCCAGAAAATGGGCGGCGATAAGACCCAGAAGGCCCTGAAAGAATTCAATCCGCTCTTTGTGCTGAACTACTCCGCCACCCATAAAGAGCACCATAACCTTGTCTATGTGCTGGATGCGGTAGATGCGTATCGGATGAAGCTGGTCAAGAAGATCGAGGTCAAAGGTTTTGACATCAGGAACCTTCGCGGCACGGAAGGATATCTGTACCTGGCGGAGATTCTGGTTTATCCGGATAAACCGCCCATGGCGCGCCTTGAATTCGAAATCAGCTACAATAAATCCATAAACCGGGAAATGAGGAAAGTGGGAGTAGATTTTGATCTGTATGCTGCATCTAAAAACATGGAACAATATAAAGGGTACCATATCAGTGATATAGACCCGGTGAACAACGTGGTTACTTTCACCAATGGTGTAGAAATCCATACAGGGGAAATTCTTGGCGACGTCCATGAGAAAGATATCCGCAGAATCCAGATCCGCGAAACTATCCGGTCCCATTTTGAAAAAGAAAAGGATCTCTTCAATCGCGGCATCAAGACGCTGTCCCTGTTCTTCATCGATAAGGTGGACCATTACCGCCGATACGATAAAGAGGGAAATGAACTGCCTTCGGAGTACGGGAAAATGTTTGAAGAAGAGTACAATGATATCCTGAACGAATATATCACTCTCTTCGATACGCCGTACCAGCAATATCTGAAAGGTATCGATACCCACAAAACCCATGCCGGCTATTTCAGCATTGATAAAAAGGGACATGCCGTAGACAGCAAGGTGAAGCGGGGAACCGATATGAGTGATGATGAATCGGCTTATGACCTGATTCTCAAGGATAAGGAAAGGCTCCTGTCCCTGGACAATCCGGTACGTTTTATATTCTCCCATTCTGCCCTTCGCGAAGGTTGGGATAACCCCAATGTTTTCCAGATCTGCACCTTGAAACAGGGGGGAAACAGTACTACTAACAAGCGGCAGGAAGTGGGCCGGGGCCTCCGGCTTTGCGTTAATCGGTTCGGCGATCGTATGGATGCCCATGTCCTGGGATCTGAAGTCCAGAATATCAATAAGCTTACTGTTATTGCCAGTGAGGGGTATAAGGACTTCGTTTCTAATCTGCAGAACGATATGAAAGAAAGTCTTTATGACAGGCCGACCAAAGCAACCTATGAATATTTCAATGGCAGAAAAGTGAAAGTGGGAGAGACTGTTTATACCATTGACGCAAATCAGGCTAATAGCATCCTGTTTTATCTGGGTACGAATGGCTATATCGATGAACAGGGGAAAGTGACCGATGCTTATCGAGCAGATGCGGCAAATCACTGCCTGGCGGAGGTACCGGCTGCACTGAAACCGGTAGAAAAGGCAGTGCATGTGCTGGTGCAGGCAATCTTTGATGACCACGTCATGGAATCCATGATTGAAGATGGCAGCAAGACCAAAATTCCGGAAAATAAGCTGAATGAGAACTTCTTCAGAAAGGAGTTCCAGACACTATGGAACTATATCAATCACAAATATTCCTATACCGTCCATTTTGACAGCCAGGAGCTGATCCATAAGGCAGTAGACCATATCAATGACAGACTGTTCGTTTCCCAACTTCAATACACTGTGACGGAAGGTACACAGGGAGAAGATTGGGATAAGGACAAAATTGAGGCAAAGACCGGTTTTGTTGGTGAAAAGAGCCATACCTATGTCCTCTCTCGTGGAGAAACCAGCCAGGTAAAGTATGATCTCATCGGGAAAATCAGTGGGGCAACGCATCTGACCAGGCGAACGGTAGCAACCATTTTGAAAAACATATATCCCCAGAAATTTGCGATGTATAAAATCAGTCCTGAGGAATTTATTTCCAAAGTGTCCAGGCTGATTAATGAAGAAAAGGCCACCATGATTGTGGAGGATATTACCTATAATCCTACTGAGGGAACCTATGACTCTTCCATCTTTACGGCGGAGAAAAACAGGGATTTCAATAAGGCCTACCGGGCGAAGAAAAACGTGCAGGACTATGTATTTGCTGACGGTACTGCAGAACGGTCCGTGGAACGGCGATTTGCGGAAGACATGGATATGGATGACAAGGTAGTAGTGTATGCAAAACTGCCACGGGGATTCCAGATTCCCACACCCGTTGGAAACTATGCGCCGGACTGGGCCATAGCCTTCAAGAAGGGCACGGTAAAGCATATCTATTTCATAGCGGAAACCAAGGGTTCCATGGAAAGTATGGACCTCCGACCAATAGAACAGGCGAAAATCAGCTGTGCAAAGAAACTGTTCAATGAATTATCTACGGATGATGTGGTCTATGAACAGGTAGATTCTTTCCAAAATCTGATGAATATAATGAATAGCATATAAATGAGTAGCAGCAGTAAAACAGATGGAACCGTGAATTGTAATGGCTTGCGGCTTTATCGTTTTACATTCGACGGGAGAAAAAAGGGTCGGCGGAGCCGCTGGAACTCAACTCTCAACTCTTTCGCAGTATCCGGGGATCAATCAACTCAACCGGTATAGCTGAATATCAGCAGGAGGCAGACTATGAAAAAAGCTCTTCTTTTGGCAGCGGTCCTGGCAGCCCTGTCCTTTGGGACGGCGGACGCCAGCCAGTTTGTGATGGTCCAGAAGTCCATCGTGCAGGGAGCCTATGCCGGTGTCAATTCTGCGGACTTTAAGGAAGGGAAGAAGACGGTGCGGTTTATGAGTGTCTCCGAGGAACCCGATGACTATACCCTGAAGGCCATCAGCAAGCCGAACTGGCTCCTGAATTTTGATACCTACTGGACCTATTCTGTGAAAGCCTCTTCCCCGAAGGCGGCGCCGGACTATATCATCGAGCAGTATCGGGACGTGGATACGGGAAAATACTTCTATGGGGTGAACGATATCCGCTTCAAAGAAGAGGGGAGGAGGGCGTTCCTCCTGGGCTTCGATGAGAAGAAGAAATCCCTGATCACCTACATCGACAGCGATACCATGGAAAAGCCGGAGCATTCGGCGCCCGGCACCTATGTAAGAAAGGGAAGCCTTTTCCTGGGGGTCGGTGAATATGGCGGCAACTGGAAGACGATGCCTGCCTATAAGCTGGACTGGTCTCCGGAGGCGAAGTGGTTCAGTTATGAATACTTCGAACACGTGGCGGAGTCGCCCTACTGGTAATGGAGCAGGAAGAAGGAGAATAGAAAAGCCCACGGGCTTTTGCCGGAAATCCGGCGGGGCCTGTGGGCTTTTTGTGTGGCTGGATGCGTACGAACGGGTAGGGCCTTGAGCTGGTGGATGGTCGGTGCTGTAGCGACTGGCTGGCGGTCCGGCTGATAGACGATAGATGATAGAAAATAGAAGATAGATGTGATAGGCCCTGCGGGCCGGGGGTCATGTGGCTGAGTGACGTGCGAACGGGCGGGGGCTTCTAGCTGCTGGCTTTTAGCAGCTAGGAAAGCTGGTTCGCTTGCGGCGGAAAAGATAGATTTGAGAATTGAGAGTTGAGAGTTGAGGTCAAGCGGCTTCGCCGCAAAATTTCAGCCTGCGGCGTTTCCAACAGAATCTGCGGTCTATGGGGGTGTAACACGGTCACAGGCATTTACCAGAAAGATTTCTCGACTCATCGAAGCTATAGCGATTTTTGAGGATAGAGCCACTTAGTATGCTGCCACTCGAGGGGAAGCGTGTCACTGGATTCTCGGTCGCCTACGGCTCCCTGCGAATCCAGTTCCCTTGCCACCGCTCGAAATGACGGGGGATGTGCAGAGTCACCAGGCCAGGCGGTGAGGGCCACAGATGGGTTTCTGGTCCGAAGGGCCTGTTCCGCTCAAGGCGTCATCCGTTCGCACGTACACTCAGCCAGCCCGGCGCCGCAGGCGAAGAACTTGGGGCTGTGAAATAATTGAATTAAAACAGTCTCCAAAAAGGTGTCTAACTCAAACGAGTCAGACACCTTTTTCAGTGGTATTATAGTATTATAATGGAATACAAAAATACCAGTTATCATTGTACCCCACGGCAGGGCTTTTTGCCACTGTGTATTGCATCTTATCTGCCAATTGATGACCCTGTTTTTGAATTTGACCATTTAATGGAGGCTATAGGATTAAGAAAATATCTTCCGGTACAGTCCCACTGCTCTGCGGGCCGCATCGGATACAATCCGGTCATTTTACTTAAACTCGTGCTTTTCGGATTTATGCAGGGGTATTGTTCTTTACGAAGCCTGGAGAAGGCCTGCCGTACAGATTTACGATTTATTTATCTGTCAGGCGGTCAGGCTCCCAGTTACCACACTTTTGAAAACTTTATCAACAAAGTTATGGCCAATTGTATTGAGGACATTTTCAATGCGGTTAATGCTGAAATTTTTGAGGAAGACCACGTAGATCTTACCCATCTCTACATTGATGGCACCAAAATGGAAGCCAATGCCAATAAATACAGCTGGGTGTGGAAGAAAACGGCCATAAAGTCCCGGTATCATCTGTATGAGAAGATTACGTCACTTCTGAAGGAAATCAACCAAAATCTGGCAACAGAACAAGCAACAATAGAAACGAGTACTGAATACACCCCGGATTATCTGGAAGAACAGCTGGAGGCTCTTGAACGCTTCTGGGAACTGGATGAAAAAGAATTTGTCCATGGTCCGGGGCATCGCAAGACTCCACAACAGCGTATGTGTGAAAAGCTAAAAAAATACACGGATAAACTGAAGGAATACGGAGAAAGAATAAGGATCTGCGGTCCTAATCGAAACAGTTACTCAAAGACTGATCCTTCAGCTATAGTAAACGACAAAAATAATTTTATTTAAAGCTGCACAGGGTTCGAAGCT
>OGXC01000470.1_pt1 | contig 34320 bp, 37 predicted proteins | sample 1576201 | NCBI WGS metagenome assembly OGXC01 (sample SAMEA3541562, study PRJEB24748) | human gut metagenome | biome: human gut; feature: human-associated habitat; material: faeces | place: China | collected 2012 | reverse complement strand
CGACCGGGGTATGGGTAGTGTCAGTTGGAATGGCAACGTAGTTGCTAACACCCTCAATCTCGGTCTCGACCTCGATCTCACCAGTGCCGCAGGCTATCGAGCCTTCCTAGTTGCTAGAAGCTAACAGCTAGAAGCCCCCATCCGTTCGCACGTCGCTCAGCCACATGGCACCCGATCAGCGGCGGGCGATCTCGTCTACATAGGCCCGGATCGCATCGGCCATGTCCTTCCGGTCTACGGTCTCGGTGAACCGCTTCGGCCGGGTTTCCAGTTCTCCCAGCTGCTTCGGGATGGCAATGCCCGTGGACTCTTCGATTTCCCGGAGCGTGTCGTAGGGGCTTTCTTTCTCTGCAAGGCCCAGGGCTTTGGCCACGACGCCGGGGAACTTGTAGGGATGGGCGGTGCTGATGATGACCGTATGGGAATGGCGGGGTACTTTGCCTTCCCTTCTCAGGTGGTCATAAACCGCATAGGCCACGGCGGTATGGGGGTCCATGAGATAATCACAGGTCTCGTAGACGCCGCTCATGGCGTGGATCATGTCTTCCGGCGATGCCCAGCCTCCCATCATTTCCAGGCCTGCCTTTTGGAAGGCTTCTTTCGATACTTCGTATTTTCCTTCTTTTTTCAGCTTATCCATGGCTTCTGCCACGGCGTCGGCGGATCCGGTGAGGTAGTACAGGAACCGTTCAAAGTTGGAGGAAATGAGGATATCCATGGACGGCGCTTCGGTCATGTGGAAAGGCCGGTTGATATCGTAGGTACCGGTGGCAAAGAAATCAGCGAGCACCTTGTTTTCATTGGACGCGCAGATGAGCTCTCCGATGGGGGCCCCCACCTGTTTCGCGATCCAGGCAGCCAGGATGTTGCCAAAGTTGCCTGTAGGCACGACTACGTTGAACTTTTCTCCGGCACCGATGGACCCGTTTTCCATCAGTTTCAGCCAGATCCATACGTAGTACACCACCTGGGGCAGGAGGCGGCCGATGTTGATGGAATTGGCACTGGAGAAGAGGACTCCCTTTTCCGCCGATTCTTTACGGAGCTCGCTGCCAAAGACCTGCTTCAGGGTGCCCTGGGCGTCGTCGAAGTTTCCTTCGATGCCCACCACTTTTACGTTATCCCCCAGCTGCTTCTGCATCTGGTCCTTCTGCAGGGGGCTCACGCCGTGGGAGGGATAGAAGACCATGATATGGACTCCCGGCACATCCCGGAATCCTTCCAGCGCCGCTTTGCCGGTGTCTCCGGAGGTGGCGGTGAGAATGAGGATTTCCTTGCCGTCCTTGTCCTGTTTCTTCGCATACACCAGGAGGTACGGGAAAAGGGACAGGGCCAGGTCCTTGAAGGCGCAGGTGCGGCCATGGAACATTTCGGCCATGGAAAAGGCCTGGGACAGGGGCTTTACAGGCACAATGTCCTTCGTCTCAAAGGTGCCGGTGTAGGCACTGTGGGTGAGCTCTTTCAGCGTATCTTCCGGAATGTCCGTGAGGAAATGGGACAGCACAAAGGCCGCCAGTTCTTCGTAGGACATATCTTTCAGTGCCTCCGCCTCCAGAAAGGGCTTCGGTAGGAATTCAGGTACATAGAGGCCGCCGTCATCGGCCAGCCCCTTCAGCAGCGCTTCTTCCGCTGTCACTGTTTCATTACTTCTGGTACTTCTGTATTTCATGGGACACCTCCGCGAATTTTCTCCATTTATTGTCATTGTAACATAAATCAATAGGGAGAAACAGGAGAAACGGAGAAGGCGGAGGAATGTTTAGGATTTGTTTAGGGCTCACGCAGGAGCAGAACTGATTTGACTGAGTACACATGAGAACATATCAGCCTTAATCTTCAGGCACTGAGCCAGCCAGTCCTTTACGCCTTCATCAATGGAAACAGACTTATCTCCGACTTTCATACTCATGGAGTCGTCCTCGCCTACTTCTACCTTATCCCGCAGAAGTTTTACGAAGGCTTCCGGGTTCAAGGCATTCCCTTTGGCCAAGGCTGACTGCAGCATGGACTGCATGGACGTATGAATCCGCTTGGAATGCTCAGCTTCTGCCTTCTTTTCCGAAGCGGTGTACTTGTCCGTCAACTCTTTCACCTGGTTCTGAAGCGTGGTAATCTGACCGCCAAGGGACTCCGGATTCCCCGTTTTCTTCAGGGCCTCCAGCGCTGTGCGCAGATTATTCAGCGCAGACTGCGGGTCGTCACTGCTGCGAAGACCAAGGGCGTCCAGCACCTTGTTTTTCTCCACCCGATTGGCGGCCGCTTCGTTTCGGACGCCGGTGATAAGGTTCTGCAAGTCCGCTGCCATAGCGCCACCATTTTCCGCCTTTCCCAAGGCTTCAAAGATCTGTTCCAATGTATACATACTCCATCCTCCTGCCCGCCTGGGGCAATAAAAAATATATAGAACAGCGCCAGGCTGTCTCTAACAGGGCAATAAAAAAGCAGGCCATTCGGTCTGCTCACCTTGCAATCATATTGTACTATCCATCATAACCGGGATCAGGTTTCATCCTGATCTTATATCCGCGGGCAAGGTCGATTCCATCTGCCGTAATAGTCGCCACCACATGGGGCTTCTTTTCGTCTGTTTCTACAATCAGCCTCGTAATTCCTTTAATTAACCCATTTCCCAAACAAGTATTGCTGCCGGGCTTTGCAGTATCAGTCATATTGTTCACCTTTCTTTAACCATAAGAAAAGCCCGCTGCCCAGGCAGGCTTCATATTTAAATACCGGGCGTTACATCTTTAATGCCCTTCAACAACCTATAAGCTTTTTTCATCATGGTATTATCAGCCAGATATTCCATGCCAGTCAGCGTCAGATGGGGATTAATCAAAACAATGTCTGAACCACATTTATCAGTTACAACTTTAATTCCACTGATATACCCAGCTTCAACCAACGACCGAAGGATATTCAGAAATAAGGCATTGCTGACGCCAAAATGGGATGCAGTGAAATTCTCATCATCGAACTCTTCAGAGTTCATACAGATTTCGATATACTTCAGAATTCGATATATCAACTTGAAATTATTCATCTTATAACACTTCCCCAAAAGCTTTCTTTAGCGTCTCGAAATCATCATCTTCTACAACTTCAAACTTACCGGCGACCTTACTATCTAGTAAGCGCGGTTCTTTAATTGGATAAACATAATCTTCATTTGAATCATCAATGATCCGAATCCACGGAGGCCGTACATCAACGACATCATAAATTTTTTTATCAGTCAGACTGTCAACACCCTGATCCGGCCCTATATATCTTACTCTCATTACATTATTTCCTTTCTTTGGGATACCCCTTCACTTTAAATTCTACATTCATCTCATTATCAATTCTTCTATACCAATGAATATCAAAAATATATTTATCGGATGCTACAATACCTACCACTTTTTGCCATTGACTTTCATTTCCTCCATATTTCAAGGCCAACTTATCCGCAATTCTCAGCTTGCTTTTTCCACCACATCCGGCAATTATTTTTTTAGGAATTACGATCGCTTTCGCTGGGATATAAATTTCTTCCCCCGATTTATCCATCACAAGCAACCCTTCTGGTAGCCCCACTTCTTGTTTCATTATACTAAAAATCTGATCATTAACCAACTTCTGAAGTCGGCTTTCCTTCTTGGATGATAAATTTCTTGCCTTCTCCATCCACTCAGTCCGGCCAGCCCTCCATTCCTTTTCGCCCTTCACTCCCAAGATAGCCTGTCGAATGTGTAGCGGCTGCTGTTTCAGCCATGCATTTCCACGGCTTTCCACATTGTCAGACCATTTTTTCCCATTCAGTTCACCAGCATATACCGGAGCATAATGGCAAAGGCAGTGAGGATGAGCCGGATTTACAGGAGCCCGGTCTTTAGGAAAGACTCCTCTACCTAGCCCATACAGATCTGCATGGGCATACATATCGCAGATATCTTCCGCCGGATGCCGGCTTCCCAGCTTCCACTGATAGGCTGCAACGCTGTCGTCATTACCATACCTGGCAATAAAAGCATCATATCTGGCCCTGGCCGTTTCGGTCCTGGCAATTCTCTCTGCAATATATCGGCCTTTTTCTTCAATAGCCGATCTGACTGCATTCTGTACAGCCTGCTCACTGCCCTGGTCTATTTTATCCAGAAGTGCATTCAGCGATGTCCGGTAATGATTGTAGGTGCTTCTGTCGTCCACCAGGTCCTCAGCCTGGGCACGAACTTTACGAATAGCCCGCTGCAGGTTCTGTCTCTGAACGATATGGCCTGCGTTATATCCATCATAGAGGCTCCGGGCAGTATCTCTTGCGGTCTTACTTAAAAAGTAGAGCTGTTTCCAACTCTGCTTTAAAATAGTCGCCTGTACTCGAAACAGGTCTCCCCCGCCAGGGGATACTATACGGCTATAGCGCAATATCGCACTTTATACCTTGTACATTGTGATAAAAGCATGGCGGGAATGTTTAGAAAATGTCTAGAAAATGTTAGAAGGGGGGATGGCCATGGCCCAGGGGCTGATGGATAGATATATACATACATACATACATACATACATACATACATACATACATACGGTGAGAGCTTCTAGCTGCCAGCTTTTAGCTCTACCTCCTGCGGCACTTACGGGCGTATGAGCGTTGTGCTTACAGGCGACGCCTTGAGCCTGGAGTTATTCAGACTCTGCAAACTGAGCCCGTCGGTTCCCTTCAGCTAACCTCAGCCCGTTGGGGTAGCAAGGCATAGGCCTGCGGCGCTTTCAACAGAATCTGCAACCTATGGAGTTGTAACACCGTCACAGGCATTTAGCTGGGAGATCTCTCGACTCATCGTAGCTGTAGCGATTTTAAGAATAGTGTCAATAGCATACTGCCACCGCTCGAGATGACGATAAACGGTTAGAGACAGAAGGTATGGCGGTGGAACCGCTGATGGGTCCAATCATAAGGCGGCGCTATATGAACTGTGCGCCGCCACCTTCGCGGCGAAGCCGCGGAACGGTTCTGGCCCGAAGGGCCCGACCGGCTTTCCTAGCTGCTAACAGCTAGAAGCTAGAAGCCCCCGCCTGTTCGCACGGTGGCCATCCACATGACACCTGCGGCGGAGCCGCTGGACCTCAATTCTCAACACTCAATTCTCAATTCTTTCCATTAGGAGGTACCCATTACCCATGTATCGTAGTGCAAAGACCGCCGCTATTCTTGCGGCTTTTATGGCCGTCAGCGGGGCGGCGGTGATGATGGCGGGCTGCGGTTCCACGCAGCAGAAGGACCAGCAGGACCAGGGGGATGTGCTCACGGACGAGAAGGGGCGGAAGTATCGCCTCGTGAAGAATGATGACGGCACGGAAACCGCGAAGTACGAGAACGGTGACGAGGTCACCTTCCGGAGGGATGATAACGACAACCTCCAGTACGTGTCCGGCATGTCCAGCCTTCTCCCCATGCTCATGATGAGCTATTTCCTTTTCCACGGCATCAACGGCTATTCCGGCCACTACGACCGGAATACGGGGAGCGTGCTGAATGACCGGCCTGCCTACACGGAGCAGAAGAAGAATCCCAATTACACCAACGGCAGCAGCACCTACCAGTCCGGGAAATCTTCCGGGAAGACCACGGTCACCGCCCCGGCGGGAGGAAAGACGGGATTTGGCAGCGCCGGCGCCAGGGGAGGTGCGTCCTGATGGAAAAGACATTTATGGATGAACTGGACCGGAATATTTTCCCCTACGTGGAGTACCCGGGGTATCCTTTCCGGTATCCTACCCACCTGCCCCTGGTGATGGAGAAACGGCAGGTAGATGAGCTCCGGCAGGCGAGCGGCGACCTGTACCGCATTTTTGCGAAGGCCGTGGCCCGGGTGAAGGATATGGACGATGATTTCCTGGACGCCATGGAAATTCCGGCAAAGCTTCGGAAATACCTGCACCACGGGAATCCCATGAAGAACCTGCCTACGTGGCTGTCCCGGTTTGATTTCGTCATCGACAAAAAGGGAGCCATCCACATGGTGGAAATCAATGCGGACACTCCCTGCGCGGAAATCGAGGCGTACTACGCCAACGGGGTGGCGGCGAAGTATTTCGGCAAGAGAAATCCCAACGGCTTCGGCATGAGCGAGCTCCGGAGTTTCCTCCTGGACGTGTACCTTCGGTGCTGCGGGAACCTGTCGGCGGCGGAACTGGAAGAGCACCCCATCCTTTTCTCCTGTTTCCACGACTACATCGAGGACTACGGCACCACCCTCTTTCTCATGAACGCCATGAAGGAGGCGGTGCCGGAGGATGTGCGGGATCATATCCTCTTCGAGACCTTCTATAATCTGGCTGTCATGGAAGACGGCAGCGTGGCCCTGCCCGACGGGCGGAGAGTGTCCTTCCTCTACCGCATGCATCCCATGGAAATCCTCATCGAAGAGACAGCGGACCAGGACGGGTCGTCCCTGGGAGAGCTCATGATGGAGGGCTACGTGCATGACCGGTTCGCCATGATGAATCCGCCTGAGGCCATTATCATGCAGTCCAAGGGATTCCAGGCCCTCCTGTACGCCCTCATGGAGGTGGATGCGTCCTTCTTCAGCAGCCGGGAAAAGGAGACCATCCGGAAATATATCCCCGAATGCTATTTCCAGCGGGACTTCCGGCTGGGGGACATGCCGGAGGATTCGAAGTGGATCCGGAAACCCATCTGGGGGCGCGAAGGAAAGGGCATCGACATCATCGACGGCATGGGCCGTGTGATCCATCGGAAACAGGTGGAAGACGAGGAAGACATCGTCCGGAGGGACAGCGAATCTTCCCTGGTCCAGCGGTACATAGACCAGCAGAGCATCGTCACCAAGACGGACGTGGGCATCCTCCAGGGATACGTGACTCTCTCCTGCTTCATGCTGGGGGATAAACCGTCGGCGATTTACGCCCGTTTCAGCGAAGAAGAAATCGCAGGCAACGAGGCCTACTGGATTCCGGTGGTCATGTGAGATCGAGGTTGAGGCCGAGATCGAGGAAGATGGGGCCAGAGGCCCTGAGGATCTAGATCCAGGTCTAGGTGATCAGGCCCTGCGGGCAAATGAGATTGAGACCGGGGCCGAGATCGAGGGAATAGGGCCCTGCGGGCCGATTCCATCAGCTAACCCCACCCTGGCGGGAGCCCCTTCCCGAGGAAGGGGCCTGATGCAGAGTCAATGGCACGTTTAGGGCCAGAGTCATTAGGATTCCATAGGCGGCGGAGCCGCTGATAGTTAGCCTCCTTCCTCGGAAGGCGAGGGTCCTGCAGAGGACCCTCGAGCCGGGCCCAAGTTGATCGGCCAGCCGCCAAAAGGAAAGCGCTTTGATGTGCAGAAAAAGCGCCAACTTGCGGCTGGCTTGCAGGTCCTATGCAGGACCTGCACACTTTTACTGCACATTAAAGCGCCTTCCTTTTGGGGCCCGGCGGTGGCTGCGAAGCAGACGGAGGTTAGCTGTTGGCTGTGCCGCAGGCTATTTCCGTTGTCCAGGCCCTGCGGGCCGGGTTCCGTCAGTTCCCTTCAGCTAACCTCAGCCCCGTGGGCAGCTCCTTCCCAAGGAAGGAGCCTACTGCTGAGTCAATTGCATGTTTTTGTGTAGAGTCTTTAGGATTCCATCGGCGGCTGTGTGTTTTGGTGGAAGACGGTTACAGTGACTTTAGCGAGAACCCCCTCCACCGCTATCGCGGTCTCCTTTCCCCATAGATGGGGGAGGTTACGTAAGGAAGAAACGGCTCTGCCGCCTTCATTCCTAATTCCTAATTCTTCCCGTTGCCCTTCAGCCACTTTTCTTTTCTTTCTTGCTTTTCTTTCTCTTATAGTACCAGAGTCCCCCGTAAATCACGGTGACGATGATGATGAGTATCGTAAGCCGCAGGGCGTGTTCTTCCAGGTTGACCACGTCGTGGCCCAGGACGACTTCCAGGGCTGTGGAAGGGAGTTTACCGATGAGGCAGCCCAGGGCGTACTGGCGGAAGTGCATGCTGGAGAGGGCGGCTATGGCGGTGACGAGGCCGTTGGGCATGTAGGGGATGGCCCGAGCGGCGGCGATGGCCTGCCAGGAGTCGTAGGAGTCCAGTTTTTTCAGGGTCTTACTTTTGTTGATAATGTTCATGGCCATGCCCCTGAAGAGGGTACGCATGACGTAGAAGGAAATGATGACCCCCACGGTTTCCGCGAGCCAGGAGATAATGACGCCCCAGAAGAGGCCGAATATGAGTCCATTGGCGGTGGAAATGAATATGGAGGGCAGAAAGCCTACGATATTGATGACCACGTCGATGAAGAAGCTCATGAAGGCGGCGTAAATGCCGAAGGTCTGGAGGTAGTGGATGGTGCCCCGGAGGTCTCCATCTTTGGATAAATGGTATATGGTGGGATAAAAGGTGGGATCAATGAAATGGATGGATACGAGCACCAGGATGAGCAGTGCCAGTACGGAGAGTCGAAATTTCCGCTCTCCCTTTTCGTTCCAGTTTCTGTATCTCATAGAATCCCCTCTGAATTACAAATAACGGTTGGAGGCACTTGGTGCAGGGGCTGGTAGCGAGGTACGGCTGGTGTCAGTTGGAGCGGGGCTTCTAGCTGCTAGCTGTTAGCGGCTAGGAAAGCCGGTTCGCCTGCGGCACTTTCTACGGATGATTCCGTCAACTTCTTCATGCCGTAAGCTGCCCCGCTTTCCTAACTGCTAGAAGCTAACAGCTAGAAGCCCCATCCGGTCGCACACAAGCTTAGCCATACAAACCATTATAATAAAAGGCGGCGCTATCAACGGAATCTGTGGCCCATCGAGTTGTAACACCGTCACAGTCATTTACTAGAAAGATTTCTCGACTCATCGCAGCTGTAGCGATTTTTACCTATAGAGTCATTGTGCATACTGCCAGCCGAGGAGAAGCGTGTCACCGCTCGAAATGACGTTATCGAGATGGTCTCACACAGGGTCTATACGAAAATGACCATTAGAAAAAAAGAAAAGCTCGAAACTTTACAGTTTCGAGCTTGTTGTTTCTGGTGGACCATCAGGGGTTCGAACCCCTGACACCCTGATTAAGAGCTGCATCCCTTGCAGCCTTCTGGTCGTCTCCATTCGGTTCAATAACCCCGCAATCATTAGTTTCTCCGTTTTCTCGATTAATCTGCTGTGGCGGGACATCTACAGGATCTTCATCTCCTGCAGGTTTCTGCTCCACTGGTACCGGAGCTGTCCCCTGCTACGGCTGGGTTGTTCCACCTTTCAGTTCATTTTCCAGTGCATCCAGCGCATCCGGTTCAGACTTAGGCGTCACCGGCGCCGGTGCTGGCTGACCCTTGGCATCGTCAGACGCTTTCCTGGCTGCAAGCAGCTGGGATACCATGCTTTTCAGGCGTGCCACCTTTTCAGCCAGTTCTCCGTCATCATCATGTGCAGGTTCTTCCGGTACGACTACGACCTTTTTCGGATCGCATTCCTCATCGTCTTCGGCCTGCGGTTTCAGCTTCATTGCCGCTTCCACATCTTCTGGGGTAGTGTCGGCATCATTGATGAAAGCCTTCACCATACGTCCCCATAAACTTCTCTTGCTCATTCTTTTTCCTCCTTTGGAAATGTGAGAATTATATTTATCGGAATCCCGGATAGATACCTTGTGTTCCGCACGTCCTTTATCTACCACGGCCACATGGTTTCCCCGAATTTCCTTCTGTGTATATCCGAAATCGCCTGCGGGTTCCCACAGGCAGTCATACCCGCAGGAAATGTCCCGCTTCCCATTTTCAATCTTTCGGATCAGGTCATCATCGTAGATGATGAGGTCCGCAACAATACAATTGGCCAGGTCCCCGCTTCCTCGGTGTACGTTGTTGCATGCGCCCTTGAGGTAGTGAAGCGAATTGTTCGCTCCCACATCTTCCTGCGGATGCTCATCCACTACAGGCTTCCCTTCAAAGGACGCCAGCGTGGCGGGGCTGAATACTTCTTCTTCAGGCCGATTAACGTCATAAATCCGTTCCGGTTCTTTCCCTCCGAACTCCATCCCCCTATACTGTTGGATTCCTGTCCTGGCAATGGGTACATCTTTACAGATCAGATACCCCTCGGGAGTCCTTACCAGATGATCTGAGATTCGACTCCCGTAGTAAACCCTCATATGTCTTTCCCTCCATTCAGTCTTTTAAATGCTGCCAGCGTCATAGACCGTATACGTCCGCCCAGGTAGACCTTGTGCGGCCAGGAAACATCTCCATAGTCCAGCAGCACCTCCGGGTAGCAGCGGCAGTTAAATATCTCCCCCGGGTTATATTTCCCGTAGCTCTTCTCGTGTATCAGTGCCTCCGGGGATGGAGGATCACTCCAGCTGCAGATAACGCCATCCATATGATGATGGGAAGTTCTTACTCTGGCATCCTCGCTGGTCCTCCATACGTACCAGTCCAATCCTGCGCTCTTAGCTCTGACCTTCGTAAGTGCGGTAGACGCCTTGGATGTCTCCGTCCTGGCAATCAGACGGGCATGCCACTCTGTAAGTTCCGGCCATCGCTGCAGCACATCATGCATCAGCTCCTCCGGCCTCTTCCCATGCATGTATCCCCTGGCCATATCTTTGGTTACCTTATCAGCCACCCCGCTGGCCATGGACGTGATGTATTTCGCATTCCGCTCAATAATCGGGTCAAAATCCGTTCTGCGGGCCATCTCCTTTCTGATGGTCTCATATATCATCCGCCCCCTTGACCCATGTCTGGCAGCCTCTCTCCAGTCTCTGGCCCCGTCATAAAACAGATGAGTCACCATCTCCTTGGCTGCTTCCCGGGCCTCCCTGTCCAATGTCGGTGACCTGGCAAATCCGCGGAGGATTTCAAGCATTTGAAAAGGACTGCTGGCGCCTTCCAGCTTTTCCCGCAGTCCCTGCATAATCCTTCGTATGGCCGCCCTGTATTTCCGTTCTACCGATGGTCTCGGCTTGAACCGGTCTTCGTACCTTGCCATATTTTCTCCCTTTATAAATTACTGTGCTCCCTGTGGCCTTCCCCTGGCGCTTGACCTTGCCTGCTGCCGTCCTACCCTGCCGTTGTATCCCGCTTCATCAGGCAAGGGGATATAATGCGAAGATTCCTCTCTGACTTCGGAAACTTCCAGCCCATTTCTCCGGGCTTTATCCAAAGACGCCTCTACTCCTCCCTGGAAATCAATAATCTTTGGACCCTGCCCTGGACTTAGAAGTACTACCTGATTGGGATTCCCTTTTACAGGGTTCACCGTCGTAAAGGATCCCGGTCCAAATTTAATTCTGAATTTTTTATTTTCATGATTTTCCTGTTTCTTTTCTATTCCCCGCCGGAGCGCTTCAGCCAACTCTCTCATTAATTTTCCTTTTTCTTTGTAGCTTTTCCCGTAATAATGCTGACCATTAAATTTTCCCCCGGCCCCTCCGTCGTAGTTTCCGTTTTCATCCAAATGGACATGGGAACCATTGATGGTTCTCCAGTTTCCCTGGTTTGTATCCTTTTCCCAATCCCAGGCCCGTATTCTTTTAATGTTTTCCTCTGTTCGGTCCATATTGCCCTCTGTATCCCACTAAAAAAGACCGCCGGAGCGGTCTTCCTCGTGTTACGATCTTATTCTTCTTCTTCTCCCTTTAGATGGATAAAGTCTAAAACCTCAAAGCATTCTTCTTCGGTTGTCATCCGGACTTTTCCATTTTTGACCAGGATGGACATTGGAAGTCCAGTGAACTTGGGAACATTATAATCCGGTTCATAGACCCTATATCCCTTCCAATACTTTCCTGTATCAGTCACAACATCGTACCCCTGGGCCTTTGCATATTCCAGTACTGTCATACTAATCCTCCACCTTTCGTTAGTACCATATCCAGCAAATCAACATTGGGAATCAACCCATCAACCTGTAATACTTTAGGCGGCGTCTTGAATCTATGTCCATAAGATGTCATTTTATACTTGATTCGATCCAGATACATTAGGCATTCCTGCTGCTCAGAAATAATCCTCCCCGATTGAGGATCATACAGCTCAATTCCTTCCTCAATCTTTCTGCAATGGATGATATGTCCGGTTCGTTTCCTTCCTGCCCAGCCAAATTGTATAGTGTACCTTTTCCCCGGCTCTAATATACTATTTAACCATTTATAGGCTTTTTTGGCTCCTGTAACCGATTCATCCTTTATGTACTCCGGATAGGTTCCGGTTTTGGGATCAATCCAGGCATGATTCGTATTAAGGCTCAATTCCTCGAATGCGTCAGACTTGGTATTTGGCTTGGCTTCTACATTGTAACCTCTTTTTCGAAGTTCATATGCAACCACGCAAGTTTGACAATTTATGGTATATCCTCCCCTGCGCCGATACCCTGGATTGGCATGTCCTGAATTGGCCTTCTTTTCATCCATTGGGTCCCCCCCTTCCTACTGAAGCGATGGAATCCGGATGCGTCAGGTCTACTCCACTGGCAGCTTTCTTTACTATGGTCTCCTGCAATTCCCTCCTTGAGTTTTGATATTCTCTCAAGGTTGTATTGAATTTATTTAAAACCTTTTGATACTGGTCATATCCTGCATCCCCAGGATTCAATGGCCTTCTGTATTGGTCATACTCCCTTTGCGCCTTTTTAAATTCAGCATGAGAATTGAGCATCTTCTGTTTTAACCCTTTGATCTCTTCTCTAGCTTTTTCTTCTGTCTTAATTTTACCACTTGAGGATGTCCCCTGCGGGGCGACATTTTTCTGTTTCCCGGCTACTCCTTTGCGGAGGGCATTGGTAAGACTTTCCATGAGAATGGCCTTCTGTTTCCAGCCCGGTCCATAATGGTGCCGCCCGTTGAATTTATTCCCGGCTCCGCCATCATAATTCCCGTTTTTATCCAGATGGACATGGGAACCATTGATAGTGCGCCAGTGATTTGGGTTAGTATCCCGATCCCGGTCAAGCGTCCGGATTCTCTGAAGATTCTCATTCGTCTGGTCCATGTATACCTCGAAAAATGGCAATAAATATTTGAATTCTCTGAATTTAGGTTTATAATAAATATAAGAAAAGCATTGAGGTGAGCGGAGCAAGTGGTCTGTCCGTTCAGTAAATCCAGATTAGTTTACATGCTTCTGGAGCCTCAATGCTTTTTCGTGGTTTTAGGATAATTTTCATCCCATCCGGTGAGGAGGAATGTGAATTCATCATCAAAATAGGTGGGAGACACGATAGCTGTATAGTGATCTTTACGAATATAAAAACGTCCATTTCTGCTTTCAATGTCTCCGTTTTCAATAATATCGGGAAGTTTTGGCAGGAAATCTTCGGGCTTTATCCCCTGAGACATTCTTTCTTGGATGATATGCTTCAGCCCCATGAAATCATCGCCCCATGGCAGCGCAATTCCTCCAATATCCGACCTTGTAAAAGCGTTCGGTACATAGCCATGCTTCTCTTTCGTAAGTACCCGGATAGCATCATAACCGTAATGCGTTCTGTCTTTTCTCAGCGTTTTTCCCAGTCCATTTGTATCACCCCCTTTACTGATATAATTTCATTTGTGATTGATTTTATAACAATAATATCATATATGAAATCAATGTCAATCCGTTTTGATGTATCCCATTTACTTTTTATTTCATTTGTAATATTTTATTATCAAAGGAAGAAGGTGATTAAATGAATTTAAATAATATGGCTGAGCGGTTAAAAGAAATCCGTCGTACATACGATGGTGGGAAAAGCCAGTCTGAATTTGCACAGCTTCTAGGCCTTGGCCAGTCTACGCTTGCCATGATGGAAGTTGGTAAACGAAATATCTCTGAAAGGCATATCAAGACAATTTGCTCCGTTTGTGGTGTAGATGAAACATGGTTCCGCACCGGAGAAGGAGAAATGTATGCTCCTACCGATGACTCCCTGCTGGACGATGTGGCGAAGCAGTACAAGCTGTCGAAGGAGCAGAAGGATATGGTCCGCATCATTATGGGTTTTCCGGACGATGTGCGGCAGGACCTGGCGGTGGCTCTCCTGGCTGTATGCAGGGAGCTGGCCAATAAAAAAGAGCAGGCCCCGTCTGCTAAAGACGAAGCCCGCCGGAAAGCGATCGAGCAGGAGCTGGAGATGGAGCGGGCCGCGAAAAAGGAAACGTCATAAGTTTCCACGGCTATCTCCGTTTTCCCTGGCTCTACCGCCGCTGAATTTTATATTTTATACAATAAATCTCATAAATGTATCATACTTACAGGGGAAAAAAGGCCCCCCCCTGTCAGCCAATAAAAAATCCCCGCCGTATTGGCAGTACGGCGGGGAGGCCGCAGGAGGCACCTGCGGCAGGCTGGTCCAGTGCAAGAGAGGAGCCGAAATTATTATACCATCTTGCGGACGTCCGCAAAATGGATAAAAAGGCTCTTCTCCCATTCTATGGAAAGGAGCCTTTTTATGCTGCAGAAAAAAGGAAAAATATGGTATGTCGTCCTGAACTACAAGGAAAATGGGAAGTGGAAAAAGAAATGGATTTCCACGGGAGAGGTCAGCGCCCGGGCAGCCAGGGCCATAGAGAAAGACCTGGAGTACCGCGCCTCCGCCGGACTCATCAAAGTACAGGCGGAAAAGGCAGTGGCCACCCTCTCTTCCCACTTCGACCGGTACCTGGAGCTCTGTGTAAAGCCCCCATCGAAGAAGCCTTCCACCTATGAGAACTACAAGTATGTGAGGAATCGGGTCTGCCGCCTCCTGGGGGATAAGAAACTGGACCGGATTACCTCGGAGGACATCGATGCCTACATCAAGGCAGAACTGGATGCAGGGATTTCCCATACCTCATCCGTCTAGAATACAGAGTCCTGCGGCTGGCCTTCCAGGCGGCGGTGAAATGGAAGCTCATCATCGTAAACCCCTGCGATGCGGTGACGCCTCCTGCCCCTGTAAAATATGAGGCCCACGTGGCCACCATGGAGGAGGTGCAAAAGCTTCTGGAAACCGCAGGCGCCTACGCTATTCCCATCCGTGAAGTGGTGGTATGCCTCGGCGCTCTCTGCGGCCTGCGCCGCGGCGAAATGTGCGCCCTGGAATGGAAGGACGTGGACATGGATGAGGGCTCCCTCACCGTCCGCCACACTATGGCCAGGCGGTACAACAAGGACATAGCGAATGGCCACTACTACAAAGTTTTCAAAGGCTCAAAAAAAACGTCCCTCGTCATCGATGAAGCAAAGACCGAAGCCTCCGCCGGAAAAATATACATTCCCTCCCTGGCAGTGGATGCCCTGCGGCGCATGTACCTGTGGCAGCAGCGGAACCGCATGCTCCTCGGCATGTGTTACACCGATAATGGTCTGGTCCTCTGCCATGAGGATGGACACCCCTGTGCTCCAAACTGGATCTACCAGGAATTCGAGGCACTTCTGAAAGAAACAGGGCTCCCCCACCTCCGGGTCCATGACCTTCGCCACACCGCCGCCACCCTCCTTCTGGAGCAGGGCGTTGACATCAAACTCGTATCGAGGCAGCTCCGGCACTCGGATACCGTCATCACCCAGAACCTCTACCAGCATGTTACAGACCGCCTGGCCCGCACCTCCGCCGATGCCATGGATGCCCTCTTCGAAAAAAAGGAAAAGGCCAAATAAAAAAATCCCGTACCCTGCAACCCAGAATACGGGATTTTTTCATTTGGTAGAAAATTTGGTAGAAGATAGGCCATTTCAGACCCTTTGGTAGAAAATATAAAAGCTCGAAACCTTCGATAGTTTCGAGCTTGATTGACTGGTGGACCATCAGGGGTTCGAACCCCGGACACCCTGATTAAGAGTCAGGTGCTCTGCCAGCTGAGCTAATGGTCCGTTCAACGAAGATGATTACATCATTTTCGGGGCTTTCTGTCAAATCTTTTTTTATGTGATGTAAAAGATTTTTCAAGGCCCGCCGCCCTCATCGGGCAACAAGGATACTATACCATATATTTTTCGTTTCTGCAAATTAGAATATAATTAGATGAGATGAGCGGCGTATGCCAATCGTATGGATGGGGCTAAAGGTGGTGGGTCAGCGTCGCTGCGCTTGCTGACCGGGTTGTGGGTGCTTCGCACCGGGGGGCATAACGTGGATTTGCCGCCGAAGGCGGCTATAGAACCTTATGCCCCCGCTGCGCCAAGGCATTAGCCTTGGCAAGCAGCCACAACCTGGTCGGGCCAGCGGAGCGGAGCCCGACCCACCACCTTTAGCCCCATTCACATGTGCAGCCGCCACTCATCAATAGTGTATCCCGTACTTGTGCTTCAGTTCTTCTATGTCCTCCCGCATTTCCCGGTCGCACTCCTCCAGGGCTTCTTTCAGGTTCGGCAGGTGCTGCCGGGCCATGAAGGCTTTCTTGGCGCTGGATGTTTTGTAGATGTGGGCCAGTTCTTTCTTGTAGGATGCCATGAATTCCTGCAATTCTTCTTCGGTCAGCTCCTTTTCATCCATCTTGTCACGGCCTTCTGTATTCATGAATATTTCACCCCTATCTAATCCTATGGGAAAATATCCCATCTATAGTATCTGAATAAACTGTACCATAGGCCGGGCTATTCTACAAGGAGTCCTGGATTACCATGTTTACATCTTCTCTTAACTATGCTATTCTTGTAACAGTTACATAGAATTTTATTAATACGAGGTAACCTATGACACAAAAAAGAGAAGGTCTGGACCAGCTCACCCAGCTGGGCAGCCGAAATACGAAGTATTTCTATGATTATGATCCGAATCTTCTGGAAAAAATTCCCAATAAGCATGAAGACCGGGATTATTTCATCAAGTTCAATTGTCCTGAATTCACGAGCCTCTGCCCGAAAACGGGGCAGCCCGATTTCGCCACCATCTATATTTCCTATATTCCTGATAAATGGATGGTAGAAAGCAAATCCCTGAAGCTCTACCTTTTCAGCTATCGGAATCACGGTGATTTCCACGAAGACTGCGTCAATATGATTATGACCGACCTGATTCGTCTGCTCCGTCCCCGCTATATAGAAGTATGGGGCAAATTCCTTCCCCGCGGCGGTCTTTCCATTGATCCTTACTGCAATTACGGCATTCCCGGTACGGAATGGAAAGATTTCGCCCGCTACCGTCTTCTTCACCACGATATGAATCCGGAAAAAGTAGATAACCGATGAAAAAAAGCACTGAAATGAAAACATTTCAGTGCTTTTTTATGCATAGCATGATTAATAACATGCCCTGGCCAAAGACCGGTTATTTCATTACATTCCCATCTTCACCCGTCCATAAATGACGGCAATGGTAATAATAAGGATGAGAATCATAAAGAAATAATCCTTTCCTTTCGGTGCCACGCTTTCCATGAATGTTCTCCTGGATCCACCAAAGCCCCGGAGTTCCAAAGAAAGAGCCATGGTTTCACTCCGTCCCAGAGAACGGAGCATCAGCGGGCGGACAATAGACATATACCGTTTTACCTGCTTGAAGAAATTGCCTTTTACCGCCAGCCCACGGCAGGCCTGGGCTTCCGATACAGCACGGTTTTCTTCAATGAAATCAGGAATAAAGCGAAGGCCAGCGGTGAACATGAAGGCATATTCATAGGGTACCTTCAGCTGTCGTACCATGGATGCCGTCAGGTCCTGGAGTTTCACTGTACCAAGGAGATAAATAAAGATAATGGTCATGCCCAGCATGCGGAGGGCTGCTACCACGGATTCCGTAGTGCTGCCGCCGCCCACCTTTTCAATGACTCCGAGAAGGGCTGCAAAAATAATGAGCATAATCAGGGCTTTCAGGTTACGGATGAGTTCACCGGACACCAGAAGGACCAGCACTTCCAGAATACAGAGGGCAAGGAGGCTTTCCGGCTGGTGGAGAACGATAGCCCATACGGCGGTACCGAAGGTCAGCAGAATTTTTGTCAAAGGTACCAGGTTTCTCATCTGGAAGCACCTCCTTTCCGAAGGATGAATTCTTTACAGAAGCTCTCCATATCCCGGCAATACGGTGACCCAGGGAGCCGGCGTCCCAGAAGAACCGCCGGCGGATAGGCAAGGCCCCAGTCCTCCGGACGATTTGCCTCAGAGAAAAGAATTTCCGGTTTATCATCAAAGACCACTTTATGGCTAGCGATGACTACTACCCTTGTGCAGTCCCGGGCCACGATATCCATATCATGGGTTACAAGGATAATGGTAATTCCCTTTTGCTGGAGACTTTCCATGAGCCCCATGAGCCGTTTCTTTTCCCTACCATCCTGGCCGCTGGTCGGTTCATCGAGGACCAGAAATTCCGTATCCATGGCCAGGGCCGAAGCAATGGCCACCCGCTGCTGGTCTCCGCGGGAAAGGGTTCTCGGATATTCATTTTCCAGGGCCCTGGTATCCGTATCTTCCATAGCCCGGTCAATGGCACTTTCCAGTTCTTCTCCCCGCTTTCCCTGATGGAAGGGGCCAAATGCGATTTCTTCGCGCACCGTGGGCATAAACATCTGCCGGTCCGGCTGCTGGAATACATACCCGATAAAGCGGCTGCGATCAGACGCTTCCTCTTTCGTTACATCGGCTCCATTATAAAGCACCCTGCCGGATGTCGGTTTTTCCAATCCCGTGAGCAGCCTGGTAATAGTGGTTTTGCCGCTGCCATTTCTTCCTGTTATAGCTACGAACTCACCCTTATCGAAGGACAGGGAAATATCATCAAGAACAAGGGGCATATTCTTCGCATAGCGGAATGACACATTCTTCAGTTCAAGCATTTTCTCTTCCTCCTTCCTTAAAGGAATCAACCACCGACTGTTCAGCGTCCCGGATATTCAAGAACGGTTTTTCAAAGGACACGCCCCAGTCTTCCAGTTCCAACTGGGCCCGATACATGTCCGGAATAGCTTCTTCATAGATATGGTTTTTCTTCATATCCCGCATCACTTCTTCCGGTGTACCCTGGCTCACAATTTCACCTTTATTCATAAGGACAAACTTCTTTGCATAGGGAAGGGTGGCTTCCAGATGATGTTCTGCCACGATTACCGTAAGGCCTTCCTTCTGATTCAATTCGCCCACCATCTCATAGAACTCCCGGATGCCTTCCGGATCCAGTGCGGAGGTCGGTTCATCAAAGACAAGGACCTGCGGTTCCTCCGCCAGTACAGCGGCAACTACGAGACGCTGGCACTGGCCGCCGGAAAGGGTGGACACCTTTCTTTCTTCCAGGCCATTCAGATGGACCTTGGCCAGGGCTTCCCTCGAACGGCGGCGGATTTCATCCGGAGGGAATCCATGGTTTTCAAGGGTAAAGGCCATTTCTTCACCCACCGTCAAAGTAACGATCTGTGCTTTGTAATCGGAAAGAATAACGCCGATGGAAGAAGCCAGGTCTGCGATGGTGTGCTGGGTCACCGCTTTGCCTCCGGTGAATACCATGCCTTTCATGGTGCCCCCATAGTAATGGGGAATAGCGCCGGCCATGGACATGAGGAGCGTGGTCTTACCGGCACCGTTCGGCCCGGTAACAACGATGAAGTCCCCTTTTTCCGCAGCCATGGACACATCTTTCAGCGCCGGTTCCTTCGCAAAGGGATAAGTATAAGTCAGATGTTCCACGCTGATGACCCCCTCCTGGCTCTGTTCAAGGACCAGGCCGCTGTGATCACTATCCTCCACGTCGGACTCTGCCATGTAGTGCATGGACTTGAAAAGGCGAAGTGCCGGGAAATAGAGGAACGGCGTAATGATGCCATTTCCGATACCTACCATGGCAACCGCCGGAAGCATGCCATAGAGGAATACCTTCATCGGAATTCCCATAACCACCGTCAGGATAGCCACGAAAGTAAAGCCGGAAACACAGGTAGTAATGAATCCCGCAATCGCCGGACGAAGAGAAAATTTCCCAATCTTAATGGGCGGTACGGAATGGGCAAAGAATCCGGCCACATAGGCCCCGAAGAATTCGGAAGCGAAATCGCCATAGGGGAAAGCGGATTTACTGGTGAAAACTTCCATCAGCGCCGCCACCATGCAGATGCCAAGGCACTGCTTATAGCTGGGCTTCGTGAGAAGGATCGCCACCACATAGCAGGCAATCATCCAGTTCGGCGTGAACCCGGCAACCGATGGAGATACCAGGTGCAGCAGCATGCCGATGGCCAGCATGAGTGTGGAAATGGTGAGCCACCGGAACCTGCCCCCTCTCGCCTTGGTGAAGACAAGCTTTGAAACATCCATGACCCTTTCCATAATAACCATCCTCCTGAAAAATAAATACTAAAAAATCCTTTCGCTCCCTGCTCGAAAGCAAAGGGACGAAAGGATACAATTCCGCGGTACCACCCATATTGGCAAAATGCCCGGCTCAAATTCCATAACGGAGAATTCCGTCAGCACCTACCCCTTACGGCTCAGCGCTGCACCTCCCAGGCCCATTCACATGAACTGCCATACCGGACTTCCACTTGCGCCGGCTCCCTTGGATGGCTTCCATTCAGGCTACTCTTCCTGTTCTGCGGTTTTCTTATATGAACAGAGTATATCACCGGCATATGGGAGTGTCAATAGGAAAGAGAAAGCCGGAATATGCAAAGGCCAGCTGAAAAGCAGCTCATTCCTTCGCTCGATGCACCACCACCTGGGGAAAGGGAATATCGATTCCCGCCTTGTCGAAGGCTTCTTTCACCTTGATATACAGCTCATTCTGGGCGTCAAAGTACTTGGTCCGTTCTACCTGGGCCCTCACGTAGATACGTATAGATGATTCGGCCATGCCGCTCACATAGACAGGAAGGTCTTCCTTATTCAGCACATAGGAATCTTCCGCAAATAATTTTTTCAGGAGCGCAATGCATTCCGGCAGATTCGTATCGTAGCCGACGTCAAAAGTAAATTCCAAATTCCTCGTATCAAAGGCAGAATAGTTCTTGATGACGCTGTTGATGAGAGAAGAATTAGGGATAACGATCATCTGGTTTCCCAGGGTAGAAATCAGGGTATACATGATACGGATATCGGTCACCGTGCCCTGGTTTCCTCCGACCTGGATATAATCCCCCACCCGGAAAGGACGGAAAATAAGGATAAATATACCGGATGCCACATTTCCGATATTGTCCTTGAGACCAAGACCGATAGCCAATCCGATACCACCGAAAGCTGCGGCAAGAGTCCCTGCCGCCACGCCTGCCGTACCGAGGGCCACAATGGCTACAATGGCCAGGCAGAAAAAGAAAATGATTTCAGAAATGAACGTCTTCGCCGAAGGGTCTACACTGCTCCTGTCCAGGATATGCTCTACGGCTTTCCGAATATACCGGCAGATTATATATCCTATGATAAAGAGGATGACCGCCTCTATGAGATCGATGCCCTTGGTAAAAGCAAACATTTTCAGATCTTCCATAAATTTGGCAGTAATGCCGATTTCATCGGTCACTACTTTGGTCACTGCATTTGGTTCCACGATTGTATCCTTTCTTCAAATTAAAGGAATTTAGACAGTTATATTGTATCATAGTCCGAGAATCGGTGGCTGGTAAGTGACACAAACGGAGTGAATAGGGCTAACAGTTGTGGGTTAGCTGCAAAGACATGCATCACCCCCCTGCCAAAATGCAAAAATCAGCAGTCGCCCACCTGGGACGAGCTGCTGATTTTTCAGTCATGATGGGAGAAATGGACCTTCACATTGTCTCCCCTGTGTACTCTGGCTCCTATACCCGGACTCTGGCTATCGGCGTAGCCGCTGCCATCAGGCTGGAATCCCAGCCCCGCCCTGGTGAGCCATTCCCCCACGTCCCGCATGGACCAGCCGGTAAAGCTGGGCAGACGGAATTCCTTGGCATTTTCCGGAGGAAGTTTTGGTTTGTACAGTTCAATAGGTTTATTCTGCGGTTTGGCATGGTTTGCCTGGTCATCCAGCGTAGGTACCTGGAGATACCGCATGATCTGGGTCATAGCCTCCTTGAAGACCGGCGCTGCTACCTGCCCGCCATAAAAAGTTCCCTTTGGCGTATCCAGTACCACCAGACAGATGGCCCTGGGGTCTTCTGTGGGACCAAAGCCGCAGAAAGAGGCGATATACTGGCCCTTCAGGTAGCCGCCGTTCCTGGCATCCAGTTTCTGGGCAGTTCCCGTTTTTCCGGCCATATGGTACCCCGGTATCTTTGCATTGGTACCGCCGCCTTCGGAGACTTCCTTCTCCATCATATCTTTTACTTCGTCCGCCACGGTCTGAGAAATCGGTTCTCCGCTGTATTCGGTATCGGTGACTTTATAATCGCTGCCGTCCGGATTTTTGATGGACTGGATTACATGGGGCTTCACCATTTTGCCCCCGTTAGCAATGGCACTGTAGGCCTGCACCATCTGGAGCGGTGTCACCGCAATGCCCTGGCCGATAGACATGGTGGCCACATCGATAGCCCGCATTTCTTTCGGATCAAAGAGGATACCGCTGCCCTCACCGGGAAGTTCAATGCCCGTGGGCTGGCCGAAGCCGAACTTCTTTGCATATTCCGTGAGTGTCTTTCCTCCGGTGAGAAGGCCGATATGGGCAAAGCCGGTATTGATGGAGAATTTCAGGATATCCACCAGCCGCACATCCCCGTAGGATCCATCATCCCAGTTCCGGATGGCATGGCCCGATGCCCAGACTGCGCCGGGATCATGCCACACCCGCTGTGTATCATAGGTGCCGGCAGAAAGGGCAGCAGAAGCAATAATCGGCTTGAATGTGGAACCCGGTTCATAGATATCTACCACCGCCCGGTTCTTGAATTCCGCTTCTGTGGCTTTATCAAAGTGATTGGGATCATAGGATGGACGGTTTCCCAGGGCCAGAATGGCCCCTGTTTTGGGGTCCATCACAAGAATAATGCCTCCATTGGCATGGGTCTCCGACATGGCCCGGTCAAGTGCCCGTTCCGCATAAAACTGGATATTCTGGTCAATAGTAAGATATACAGATCGTTCCTTATCCGCTTTATAGGGCGCCATAGCGGACTTCAGGATAGGATTTCCCCTGGCATCGGTCAAAATATGCTGCTTGTTCGTCCCTCCTCGGATGAGGGTATCCAAAGATTTTTCGAGGCCATCCAACCCCTTATCGTCATATCCGACAAAGCCCAGTACATTAGCTGCCATTTCCCCGTTGGGATAAAACCTTCGGCTTTCATCAAAAAAGCCAAAGCCCTTCCATTTCTTATCCTTAAGCAGTTCTTCCACTTTTTCAGAATCTTCCGGGTCCATGATTCGTTCAAGCCATACAAAGCGGGTTTTCTGGCTCATAGCTTTGGCCAGGTCCCCTTCTTTTTTATGAAGCAGCGGCGCCAGTTCTTTAGCCGCTTCTTCGGGACTTACATTCATCATGCCCGGATCCGCATAGAGGGACTTCACCATGATGGAAAAAGCCAGTTCCTTCCCATTGCGGTCATAAATGGTACCGCGAGGTGAATAGAGAGTCTGGATTCCTTCGGTCTGTCCCAGGGCCATGTCCTCATAATGATGACCCCTGATGATCTGGGTCCACAGCAGTTTCCCTGCAAGAATGACCCCTATGGCACAGAGAAGGATGGAAAGGGAAACCGTTCTATTCCGCATGCGGTTTCTAGGTGTTTCTCTTTTCATTATCCCGTCTCCTCTTATATCTTATTGCCGCCTCATGGAGAACCTCCGGCGTATTCTCCAGATTTCCGTTCTGCACACGAAGAAGAAGGTTCTGCATTCCCTCAGCCACATAGGGGCCAAGGGCTTCCGGTACCTCTTTTCCATAGTGCAGTTCATGGGTTGAAACAGGCATGGAAAGAGCCAGTTTCTCCATATACCGGCCAAAAGCGCTGTGCCCTTCCGTATCGGACAGTTCCTTACCACAGCCGATAATATCCGCATTCCCCAGGTCCGTCATCTGAACAAAGGCTTCTGCCATATCACGGGAAGAGGAAAACACTTTATTTCTAGCCATGGACCAGATCCATTTCAGTCCGTCCGCCTCAGGCACATTAGCAAAGTAGTGAAACTTCATGTGATTTTCCACAAGCCACACCACCCGATCCGTAAAAGGTGTCGGACGTTTCCAGCGGGTCAAGATCCCCCTGGCCATTTCGGCCCCCTTGGTATCGTGGCCATAGTCTGTTAATTTTCCCTTACGGACAGCTCGGATGCCGGGCATACCCTTCCCCACATCATGGAGAAAAGCCGCCCAACGGTTAACGAGCACCGGTTTCGATGCTTCCAGCACCGCCAGTGTGTGGTACCAGCCATCGTACTTATGAAATTCCTTCTGCTGCGGAAGTCCTACAAGATGGGACAGTTCCGGCAGTATGGGAATATCCGTAAATATGCCTTTTTCTTTGGCCCGGCAGGAGCAATCGGCAAGCCCGGTCCGCACCATCAGGTCAAATCCCCGGGCTGCATGGGACGTCACAATGAGCTTGTCCACTTCATCCCGCACCCGTTCCAGAGAAAGGCCTGATACCCGGGGAAATGCAGACTTCATTCCCTCAACGAGGCTGGAATCTGCCATGAAATCCAACTGACCCAGGAACCGGCAGGCCCGGAAGAGCCGAAGCGCATCTTCCTGGAACCGGTCTGCCGCATTGCCCACGGTCCGAAGCCGTTTATGCTCCAAGTCTGAAAGGCCATCAAAATAATCATAGAGCACGCCATCCCGGTCCAGGGCCATGGCATTCACCGTAAAATCCCGGCGGCTCACATCCTCCTTCAAGGTATCAGAAAAAGAAATCTCCTCCGGCCTGTGCGAATCCTGTCCATACACTTCCCTGCGAAATGTGGTGACTTCGTAATTCTGCCCATATACCACCACAATGACCGTACCGAAACGGCGGCCGCCGCCATCGACAGCTTTCCAGCCCTGCCTGCCGGCAATAGCCATAGTCTCCTCAGGCCTGGCGGAGGTGGTAATATCCCAATCATTCGGAATACGGCCCATGAGAAGGTCCCTCACACAGCCGCCCACCACAAAAGCCTCTTTCCCCTCCCTGCGAAATGCAGAAAGGATAGAAAGAGCCCCTTCATCAATTTTCCCGATTCTTTCATCCTGGGGAGGGACCTGGAACCGGTCCTTCCGAAGATAGCTGGAAACGCGGTGAATGAAACCCATGGACTGCCTCTTTTCGAAATTTCTCATCAATCACTGATGTAAATTATTATATACCGTCCGCAGACGATGGAAAAGGGGGACGGCGGACAATACAAGCGGGATTGAGACTGGGGCAGAGATTGAAATTTGGAAAAACAGGTTCTGCGTTCCATTTCCCATCATCGCTTCCCCAACACTATTGGGAAGCGATGATGGACATCTCCCTTCTAAAAAGAGAACCCCATGCTGAGTCAATTCTACGATATAGAGTAAGAGTCATCAGGATTATATCTGAACCGGATCCGCTATCTGTCAAAAAAAGCCGTGATTGCTCACGGCTTTTTCTACAGATTATCCACGCTTTGCCAGCTGTTTCTCACCTGCAGCAATGATATTTTCTATGACCATGGTCGTAGTCACGCTGCCAACACCTCCAGGGACAGGAGTGATGGCCCCAGCCTTTTCCGCCACTTCTTCAAAGGCCACATCTCCCACGGTCTTACCATTGACCCGGTTAATGCCTACGTCGATGACCACAGCCCCTTCTTTCACCATGTCTGCAGTCACATAGCCTGCATGGCCCACGGCAGCCACCAGGATGTCAGCGTCCTTTGTGATGTGTGCCACATCCTTTGTATGGGAATGGCAGATGGTGACGGTGGCATTCTTCTTCAGGAGCATCAGGGACACCGGTTTGCCGATGACGTTGCTCCGCCCGATGACTACAGCCTTCTTTCCATCGGGATTGATATGGTAATGGTCAAGGATAGCCATCACTGCCCGGGGTGTACAGCCGAAGAGCCCTTCTTTTCCTGCAAAGAGGCGGCCGCTATTGGTATCGGTAAGACCGTCCACATCTTTGTCGGGATCAATGAGGGAAATCATTTTCTCTTCGGAAATGCCCTTTGGAAGAGGCATCATCATGAGGATGCCCGTGATTTCCCGGTCATGACTGAGGTCTGTAATGAGGCTCCCCAGTTCTTCTTCCGTAATGTCTTCAGATTCCCGGAAGATTTCAGATTCTATACCATATCCCTTGGCCACTTTCTGCATAAACGATGCATACATGGCAGAAGGTTTGCTGCTGCCAGCCAGGATAATGGCCAGTTTCGGTTCCAACTGCTGCTTTCGAAGCTTTGCCAGCCTCTCTTTGAGAACCGTTTCCAGGGAGGCTGCCGTTTCTTTTCCGTCCAGTATTTCCGCCATCTCAGAAGAGCCCCGTAATGTTTCCATCATCATCTACGTCGATCCGTTCAGCTGCCGGCCGTTTCGGAAGACCCGGCATGGTCATGACTTTGCCCGTCAGGACAACCACAAATCCGGCACCTGCAGAAATTTTGACTTCTCTTACATGAAGAGTAAATCCGCTGGGAGCGCCCAGTTTGGAAGGATCATCGGAGAAGGAAACCGGCGTCTTGGCAATGCAGACCGGTACATTTCTGAATCCCATTTCTTCAATGTGCTTCAGTTCTTTTTCCGCAGCGCTGTCATACTGTACATTGGCGGCGCCATAAATGTTTTTCGCAATGGTTTCAATCTTGTCCTTCAGGGACAGGTCCAGGTCATAGAGAGGTTTATAGGAAGAACCTCTGTCAATGGCTTCCAGCACCTTACGGCCCAGGTCAAGACCGCCCCTGCCGCCATCCACAAAGACTGTGGATTCAGCCACCGGTACCCCCGCTTCCCTGCAGGCATCTTCAATAACTTTCTTTTCTTCCGCCGTATCGCTGGGGAACATATTCAGGGCAACCACAATGGGCAGTCCGAATTTCTTCAGGTTTGCCACATGACGGAGCAGGTTCGGAAGTCCTCTCTTCACTGCTTCCGGATCCGATTCAGTGAGTTCATTCTTTGCTTTGCCGCCGTTCATCTTCAGGGCACGGATAGTGGCTACCAGTACAGCGGCGTCCGGCTTCAGGCCTGCAAAGCGGCACTTGATATCCAGGAATTTTTCTGCCCCCAGGTCAGCACCGAAGCCGGCTTCCGTAACCACGTAATCCGCCAGATGAAGGGCTGTCTTCGTGGCAAGAATGGAATTGCAGCCATGGGCAATATTAGCGAAAGGACCGCCATGAATGAAGGCCGGTACGTGTTCCAGTGTCTGCACCAGGTTCGGCTTCAGGGCATCCTTCATGAGGGCCGCCATGACACCCTGAGCATGGATATCACCGGCAGTGACCGGCTTATTATCATAGGTATATCCTACGATGATCTTGGCGAACCGTTCCTTCATGTCCCGGATAGAAGTAGCAAGGCAAAGGATAGCCATAACTTCAGATGCCACGGTAATGTCAAATCCGCTTTCCCGGGGTACCCCATTTGCATGACCGCCAAGGCCTACGACAATGTGACGGAGAACGCGGTCATTCATATCCATGACCCGGTTCCACACCACCCGGCGGGGATCGATGCCGAGGACATTGCCCTGCTGGATATGGTTATCCACCATGGCAGCCAGGAGGTTATGAGCTGCGGTGATTGCATGGAGGTCACCGGTGAAATGAAGGTTAATATCTTCCATGGGGACTACCTGTGAATAACCGCCGCCGGCAGCACCGCCTTTAATTCCCATGCAGGGGCCAAGGGATGGTTCACGAAGGCAAATCATGGCCTTCTTGCCAAGCTGGGCCAGGGCCTGTCCCAGACCGACAGTGGTGGTTGTCTTCCCTTCCCCTGCAGGAGTTGGAGAAATAGCGGTCACCAGAATAAGGTGGCCCATAGGCTTCTTTTCCAGTTCCTTTGTAAATTTCAAAGAAAGTTTTGCCTTATAGGGACCGTAATTTTCCAGGTCCTCTGCCGGAATACCAATGGAAGCACCAATTTCCGTGATGGGCTTCATTTCCGCTTTCTGCGCAATTTCAATATCGCTTAACATTATTGTCCCCCTTACTGGCATAACACAAGTGTATAATACGACTTCATTATAGCATAGGGGTAGCGGAAATGGGGTTAAAATCCAATTATACAGAATATACGACCTCTTTATTTACTTGCATTTCAAGAATACTGCTTGTCCTATCATCGACTTTCTAAATTCTTTCCATATTTTAATAAAAAAGATATTGCGAAAATGTAAAAGATTTGTTATTATAATTCACGTACTCACGTACAGATTCCTGAATAGCTCAGCCGGTAGAGCGCGTGACTGTTAATCACGATGTCGCAGGTTCGAACCCTGCTTCAGGAGCCATAGGGGTATCGCCAAGCGGTAAGGCAACGGACTCTGACTCCGTCATGCGTAGGTTCGAATCCTACTACCCCTGCCAATGATCCATTAGCTCAGTCGGTAGAGCACTTGACTTTTAATCAAGGTGTCCCGCGTTCGAGTCGCGGATGGATCACCATATGTGGCCTGTTCGTCAAGTGGTTAAGACACCGCCCTTTCACGGCGGGTTCGCGAGTTCGAATCTCGCACAGGTCACCAATGTGGGCGATTAGCTCAGCTGGGAGAGCGTCTGCCTTACAAGCAGAATGTCGGCAGTTCGATCCTGTCATCGCCCACCATAAAAACGCACCGGATTTCGGTGCGTTTTTTGTTATGCAATCATACCTAAATACCATAAAAGAGCAGCTCAAACAAGGGGCCCATGCCATGAAATCGGCAAGGGCCCTTTATGATGGGTACAATACTACGGATAACGTGGTAAGAAAGCAGATGCTTCCCAAGTATTTGCAGTATTTGGTGAACTTCTCCCGGCGTTCTGATTTAGGTAAAAACGACGTTTTCGCCCTGCAGAAGCTTGTAAGAAAGGCCAGACGTATGGTTGACCGTCTGGCGCAGAACAGGGCTCCTAACAGGGCGCTGAAGACATCCTACAAGGAATTACTGGATGCGGTAGAGTCGTGTTCTGACAAGGCGCTGAAAAGAGCCATACGAACGGCAGTAGAAGAGAAATCAAGATACGTAGCCGAACGCATAGCCAGAACAGAATCAGCCCGTGCCTGGTATCAGGGGTTCCTGAAAGATACCATGGATGACCCTGATGTAGTGGCTTATCGGTGGGTAGAAAGTACAAGACATCCTACAGAAGATATCTGCGATGAATACGCTAAGGTAGATGCTTATGGACTGGGGCCCGGAATATTCCCAAAGGATAAGGCTCCGGAACTGCCGGCACACCCACACTGCTTATGTCATTATGAGAAGGTGTATGCTAGTGAACTGAATGTGTTTAATGGACTGGCCAGCGGTGATACACGACACAGTAACAATAGAGAAAAAGGGAAAGTAGTCAGAGAACCCAATATAGCATATAATGATACTAAAGCAATAGAAGCGCGGTTTTGGAGGTTCTGCGAAGAACATAGGGATTCTGATATCGAATATGCATTAGTTATTACTACAGATGGAGAGGTTTATCATATTACTGGAGATTCTGATTCTGTAGATCTCTCGGCTATTGGGGAAAAACTGAATGGAGCCAAGATGATTCATAATCATCCAGATAACGAAGATGGCCCCGGCGATTGCTTTAGCAAAGAGGATTTTTCCGCATATTTCGCATGGTCGATGGGGCAATTAGATGTAACAAGCGGCTTAGGTCGTTACACCATGAGATATAATGGTGGTACTATTATTACTGCTGCACAAGCAGAAAAATTATATGATGAAATGTATAATAAGGTAATAAATGAAGCACTTTTGGGAGGTAAAATAATTGAACATGTACAACAAAGTGTAATGGAGGCACTGGATACTAACCTTGATGGTTTCGAATGTAGGCGGTGCAAGAGATGTCGTATGAAGAAGAATTAAAACAATTTATTGCTAAAGCAACGTCTGAACGCAATGTACTTCTAAAGCAGTTTGACAGTGAAAATCCATACTCCAGCGAAAATGGGAAGTTGTCTCGCAAATTAAGGCTATTAAATAGAAGACATAATGAAGAGTTTAGAAAACTTAGGGAGAAATATCATTTGCCCCCACCAGAAGTAATATAATCTATTTATAGCAATGATATAAATAATTAGTGCAAAATAACAGAACGATATTAAGCACTCACAAACGTGGGTGCTTTTGTATTGGAGGATATTATGAACAATGTAGGAGATGGAGTACTTCAGGATGTTACTCGGGTCATTATAGAAACAGAAGAAGAGAACCCCATAACCATAGCAACAATAACAGCGGATAAAGTTATTGTTGCTGAAGGTTACAGGGTTCGTCTTACACCGAATTATGATGATTAATGTTCGGTGTCTTTTGGTGGGCACGGGTCGTTTCCATAGCTATCTTTAGACCGAATTTTCCCTTGTCTGTTATGTATTAACAATTCGGTTCTCTGGTTTTTGGCTATAGATTTTGCGAATTTTATAGCGCGGGTTTGAGTTTTAAAAGTTTTCGTCACTTTTGAACTCCCGGACTTTCTGACAGCCCATGCATTATTGTGTGGCACAACGTGCTGGCTCTTTTTCATGTTTTCACCTCCCTTCTATGGGAATGCACATTTTAATTATACGTCTTTCAAAGAATCGCAGACGTTAAAGAACGGTTCTTTTCTATTGGATAAAGCAGGAAGACCCTGTTTTATAGATTGGCGGTAGACCCGCAGAAAGGACCATTCAGACAATGGAACTTGCACAGATTTATGAAATGCTTAACGGTGTGGAAGGCGGAGCGGATGCCGTAGCTTCCCTGAAAAAGGAATTAAGGAATTCGAGGTCCTCTGCAATAAAGCCAAAAACTTCTGATACGCAGGATATCAGAAGTTTTCAGACTTGTTCAAAATATTATTCTGTTTTGTAAGGTGTCAGACTACCGCTTTCCTCCATACGCCCTGTTTCCAGCGGATAAGGAAAATCATTATCGTGCTGTTCGTCAGCTTTGCCGGCGCTATGAACAACTGGGTGTTCCCGGATGCAGCGGTCGATCAGCTGTCCTCCGCGACTCCTCTGGCCGTGGCTGACCCCAACAAGCTGAGCCTGCTGGACCTCTTCATGGGCGTCCACGGCGGCGTTCTGGGTGAGACCTGCGCTCTGGCCATCGTGCTGGGCCTGATCTACCTCGTGGTCACCAAGACCATCAGCATCGCCATCCCTGCCGCTTACGTTGGCAGCATGTTCGTGTTCTACCTCATCGCCACCCACAGCGTCCACGCTGCACTGGTGGCTGTGCTGAGCGGCGGCCTGCTGTTCGGCGCTGTGTTCATGGCCACCGACTACGTCACCAGCCCCTTCACCCTGAAGGGCAAACTGGTGTACGGTGTGGCACTGGGCATCGTGACCTTTGCCATCCGTTACTGGGGCAGCTACACCGAGGGCGTGTCCTTCGCACTGCTGTTCATGAACCTGTGGGTCCCGTACATCAATGACTTGACCCGCCAGACGCCGTATGGCTATGTCAAACCTGCTAAGAAGGAGGCTGCTGGCAAATGAATAAGTCTACTTGGGAAAGCACGGTAAAGCCGGTAGTCGTGCTGAGCGTCATCGCACTGGTGGTCAGCTTCCTGCTGGCCCTGGTCAACTCCTTTACTGCGCCTATCATCGAAGAAAACCAGAAGGCCGCCACGCTGGCAGCTTATGTGGACGTCATGCCCACCGTTTCCGACGCCAAGACGCTGGAAGAAGTGACCGGTTTCACCACCGAGAACGTCACCGGCGTCGTCAAGGCCGAGGATGGCAGCATCGCCATCAAGGCTGAGGAGAAGGGCTTCGACGGCGGCATCCTCACCGTCATCATGGGCTACGACACCAACGGCACCGTCACCGGCATCTGGGTGGACGCTTCCACTCAGACCAAGGGCATCGGCTCCAATGTCGCAACCGACACCTTCCTTGCCCAGTTCAACGGCATGGACGGCACCCAGAATATCGCCATCGGTCAGGGCGGTTTTGACGCATACAGCGGCGCGACCATTTCCTCTAAGGCACTGTTCGCCGCCATCAACGACTGCGTCAACTGCTACAACGAGCTGGCATAAAGGAGGTTGGTAAGAAATGGCATCTGAAAACAAGTCCAAGGTAAGCATCCTTACCAACGGCATCATCAAAGAGAACCCCGTTCTGCGTCTGGTCCTGGGCACCTGCTCCTGCCTGGCAGTTACCACGGCAGTCTCCAGCGCACTGGGCATGGGTGCAGCCTTCACCTTCGTGCTGGTCTGCTCCAACATCCTGATCTCGCTGCTGCGCAACGTGATCCCCGCAAAGGTCCATCTGCCCTGCTACATCGTCATCATCGCAGGCTTCGTCACCATCGTCCAGATGGTCATGCACGCCTACATGGACAGCCTGTACACCGCACTGGGCGTCTTCCTGCCCCTGATCGTTGTCAACTGCATCATCCTTGGCCGTGCCGAGATGTTCGCCTGCAAGAACAATGTGGTCGATTCTGCACTGGACGGCGTCGGCATGGGCATCGGCTACACCCTCACCGTCGTGCTGATGGCTACCATCCGCGAGGTGCTGGGCAGCGGCACTTGGCTGGGCTTCCAGGTCCTGCCCGACAGCATCGCCCGCATCAGCATCATGACTCAGGCTCCCGGCGCATTCTTCTGCTACGGCGTCCTGATGGCCGGCTGTGTCTGGCTGGAAGGCAAGCTGGATGCGCGCATCGAGCGCAAGAGCTGCTGCGACATCGACAATCTGAAGAAGGAGGGCTAATAAGATGCTCGTCAAACTCGCTGCTATCTTCTTCAGCATGATCCTTGTCAACAACTACGTGCTGGTGAAGTTCTATGGCATCTGCCCGTTCCTGGGCGTTTCCAAGAAGCTTGACTCCGCTGTGGGTATGTCCGGCGCTGTCATCTTCGTCATGTTCATGGCTACGGCTGTGACCTTCCCGCTGCAGATCTTTGTTCTGAACCCCGCCGGTCTGAGCTATCTGCAGACCATCGTGTTCATTCTGGTCATTGCAGTTCTGGTGCAGTTCATCGAGATCTTCCTGAAGAAGTATGTCGTTGCGCTGTACAACTCTCTGGGCGTCTACCTGCCCCTGATCACCACCAACTGCTGCGTTCTGGCTGTCACCATTCTGGTCGTCGATGACTACGGCGCAGACGTCGAGGCTCTGGGCTTCGGCGCGGCCTACATCGAGGCTCTGATCTGTGCCATCGGCGCAGGCGTCGGCTTCATGCTGGCTATGGTCATGTTCAGCGGCGTGCGCAAGCGCGTGGAGGCCTGTGATCCCCCGGCTCCCTTCAAGGGCCTGCCCATCACTCTGCTGGCCGCAGCGATCACCAGCCTGTCCTTCATGGGCTTTGGCGGCATCGTTGAGAATCTGTTTAACGTGACGCTGTAAAGGAGGAACAGGATTATGAATATCGCATCTGCTGTTATCCTCTGCACCATCGTCGGTGCTGTCGGCGCAATCATTCTGGTCGCCGCTGCCAAGTTCATGGCAGTTGAGGAAGACCCCCGTATCGAAGAAGTTGCCGGCTGTCTGGCCGGCGCAAACTGCGGCGGCTGCGGCTACGCAGGCTGTGCCGACTACGCAAAGGCTGTCGTCATGGACGGCGTGCCTTGCGACAAGTGCGCTCCCGGCGGCCCCAAGGCTGCTGCTGCCATCGCCAAGATCATGGGCGGTGAGGCAAGCGCTGTGGAGAAGAAGGCCGTGGTCCAGTGCCAGGGCAGCTCCGAGCACTGCAAGCCCGCTTACGACTACAAGGGCATCCAGACCTGCGCCGCTGCTGCTACCCTGTACGGCGGCCCCAAGACCTGCTCCTTCGCCTGCATCGGTCTGGGTGACTGCACCAAGGTCTGTAAGTTCGACGCCATCCACATCGTGGACGGTGTTGCCAAGGTGGACAAGGACAAGTGTACCGGCTGTGGTGCCTGCGCCAACATCTGCCCCAAGCAGGTGATCATGATCGACGCCGGCGGCCCCCGCAAGCCCGTCGTTATGTGCTCCAACAAGGATAAGGGCGCTGTCGCCAACAAGCTCTGCACCACCAGCTGCATCGCCTGCGGTATGTGTGAGCGCACCTGTAAGTTCGACGCCATCCATGTCGTTGACGGCGTGGCCCGCGTGGACTACGACAAGTGCAAGGGCTGCGGTATGTGCGCCCAGAAGTGCCCGAAGAAGATCATCCTCTTCCCCCTGAAGGACGATCCGTATCCCCCGAAGCCCGTGGTGAAGCCTGCTGCTCCCGCAGCAAAGCCCGCCGCTGCCGCAGCTCCCGCTGCAAAGCCGGAGGCTAAGGCCGAAGAGGCAAAGCCTGAGACCAAGGCTGAATAAGCGCTGACCTCAAAGAGGGCCGGACAGCTGTCCGGCCCTCTTTTTGTGTAGAAAACCTCTCCGTCATCGCTGCGCGATGCCACCTCCCCTATCGAGGGGAGGCTTTG
>OGXC01000454.1_pt1 | contig 34836 bp, 23 predicted proteins | sample 1576201 | NCBI WGS metagenome assembly OGXC01 (sample SAMEA3541562, study PRJEB24748) | human gut metagenome | biome: human gut; feature: human-associated habitat; material: faeces | place: China | collected 2012 | reverse complement strand
TAGAGCTTTCACTCCCGGCAATATATTTTCGGGTACCTCACCGGAATCCATCAGACGCAAGCCCGGAGCGATAAACAAAGAACCGGCACCGCCCACCATCAAAAAGCGATTAACACCCGCTTTCTTCACTCCATCAATAATGGTCAGATAAACTTTGATTGTTTCATCGTATATATCAGGATTATTCCATCCCGGATTGAATGCACTAATAACCGCATCTGCACCTTTACAAACGGCAGTCACTTCATCAAGCGCGGAGACATCGGCTTTCACCACTTTCAGATTTTCATTCTCTATCTTTATCTTTTCCGGATGACGAACTACTGCCGTAACCTCGAGATCACGATTCAATGCTTCATTCAGAAGGGCAGATCCCACAAAGCCGCTTGCCCCGATAAGGACTATCTTTTTTACTTTCTCCATATTCTAATATATTATAATGTTACTACTATATAATAAATAACACTACAACATTCAGAATGTTAGTTCTCTTTTAGAAAATTAATTATCCGATATAAGATTCTATTGTCTCTTTCAACCTTTCCAAAGAATAGGGCTTTGAGATAACAGCGTTGCATCCTGCCTGAATAGCCTGTTGCTGTTCAGTATAGAAAGCATACGCGGTCACTGCAATAATAGGCACAGTCAGAGAAATAGTACGGATCTTTTCAGTGGCTTGAATACCGTCCATGATCGGCATACGAATATCCATCAGAATCAAATCCGGCTTTTCGCGGATAAAACTATTGATGGCTTCCTGTCCGTTGCGTACCCATGAAATAATATATTCCTTATTCAGAAGAATATTAAGTTGGACAAAGTTCGACTCAATGTCTTCTACCACCAATATCTTTTTACGTTTATCCTCATCGACGTTCTTCTTATGTGAGAGGCTTCTTTCAGCAACTTCTTTCGGTACTTCCTGATAAGGCAAATAGAGTGCAAACGTACTCCCCTGCCCCAATTCTGAAGTTACCTCGATACGGCCGCCCAGTCGTTCTACAATGCTTTTACAAATTGAAAGCCCTAATCCGGTGCCTTGCACAAAATCATTCAGTTTCTCAAACCGGGTGAAAATTTGAGGGAGTTTCTCTTTGGATATACCGCAACCCGTATCGCTGACATACAGTTTCAGCCAGGGTCCTTCATGTTTCAAGCCTAAAGTTATACTTCCCTTTTCCGTATTTTTAATCGCGTTCGACAAGAAATTGAACAATACCTGCATCACACGGTTACGATCAGTAGAAGTCCAGTATTCTCCTTCGGGACGAATCACTTTCAATTCTACATTCGACTTCATCTTCAGCTGGTGCACTTTTTCCACTTCTTCCACTAGTCCTGCAATCTCAACCTGCTGGAAATGCATTTCCGATTTGCCGGATTCAATACGGGAAAGGTCTAAAATATCATTGATTAACTGTAATAACAAGTTACTGTTTTTCTGAATAATTTCCAGATACTCCATTTTCTCTTCTTCACTTTCTGTCACTGCGATAATCTCCGAAAAACCAACAATAGCATTCAACGGAGTACGAATTTCATGGCTCATATTAGCTAAAAAGACCGACTTCATTTTATCAGCATCTTCCGCACGACGTTTAGCTTCGATCAATTCCTGCGAACGCTGAATCCGGTCTCCGATGTCATGTATCAAGGCAAGTACCCTGTTTCCTTCAAAGGGGGCGATACGTGCCTGAAAATAATGCAGACTTCCATCCACTTCAAGCGGATATTCTATTTCCTTCAACTTACCATCACGCAAACATTCCCTAATGTTACAAATAAACAAGTCGCTAACCTCCGGTGAATAAATAGATCGTCCATCTGCTCCGCGTAGCACTTCCACAGGGTGAAGCAATATCGTTCCCGGTGCCATCAGGACATCGGTAATAAAGAAATTATCATCAAAAATAAAAATGAATTCCGGCAATGCTTCAATTATTTTGCGATTATACTCTTCCAGATATTTGATATGTTGCTCCTTTTCGCATTGTGAAGTGACGTTCACCGTATATGCCAGCAGTTTACCCGGATGACTTTCGCAACTCTCTTTGTAAGACAGAAAATGATCTTCCAGCCAAATTACTTTCCCTTGTTCACTTATACAACGAACTCTAATTTGTGAGGTCTTAGAGTCTGATGAAAGCATTTCTGCAAAGGCTTGTTTATAGAATTCAATATCTTCCGGATGAATAAACCGATAGAAATCATCTATATCTTCAAAAATGATCCCGGCATCCTTTAATCCCAGTGTAAAAAAATAATCGTTTGAAAAGGAGCATTTGCCCGTAATGATATCATATTCCCACAAAGCTATTTGATGAGCTGCAAGGACAGAAAGTATTTCTTGTGAGTTCTCCCGTATGAGTTCACTCTTTTCATTGGAAGAATATAAATTAATCGCTGGTTCCATAAGCATTATTGTTTTATTTTGTTTGGTGTACCACTGCACGGCAGCAAATATAAACAAATAAAGCACAAGTTGTGCTCAATTTTCTGTTTTTTACTTAGAAACAATTATCTTTGCTCATCCAAAAAGAAAAAACAATGATTCAAGATACTATCTGTGCCATCGCTACCGCTCAAGGCGGTGCTATCGGAAGCATCCGCGTTTCCGGTCCGGAAGCTATTTCTATTACCGGCAGCATCTTCAAGCCAGCCAAAGCTGGCAAATTATTGAGCGAACAAAAACCATATACTTTGACATTCGGGCGTATTTATGACGAAGACGAGATGATTGATGAAGTGCTCGTCAGCCTTTTCCGTGCTCCTCATTCATATACGGGAGAAGACAGCACGGAAATCACGTGTCATGGTTCCACTTATATTCTTCAACAGGTGATGCAGTTGCTTATTAAAAACGGTTGCCGCATGGCCCAGCCGGGAGAATATACACAACGTGCTTTCCTCAATGGAAAGATGGATTTAAGTCAGGCAGAAGCTGTGGCGGACTTGATTGCTTCTTCATCTGCTGCCACTCACCGATTGGCAATGAGCCAGATGCGGGGTGGATTCAGTAAAGAGCTGACAGATCTACGCAACAAGTTGTTGAATTTCACTTCCATGATTGAATTGGAGTTGGATTTCAGCGAAGAGGATGTGGAATTTGCCGATCGTTCGGCATTAAGGAAACTGGCAGATGAAATTGAACAGGTCATTTCGCGGTTGGCTCATTCATTTAGTGTCGGCAACGCCATTAAGAATGGTGTTCCCGTAGCTATCATCGGTGAAACAAATGCCGGAAAATCGACTTTACTGAATGTATTATTGAATGAGGATAAAGCCATTGTCAGTGATATTCACGGGACAACACGTGATGTAATCGAAGATACTGTCAATATCGGAGGAATCACTTTCCGGTTCATTGATACCGCCGGAATCCGGGAAACCAATGACACGATTGAAAGTTTGGGTATTGAACGTACTTTTCAGAAGTTGGATCAGGCGGAGATTGTTCTTTGGATGGTAGATGCTGTGAATGCCGCTTCTCAAATTGAACAGTTATCGGAGAAAATAATTCCACGTTGTGAAGGAAAACATTTGATTGTTGTATTCAATAAGACTGATTTGATTGAAGATAAACAGAAAGAGAATGTATTATCTTTATTAAAAGACTTCCCCAAAGAATCTACGGAATCTATTTTCATCTCGGCCAAACAACGGAAGAATACAAGTGAGCTACAAAAAATGCTTATTGATGCTGCACACTTGCCTACAGTGACACAGAATGATATTATTGTGACAAACGTAAGACATTACGAAGCTTTAAACAAAGCTTTGGAAGCTATTCATAGAGTACAAAACGGACTTGATTCGCAGATTTCCGGGGATTTTCTTTCGCAAGACATACGAGAGTGTATCTTCTTTATTTCGGACATAGCGGGGGAGGTTACGAATGATATGGTGCTTCAAAATATCTTTCAACATTTTTGCATCGGTAAGTAAGAAGCGCATACTATCATTGCTGCAATAAAATAGATCGTTTAAAGAAATCACTATGCCCATTATAGAAATATCATCCTTAACAGACTCCGGAGTAGAAATATTCAGTACCCTCACCGAAGCTCAATTACGCAATCGTATCGAGCCTGATAAAGGATTGTTTATTGCAGAAAGCCCCAAAGTTATCCATGTAGCTCTGAATGCTGGTTATGAGCCTTTAGCCCTCTTGTGTGAACAGAAGCATATCACTGGTGATGCCGCTGGCATCATTGAACGTTGTGGTGATATACCTGTCTATACCGGTGAAAGAAAGTTACTTGCCACATTGACCGGATATACACTGACGCGCGGTGTCCTCTGTGCCATGCGTCGTCGGGCACTACCAAGTGTAGAGGAGGTGTGTCGGAAAGCTCGACGGATCGTAGTCATTGAGGGCGTGGTAGACGCTACTAATATCGGAACCATCTTCCGTTCCGCAGCCGCCTTGGGGATAGATGCTATATTATTAACACGCAATTCTTGTGATCCGTTAAACCGACGTGCAGTCAGGGTTTCGATGGGTTCTGTCTTCCTGATACCATGGACTTGGTTGGACGGTTCTCCCTATGAGTTGCGCAAACTGGGTTTTCGTACAGTCGCTATGGCACTCACGGAGAAATCAATCTCTATCGATAATCCTATCTTAGCAACCGAACCCAAGTTAGCCATCGTAATGGGAACAGAGGGGGATGGTCTTCAAAACGAAACAATTAATGAGGCGGACTATGTAGTCCGCATTCCTATGGCAAACGGTGTCGATTCTCTCAATGTAGCTGCCGCATCCGCTATTGCTTTCTGGCAACTTCGTGTTCAAAATGACGCAATTCTGCCACCATTACCGGATGATGTACATATATGATACTTAATTCCTACTCACACCTACAATACGTATTTGCGCCACAGGAACAGCGAGGCAATAACTTTTCCATCAATTCACTCCGAAAGAACTCATACAGTTCTTTATGCATGATGTCATATAATGCCCTAACCCGTTCTTCCTGCTCATTTTCTACATGAATTCCTCCCTGAAAGGGATCTGTAAAGTTGAAAGAAACGTATTTTCTCACTACCCCCTGCATTTCCTTTTGCACTTCCTCCGCTTCCGAACAAAGGGTAATGACATAATCCCACGTCTGTTGGGCATATGTCGCAACGTCACAGGGCTTTCTACGCGAAAAGTCATATCCATTTTGTTCCATCACTTGGCAAACAACGTCAGGGACAGAATTTCCAGCCAAAATACCGGCAGTACTAATCTTCATCCCTCTACCGAAGGAGTTCAAAATTTCCTGTGCCATACGACTGCGGCACATATCATTATTACTTACTATCAGTATATTCTTCATACACAAATTCTATTTTTATTTATTTCCTGATATAGCTACTTTAATAACTCCATCCAACTTGTTCTCGAAAATACGGTAAGCTTCCTCAATCTCATTTAATGGAAATCGATGTGTAATAAGAGGAGTAGTATCAATTTTACCTTCCTCAATCAGCTTGAGAATCTCGTTACAATCGCAGCCATCCACTCCACCTGTTTTAAAAACCAAATTCTTGCCATACATATCAGGTAAAGGAAGAAGTTGTGGTTTATCATAGAGGGCTACAATCGTGACAATAGCATTAGGACGGGCACAATCCCAAGCCAAATGGAAGGAATCGTCACTCCCTGCCACTTCCAAAACGACATCTGCACCACCATGGTCACTATTCTTGAGAACAAAATCCTTGCAGTTTTCCGGTTCAGTCACCAACACATCAGGATAATGCTCACAGACAAACCGAATTCTTTCAGGAGACTTTTCACAGACAATAATGCGTTTGGGTTTCTTCAGCATCACACACAACAAAGTACAAATCCCGGTAGGCCCGGCACCGATGATAAGAACAGTATCTTCCGCGGTTATTTCCGAGATGCGTGTTGCCCAAAAACCTGTTGCAAGCACATCACCGACAAACAAAGCTTGTTTATCACTCACTGTATCCGGAATACGGTTCAAACCTTGATCCGCATAAGGAACTCTGACATATTCCGCCTGACCGCCATCAATTCGGCAACCTAAAGCCCAACCGCCATTAGGATCAGTACAGTTATTCACATATCCATGCTTACAGAAAAAACACTCACCGCAGAAAGTTTCGACATTCACAGTCACCCTGTCACCAAGCTTCACCGAAGTGACATCAGCCCCTACTTGTTCTACCACACCTACCATCTCATGCCCGACAGTTATTCCGGGCACAGCACGCGGCACACTGCCATGTTTAATATGAAGATCACTGGTGCAGATGCTACCAAGTGTTACACGCACGATTGCATCCCGTGAATCCTTTATTTCCGGTCTCGCTTTCTCCTGCAATTCAAACTTTCCGTGTTCAATATATGTGTATGCAAGCATAATATCCTCCTTGTTCATTAATGTATACCTTGCAAAGATAATGATTTCATTGGCAAAACAAATCTCTTTTATCACGTTCAATACTCCCAAACCGAATCTCACTCTATATTTATAACAATACAAAGCTGAATAAAATCATTCACTGTTTTTTCTACTTCAGTTTTGATATTCTGGAAAATATTCTTACTTTTATATCCCAAATAATAAATAAAAACAGCTGCACGACTTATTATATTTACACACAAGCCTATGATAGATACTTCCGAAAATCTGATTATTATAAAAGGACAAATCAAGACTCCCGAAATAGAGAGCTGCCAAAATCATAATGGCAACTATAAGGTAGTATTCCGGAATGTTCCCAGCGTGTATACTTACAAAGAAGAAAATGTCCTTTGGCTGACTGATCCTGACAAACCGGACCCCAATAATTATCAAATAATCAGTAAAGGGAGAACTTTATCAAACATCAAAGCCTTATCTATTTTTAAGGCCAGATCACACAACTATTGGCACATTCGTTTTCAGAATGGTAAAGAGTATGATTACAGAGAAAAAGACTTAGAAATTATCGAATCATGCTTGGGAGAGAGTCGTTCGAAAAGTATATTCGAATATTTGAAGAAAGTTGCCGATGCGAACGAATTGAAAGCTGATGACGGAACGAAGCTATTGGCAAAACAATATGAAAAGATTCATTTCATCGCAAACAACAGAGCTATTGCTGTATATCTGAATCCTCAAAAATATAAAATGCAGACCCGGACTGCCTCAACCTTGATTTTTCCTTTCGGTTGTAATGCAAGCCAGCAAAAAGCAGTCCAGGCAGCTTTTGAGAATCAAATCAGCGTTGTGCAAGGACCTCCGGGAACCGGAAAGACACAAACGATTCTGAACATCATTGCCAATATCCTTGTGCGTGGTAAGACTATTCAAGTAGTATCTAATAATAACTCCGCCATTGTCAATGTACTTGAGAAGTTATCCAAATACGATATGGAATTCATTGTTGCATTGCTTGGCAGCACAGTTAACAAAGAGAAATTCATCGAGACTCAAGAAGAGGAAAAACAATATCCGGAGAACTTTGAGTCATGGCATGATGCGGATGCCGACCAACCTCAAATTCTCAATCTGATACATCATCAGACAGAAGAACTAAAAAGCATATTTTCCAAACAGGAACGCCTTGCCATGGCAAGACAGGAAATACAAGCTTTAAAAATAGAGTGGCAACATTATCTGCAAGAGTTCGGAACAAAAGAATTTACTCTCCAACAACGGAAAAGTTCCAGCTCGGCAGACCTTCTGAATTTATGGAATGAATGTCAGCAATTTGCAGAAAAAGAACAATCATCAAGTCTTCGGGGAATAACTGCTTTTATTCAACGGTTGAAATGGTTCTTCTTTAAATTCAGGAGCAAAACGATTTGTAAAATCCCCGATAAAAATTTCTATAAACGGGAGATGAGTTTGATTATCGCCGACTTCCAAATCTTATTCTACCAAACAAAGTATGCAGAACTAGAAGTAGAAATAGATACATTAGAAAAGGAACTTGCCAACAAAGATGCAACAGAAATGGCTAGACAAATGGCCGATACATCAATGAAATATCTAAAGAATCAGTTATTTCATACCTATGGCAATAACCATGACAAGCCCATCTTTACGCTCCCTGATCTAAGAAATAATTGGCGAGAGGTACAAAAAGAATACCCTATTATATTAAGTACGACCTTTTCATCATTAAGCAGTCTGCAACGAGATGCTGTATATGATTATATCATTATGGACGAAGCGTCGCAGGTTTCCGTTGAGACCGGAGCTTTAGCCTTGTCATGTGCTAAAAATGCAATCATTGTCGGCGACACCATGCAACTCCCCAATGTAGTCACAGAAGAAGATAAGGAAAAGCTAAACTTTATCGCTAATGCCTGCCTGATTAAGCCGGAATATGATTGTGCCAATATGAGTTTTTTGCAATCCATCTGCAAAGTTATTCCGAATATACCGCAGACCTTGTTACGGGAACATTATCGATGCCATCCCCGAATTATCAACTTCTGTAATCAGAAATTTTATGGTGGAGATCTCGTCATCATGACACGTGATAAAGGAGAAGAGGATGTCATTTGTGCCATACGGACAGCCAAAGGTTGCCACTCCCGCAGCCACATGAATCAACGGGAAATAGATGTTATCAAAGAGGAAGTACTACCGAATCTATCTTATGAAACAGATGAAATTGGCGTCATAGCTCCATATAACAAACAAGTAGATGCAGTTAAATCCGCACTTGAAGAGGATATTGACGTTGTAACAGTCCATAAGTTTCAGGGAAGAGAAAAGGATGCTATCATCATGACTACTGTCGACGATGTCATCACTTCCTTTTCCGACGATCCAAACCTGCTCAATGTTGCTGTTTCGCGGGCTAAGTCACAATTCTATTTAGTCGTATCGGGAAACGAACAACCCAAAGACTGCAATATCAGCGATTTGATTGCTTATATCGAATATAACAATGGCATTGTTTCCACCAGTAAGATTCATTCTATATTCGATTATCTATATGAGCAATATACAGATGCTCGAATTGCCTATTTGAAGAAGCACAAAAAAATATCCGAATACGATTCCGAGAATCTTACATTTGCATTACTTGAAGATATCCTGAAAGAAAATATCAATATGCGTCATTTGAATATCATTTGCCATTTACCACTCTATATGTTGATTCAGGATTATTCTCTATTGAATGAAGAGGAAAGCAAATATGCTGCAAATATAAATACTCATATCGATTTTCTAATTTATAATCGTGTGAGTAAACAACCGATATTGGCTATTGAAACAGATGGTTATACATTCCACAAATCGGGGACGAGTCAGTCAGAACGTGATATTAAAAAGGATCGTATCTTAGAGTTGTACGGAATTCCATTGGTGAGATTGTCTACTATAGGTAGTAATGAGAAAAAAATTATTGGAGATAAGTTAAGCGAAGTATTAAACTTGCATTAGAATGCTCATTGCAAATCATTTTTTTTGTTAGAATAGAAGTTTCTGCATATTCTAACAACCAAAAGAATAAATTTTACTCCAACTATAACAATTACATCAATAATAATACCTACATTTACTTCTCATTTAAAGTACGACAGCACAATGGAAATTATTTTCTACTTTTAATACATTAATTAAAATGCGGATAAGATACAATACATATAACAATAAGAATCATCTGTTTTACAAAAATAGGCAGATAAATAAACCGTATTTCGACCAAATACTAAGAAATGAACAGGAAAGTATTAGGTTAACAATTCTACGCGACACACTTCTCCCGAAGCTGATGTCAGGAGAACTAAAAATTAACGCAACTGAAGTATTATAGATTACGATGAACAAGTCAATAAACATACTTGATAAAGAATATCTGCAATGGGTGAAAGACCTTTGCGGTCGCTATCGCCAAAGCCAAATAAAGGCAGCGGTGAAAATAAATGTGGAACAGTTGAAATTCAACTGGCTTTTAGGTCGTGACATTGTTGAATTACACGTAGAAGAACGCTGGGGCGAAAGTGTTATCACTCAATTGAGCAAAGATTTACGTGAAGCTATACCCAATGCGGCTGGTTTGTCAAAGAGCAATATTTACTATTGTAGGAAATTTTATTTGTTATACAAGGATGCTCTGAAAACTTTCCACCAAGTTGGTGGAAAAAATGAAACGGAATTATTCCACCAAGTTGGTGGAATATTTGAAGTCCCATGGAGACACCATTGCTTGATAATGGATAAAGTGAAAGACGATATAGACAAAGCTCTGTTCTATGTTCACCAGACGGTGGAGAATGGCTGGAGTCGTAGTATGCTGCTCAATTTCATTAGCACCGACCTTTATGAGCGGCAGGGCAAGGCACTGACTAACTTTACAAAAACATTGCCTGATGCGATGAGCGACCTTGCACAGGAGTTGACCAAAGACCCCTACAATTTTGCTTTCACGGGTATAACTGGGCGTTACAATGAACGATTGCTCAAAGATGCTCTACTGAATAACATTACCCGATTCCTGATTGAACTGGGTACGGGTTTCGCTTATGTGGGCAAAGAATATCGTTTAGAAATAGGCGAAACGGAAAACTTTATCGACTTGCTCTTTTATAATCTTTCGCTTTCCTGCTATGTGGTGGTAGAGGTAAAAATCGGTAAATTTGCTTTTGCCGACATCGGTCAATTAGGTGGATATGTGGTGGCTTGCAATCATTTGCTGCGTAAGGAAGGACGGGATAACCCAACCATCGGCTTACTGATTTGCAAAGAGAAAGACCGCATACAAGCCCAGTATGCTTTGGAGTCGAGCAGCCAACCTTTGGGTATTTCCGAATATGATCTGGAGAAGTTCTATCCCGAAAAAGTGGAAGGTACCATGCCTACCATTGAAGAGATAGAAGCTAAATTAAGAGATAACTAACATTGACTGGCAGAAAGTACTACCGAATCTATCTTATGAAACAGATGAAATTGGCGTCATAGCTCCATATAACAAACAAGTAGATGCAGTTAAATCCGCACTTGAAGAGGATATTGACGTTGTAACAGTCCATAAGTTTCAGGGAAGAGAAAAGGATGCTATCATCATGACTACTGTCGACGATGTCATCACTTCCTTTTCCGACGATCCAAACCTGCTCAATGTTGCTGTTTCGCGGGCTAAGTCACAATTCTATTTAGTCGTATCGGGAAACGAACAACCCAAAGACTGCAATATCAGCGATTTGATTGCTTATATCGAATATAACAATGGCATTGTTTCCACCAGTAAGATTCATTCTATATTCGATTATCTATATGAGCAATATACAGATGCTCGAATTGCCTATTTGAAGAAGCACAAAAAAATATCCGAATACGATTCCGAGAATCTTACATTTGCATTACTTGAAGATATCCTGAAAGAAAATATCAATATGCGTCATTTGAATATCATTTGCCATTTACCACTCTATATGTTGATTCAGGATTATTCTCTATTGAATGAAGAGGAAAGCAAATATGCTGCAAATATAAATACTCATATTGATTTTCTAATTTATAATCGTGTGAGTAAACAACCGGTATTGGCTATTGAGACGGATGGTTATACATTCCATAAATCGGGTACAAGTCAATCAGGACGTGATATTAAAAAGGATCGTATTTTAGAGTTGTACGGAATTTCATTGGTGAGATTGTCTACTATTGGTAGTAATGAGAAGAAAATTATTGGAGATAAGTTAAGTGAAGTATTACATTTACATTAGAATAACCATCTCAAACCATAATTATATTTAACGTACACTCTCTTACCCAAATCAATATTCAGATTAATATACAAAAAGATAAAAAGGCTTCCATTATTACGAATCAGAAGAAATACAAGAAGATGCAACTATCTGAAAAATTCAGATAGTTCAGTAAGAGGAAAAAGAGTTTTATCCCGAACGTCAAAACATAACTTTGAAAATTGTACTTTGCATAATCACTAAACTATATCGCACGTTTCATTACTCAATCAATACGATAAGCGATACATAAAATAATATTTATATTGCTAAATTTTCCCATTTACAGGGTCATTTACAGGGTCTTTACAGAGTCAAGTTCTAAATCAATATAAAAAATACGGTCCTGCCGACCCGTTGCATTACATATCTATGCCGAAGCCTAGGATACAGTGGGGGCATTAACCCTCCACACGGGAACAGAACCGTAATATCGCGAAACTACGAACATATTAAAAATATGTTCGTAGTCGTTTACGACTAAAGGCTCCTTGGCTTCCAGTCGGCAAAATAGACATGTAATGCCCTACAAAGATAAGACTATTTCCTTATAAAGCCAATAAAATCAATGTTTTATTATAGAATAATGCAGAATGATATATAAAAATCTCAATAAAAAGATACGACCCTGATCCCCCGCTGCATTACAAATCTATTAGCCGCAGCCTAGGATATGAGTGGGGTAATTAACCTACCACACGAGGAACACAGAGCCGTACTATCATTAACTGCAAAGTATATATATACCTGCAACTGACGACAACTAAGGATCTCCTAAGACATATAAACGACTTAAATATTGTAATGCAATACAAAGGTGAACATAAAATCCGAGAAAACCAAAGCACCAAGCATTATTCTTATAGCAAATGCACATTATATATCGCCTAAAATAAAATGACTGATATTTTAAAGAATTGAATCTAAACAGAAAAATCACCTTTGAAACACAATGTAACAAAGGTGATTTATTTGCACTAATTTCATTTCAAGATATTATTCCCGAAAGCTACTCTTTATTTTTCTGCGGTACTTCAATCCCCTCCGGCCATATAGCAGTTGTATAAGCCACAGCATCATTTCCATTACCGGTCAAGTCTTTTGCAATGTTATTTCCTTTACCTTCGTTGAACTTCCAGTATGCTTTCAAACCAGTAGCTCGGGGATCAACATCATACATATTCCTGTAAATTTCTTCTTGTGAACGGAGCACATTCCATATACGTACTTCACAAATCTCTCCATTTAATTGCCGACTCATATCGTCGGGGTCTCCATAAGAGTGTCCTATCTTAAACATAAAGTCTCCTTTCTTCTGTTTTCCAAGGTTTATGGCTTCCCCATTTCCGTAATCGTCAACGCGGCTCTGCTCTTTGCCATCTACATACATAATAGCAGCCTTTGTCTCTGTGTCATAAGTAACGGCAACATGATACCACTCACCAGGTTGCAACAGTTTACCATCATTGGCATTTGGAAATTTCATTTCATTAGCCGCAAATTGCAATTGCTGTCTAGGAAAGCCAGAATCACCAAAACGTAACAAACAATATTGCTCAATACCCATAATGGATGAGATTTCGGTAAGAGGATCAAATCTATTCACTCGAACAACAGCTTCGAAAGTAAGTTGCTTCAATCCGTTTACTACATTAGCAGTAGGACTACCGGCAACAAATCCCGGTATCTCAAAATAATTGTTAGCAAGACTGACAGCAGTAGTTATAGCACTGGAACGACGCACTATGTAACAGATATTTTTAGAGCCGTCCAATATACTCATCCCTCCTGATGCTTCTCCAATAGTAACAGGTAATAGAAAGCTAGTGTCAATATCCAAGTCTATCAGGTTGGAAAATTCAATAGTGACCATTTCTGAATCTACATTTCCTTTAGGAATGACAACGTGCTGGGTAGAAAACTTATAATACTTAGCATCCAACATTGCATAATTATTCCCTAAACGTGCATTATAATAACTTATCAATGAAGGATCTGTCCGAAAGCTGACATCTATATCCTGCTCGGCAGGATATGCCAGTACAGCAGAAATCTGTTGCTGTCCATCCTGTTTAAGATTATTAAATGTAAAATTAGCTATATCCTTCACTTTCGCCGCATCAATATATACACTATTACCAAAAGGAGATTCCTTAGTATAATCTTTATTGTCACAACCTGTTATTAATAACAGGAAAACCATGACCAAACAATTATTACTTATTTTCATTATATTCTTGTTTTGAATTATCAGACTCATTATATCTTAGTTTTAAGATTCATTTCATTTCTCACATTCCGGACGGACGTACCCATCCTTTTGAATACACATTATACATCTGGCGCAAAAGCCAGTCCAACGGTTTATAAGTATAAGAATACTCACCGGAAATAAATCCCCAATCATAAGGAGGATAGATGGATTGCCCCCAATAAGCACCATCATCCATCATAGCGTTAATGCCATCTCCTATCGCGATATCGTTCACCATTCCTTCATACATATTTTGCTCATTGGCTGTAAGATCAAACGCATATACAACAATATTATTTTTTTTACGCTTATTCATTTTCCAATCCACCATCCTATATTGCGATTTATCTCTCAAAGGATTTTCTCCTTTTTCATATAATGGAATAACCAGACTTCCATAACATTCCGGTGCCAGCCCTATAATAGGTTTACGAGTATATTCACTATAAGGATGCTCTGCGTCCCATGGTTCTATAATCTGTACCACTTCTTTTCCACTATCATACGCATGCCACGCATAGTCTATATACTTACCTACCTCAATGCCGCCACATCGATTTACATCATAAAAATATTCAGTAGCTTCTCCCTTATCAACAACTGTCAGCAACTTTTCAGGAAGTGCATCCCGCAATGCTTTTATTAGTTTAGGATAAGAGACTGTATTCATAGCAAACATACCTTCCTTGTTATAAGTACTCACTTTGTCCCAGAGATTTATTCCATCCAAACGATAAAGTTCTACCACATTTTTCACCTGTTGAACAAAATCTGCAAGCTGCATATCGTTTAAATTACAAAAGCCAAATCCTTTATTACCATTTTCAATGCTAAGACATACTTTACGTCCGTGTTCCTGAAGCGGACGAATAAACTTATCCGCCTTTTCCAACACATCACGTATATCACTACTCAAATTGAGCAGTGCACGTCCTGTTGCAGACTCATAGTCCATTGTCACAATTCGTAGATTCACGATACTACCTATATTATGTAAAGTTTGAGTATAATCTATCTGATTAATTTTTTGAATTCCATAAACATCAGCTATCAACGGTTGATAAGTTGAAGTATTCACATAGAAAACAACAAATGCATCAGGTAGCATTGGCGGCATATCTATTTGTTCATACTGGTTATTAGGATAACAAGTCGTTATTCTTTTCCGAATATTCACAATATAATAAAGCACCTGTTTCTTAGTATCCACCTTTACTCCTGTAGGTATTTCTTCCATAGTTAATGGCAAAAGATATGGAGTATCAGTATTCAGTCCGGCTGTGGATATAGTAAATTTGATTTTGGCAGATTTTTGTTCTCCAGCATCTATTGAAAGAACTCCGCCATTTTCGAACTCCACATTCCCAGCCGGCAATGTATTCAATTTGGAATTGTTTTCCTCATTATAATCTTCTACAAGCTTCTCGTTTACAACGGCTGTGACAGTCAACCTGCTTCCGGCTGATTGTGACAGTGAATAGAATATTTCCTCTGTGGCAGATTCGTCCCCTTCCGTCAACTCAATAAATGCTTTATTAGTCAATGTAGTTGTGTTACGCAGGGCACCTGCAATATTATCCATAGCCGTCTCGTCAGGCATTCTGTCCGCATTCATTGAGATAGTCTCTTCGGTACACCCTGTTACTCCTATTTTCAGTAACAATACTAATATAAAATGTATGATAAGATTCTTTTTCATATTAATTCTTTTTTATTTCGATGGGTTCATTAGTTGAATAACCATTCGTGTAATCTCGTAATTCCTTATCGGGCTATAATAATCATTGCCTATAGCATAAATTCCCAATCCAGCTAATGGACCAAGAGCAACCACACGGTCAGTCATTAAAGTTACAGCCTCTTGTTTTACACCAGTCTCATCAATTACTTGTCCGCCCATTTGAACAGATAACAATAATTTATCTTTAGACAATAAACTATTGGCAAGAATCCCCGTCACCTGCAATTTCAAATCGGTAACATTAGTCAACTCTGCAGTATTCAACACAATATAATTCAATTTGTCAAAGTCTGCTTCATCAACGAAAGCCGGATTTCCTTCCAATACCAATAATTTATCCTGTCCCGTAGCAGTAGATAATTTAGAAACAATCAGCCGTGATTTTTCTTTATAAGATGCCAATTCAGCATCAGTTCCATTATAGAGCGGAAGACCGGTAAAAGCAAATCCGTCCAGATTGAGTTCGGCCGACGTAGCAATTTCTTTATCCAACCAACTATTTAATGCCGTGATATCTGTTAAGGAAGAGGCGTGAGCTACATAATCTATTAAATAAAGCACCCGGATACTCTTTTCCTGCAATAGAGGGATATCCTCCCGATCATAATCAGAGATTTGATGAGAATTACCCAAGGTCACAATATCCAACGAATCCGGCAATGACCGAAGATAGCTACCTTCATTTAGCGATTTTTCCGGAGAATTATCAAAGTGCGCATATGACAAGTAATGTTCACTTTGTTTGTAGGTACGTAATGCCTGCATATAACGCGCCCATAGTTCCGGATTCTGTTCTTTCGCACTATTAATATCAATATCTACAATTTCAGGTTCATTCCAGTCATCACAAGCAACAGGCAATAAAAAAGCCGTTAAAAACAGAAGACTATAAATGAATTGTTTATATATTATTGTTTTCATATAAATTCTTTTTCATTCTTTTATTCGTATTCAAACTCTCTCGTCAATTGAGATAAGATTTCTTATCCCACCACAATCTCGTTCCCCCATTGTCAGGACCTCCTAACATACCTATCGCCAAATTGATATTCGAAAGATTTTCAGTATATTCTGTAGGCGGATACCACAAACGACGGATCATATGCTCGGAACTGATGCTACCACCACTTTTGTTTTCTATAACCGGCATAAGATGAGGATATCCTGTACGGCGGAGTTCACTCCATGACTCAACACCTAAAGGGAAATTAGCAATCCATTTTTGAGTGATGATACGTTCAAGATTACGTTCAAAATTATCCGCACCATCTTCCCAAGCAATAGTAATAGTACTTCTCGGACCTTCCCAATCAGTATAGGCAAATGTCGGATCATTGTACGCTTCCGGAGTGTCAGTCGAATTCTCCGCATAGGTTTCAGAGCCCGACAGACCATATTGTTCAAAAGAAAGGGCTATCGCCATATTATATAAATCTTTAGCTTCCCCACCCATATTCCAACCTCGCAAGGCACCTTCGGCACGTAAGAAAGTGATTTCTGAGGCATTCATCCATAAAAAAGGACTGGTACTGCTGATAATCGGTATGCTGTATGCATTTACCATCTCATCCTTGGTAGTCACATCAATGCCAATACGAATACCCGCGTATCCATCAACCTCTTGCGGTTGGAAGTTTTCATCATATACAGTCATTTTCACTGTAGTGAACATCTTTTCCCGACGCGGATCTTTATAACCATTCATATATGAGATAATATCAGCCCCCGCACGCTGGTCATTCCAGTCATTAAAAATCATAGCAACCCTATTTTCTTCCACTTTCAAGAAAGCGTTATCATTTATTTCCGTCATTACGCCTGCCGTTACAGCTCCTTCGGCTATTCGTTGTATTTCCGCCTGCATTTCCGGTACATAAGTCAAGCGCATGGCCATACGCAATTTGAGTGAATTAGTAAATTTGAGCCATTTGGAAAGATCGCCTTGATATACATCATCAAATTTACGAAAAGCTTCCGCACTCAAATTGAGATTATCCCTAAGGACATCACTCACTTCGTCCAATTCACTGAACATTTGCTTATATACCTCTTCCTGCGAATCATAAGGTACGGTAAGAGAAACCTTACCTGTTTTAGAAATGATTTTTGAATAAGGAATCGGACCGTACATATCTGTCACACGCTGCATGATGACTACACGAAACAGTTTTCCCAATGCCAACGCCACAGGATCATCCGTTTTGTCCAACAAGTCCCGATAAAACGGATAAGTACGGGTGACTAAATCTGAAAAAGGAGCTTCTTGCCAATCTATTGGTGGATTATACGTTTCAAACTTAGCCGTCCATTCTACAGTACAACCAATGTAACCGGCAAACGCACCTGCGCCAAGTGCTTCAACAAACTGATAGAGATGTTCTTCCGTAGGAATCACCAACCCTTGTAATCCTTTAAGACTGGCGCCTACGTTATAACTTTCACGCCCCAGCTCTTCTTTGTCAACCTGATAATCCTTCCGGTTGATTTTATCGAAATTATCCGTACAAGCGTAACCGACAATAAGCAATAGTGCTAGCGAAAACAATTTTATGATAGATGTTATATATTTCATAGTAACTACTTTTTATCTGTTAAAAGTTGATTTTCACATTCAAACCGACATTACGGGTACTCGGCAACATGAAAAAGTCGATCCCTTGATAATAGTTACCAGTCGTTGCAACGGCTTCCGGATCAAAAGGAGCTTTATTATAAATCATACAGAGATTGCGTCCCACAACAGACAACTGAATATCGCATACATCATGCAACCATTTACGTGGAAGCGTGTAACCGATAGCCGCCTCCTGCAATCGAATATTGGTAGCACTATAAGTATAATACTGTGGCAGACCACTTTGTGAACCGATAGCCGTGAACCATGTCTGTGCATCCACTCTATTACGTCCATTCACTAATACCCCACCATTATCACGGGCAACCGCCGAACTTTCAGACACCCCATATTGATCCATGGCCGCTGCAGTAGCCGAATAAACAATACCGCCTATACGCGCAGTAACTAAAGCACTTACATTAAACCCTTTCCATGAAAACTGATTGTTCCATGCCAAATTACATTTAGGGAAAACACTTCCTAATTTAATATCAGGTCGATTATTCACTGTTACTAATGTACCCGCAGGAGAAATTTCTACCATTCCATTGTCGTCCCGCTTCAAATCAGACTGTGTGTAAAGGTCACCCAGCGAACCTCCTGTTTTCAATATGAATCTGGCCTTTCCGAGTCCGCCTACATCCAGCCGATCTTTATTTATAGGCTCACCAGTCTCCGGATGTATATAGTCCTTTACCAATTCTATAATTTTGTTCTTGTTATGGCTTAATGTAAAATTACTTTGCCAGCGAAAATCTTTCTTCCATGTATGTCCGTAACCAAATGAAAGCTCTACTCCCTGGTTACGTACATATCCTGTTTGAAGGTAGATGGTGGTATATCCGGATGACACGGAAATTTTCGGATCGAACGTCTGATTAAACGTATTAGCCAAATACCATGACAAACTGAGATTAAAGTCCTTGAAAAGCCGCATATCCAAGCCTAATTCCCATGAATCGGTCCGTTCAGGTTTAAGGTCACCAATGGGATAATGTGTTTTCGGCTTCCACGTTTGAGTAGTTTCGTCATACTCAAAAGTAGGCGATGTCAAGTTACGAGGATAAGGCATACCCACCGAACTAAACGAACTGCGCACTTTCAGATAATCAACGAAAGAAGGTAGTTTCACCATTTCAGAGACGACAGCCGAAAGTCCAATTGACGGATAAAAGAAACAAGTAGAAGATGAGTTTGCCAACTGTGACGCCCAGTCATTACGTCCGGTCAGCGTAAGATAAAGCATACTCTTCCACCCTACTTCAGCACTGGCAAATATAGACTGCGTCTGCTCTTCCCATTCATCCTGACGTGCTTTCTTCTGAGTATTGTCAAGATCAAACACATTAAAAACATTGGGAATACCATTGGCACGTATCGGTCCACGATAACTCAATTCGTCATACTTATTATCTACGATGCTCGCCCCGATATTGACCACAATAGAATAATCACCCAAACGTTTATTTATATTTGCCAACGCATCAGCATACACTTGTGTTTCGTCAGGTTTAGATATAGCATAAAATCCCTGTGCACTACCTTCAGTAAGAGTAGTATTGGAACTTGCATATAATTTTTGTTCATATTTGGTACTGGAATTATCAACCCGAACACGCCCTGAAATATTCAGCCAGTCTGTAATATCATAACTTAAAGAGACAGACAGCATATAACGCTTCTTGTCATTCGTCCGTAAATTGCGATAAGCGATCCAATAAGGATTCTGCATCCGCAAGTCTCCTTCCCCTTGAGGCCAAAACATAGTTTTAATCTTACGGGCCGGATCCCAACGTTCGAACACTTTTATCAAATTAAAGTCGTCGCCACGTGGAAACAAATAAACAGGAACTATCGGATTTGAGTAAGCACCTTGATTAGTCATATTGCGGTCATTCTGAATAATATAACTTGCACCTACATCAAGCTTCATCCTGTCATTCAGAAAGTTTGTTGTGTTACGGAAGGTGAAATTAAAACGGTTGTAACGGTTGTTCGGTACAATCCCTTCCGAATTAACCGCAGCAGCAGAAAAGAAGGTCTGATTCTTATCTGTTCCCGTTGATAATGTAATGGAATTGGTATAAGTTATCCCCGTATCAAAGAAATCACGTGGTTCATAGTTTCTACGAGATGCGTCATTTAATAAAGTCCCCCAACTCAACGTAGTAGAATTACCTGCTTTTCCCGAACTGCCTGTACCATAGCGATTTTGAAAATGTGGAAGTACGAATGGTTTAGCGAATTCGGTATTACTAGACACAGAAACCTGCAATTTACCAACTTTGCCACGTTTCGTATTAATAACGATGGCTCCATTTGCCGCATTACTTCCGTAAAGGGCGGCAGCTGCTGCTCCAGTCAGCACTGAGATACTTTCAATGTCATCCGGATTGATGTCGGCAATGCTTTCAGTCACTCCCTGTGAACCATTCTCCATGCTACCGCCACCTCCGAAATTAAACATGGGAATACCGTCAATAACATACAATGCATTACTGCTTTGTTCTATCGACTTTGTACCACGCATCACCACCTTGCTAGCTCCACCTACTCCTGAAGAACTACTGTTTATATTAACTCCTGCGACTTTACCATTCAGGCTATTAATAAAGTTTGCATCCTTGACATTTGTCAACTGGTCGGATTTTACCTGTTGTACATTGTAACTCAGAGCCTTTTGTTCCCTCTTGATACCCAAGGCAGTTACAACTACTTCATTTAGCGCCTCTACGTTAGCAGACATTTGTATATTGTACACATTCTTATCTGCTATTTTTACATAAGACGAAATATAGCCAATATAAGTAAAGCTTAATATACTACCTATAGAAGCTTTTATGACGTACTTACCCTCCAAATCAGTAACAGTTCCATCATCAGTCCCTTCTACCCGTATATTTACTCCTATCAGTGGTTCATTTTTCTCATCAACAACCCTTCCTGTTACCTGTTTAACAACCACAGTTCCAGTCTTTGGTTGAGGAATAATATTAATATAATTTCTTTTAATTCCATAAGTAAATCCTGTTCCTTTAAGGATAATCGAGAGGGCTTTTTCCAAATCAATATTTTTCAAATTGAGATTGATAGCCGGTTTATCAATTAATTGCGAATCGTTATATCCTACTGAAAGCTTTGATTGCTTCTCCACTTCTTTCAGTGCTTCAATAACAGTTATATTTTCTTTTTGAATAGTAATTTTCATACCACTTTGGGCAAAAGCTGTAGCTTGTATTACAACCATAAATAAAAACAACACAAATCTTATCCCTTTTGCCTTCTTATCATTTTTCAATGTATAACTGTGTAACATGAATTTTAAGTATTAGTTTGCTAACTTTTTTATTCGCAACACATGTCTATCTGTTTTAATTTTCGATTTCATATCCAAGGCAGAAAGATTTCTGGCATAGATACTTTTTCACATATATCTTTATTATTAAGCAGTGCCTATCAACAAATGAAAGGCATCTGCAGTTTGTATATTCAGGTTAATTTATAAAAGACCGGAAGTGTCCTTCTCTGAAAGTCTATCACTTCCAGTCTTCAATTCATTCACATGGAACGTCCTGATATCTTAATAATTCTTCGCATAGATAGTCGTCGTACGAGATACGGTCTTGCCTCCCCAAACTCTTGAAGCAAAGTTATTCATTAAGCTTGTTTGACCGGACTCGCGTAGATTGAACATCATAATGGCGCCATAGCCACTATAATTTGCAGCGCTACTTTGTATCACGCCTGCACTTGGTCTACCATCCGTACAGTGTATTGACATCTTTGCCCATTTGCTATTCCCTAATCCGCCCGGAGTACTCCAATCCGCTCCGAAATCAGGCCACATGTAACTAATGGCATTCATTGTAGTCGCATCAAAATTTGTATAACCACCAAAACTGAATACTGTAATCAGTTTATCAGGCAACAACTGACGCACTCTTTTTACAAGATTTCCAAAAATCATAGTACTTGGTGAAGGCAAATTAGAAGGTGCCTTCCAATAGTCTGCATATTCATCATCAAAATCCACACCATCTAAATTGTATTGCTTAACACAAGCGGCAATCTGTTGTGCAAAACTTTCAATCATGGCCGGTGTCAAGTTACAGAACCCCACTCCGGTGTGATCACCCAACAGCCCTAAAGAGACTCTGATACCTTTCTGTTGTAAAGGAGCGATAAGCGTACCGGCATTGGTCAATATATGAGACTGATTATTGTTATGATACAATTGAACAGTACTAGCCGCACCCCGAATATTAGAAGCAAACAGAATCACATTATCAATCACCTGCTCTTGCGGATCCGTACCTGTAAAATAGTACTCTCCTGCATTTAGAGGATTTACATCATTAGTTTCAATATAAGTAGTCAACTTCGGCATCTTGTCGCTGACACCGCGAGTAGTTGGCGAAATACCTTGTTGTTGTGCCTCTCCCATGTAGTCATCACTACTGCAACTTATGATCAAAGTTCCTGCCACCATTGCTACAACGAGTAACAAGAAGTATTTCAAATTTTTCATATAGTATTACTCTTTATATGGTTACTATTTCGCTTAGGTAATGCGTTCTAAAAGCTTAATAATTCCTCCTTTCTCCGTTTTAGTTATTCGACATACCTTCCACCGCTTTAACTTTCTAATATCAAAATTATTTCTGCATAATATAGCATTTATCATGTTCTATCTTAAAACATAAATCTCCTGCTACATCAACAATAACATCCATAACTTCAGACAAAGGTGGATTATCTTTAAACCTGAAACTATAACGATCATTCTTTAAGCTATGCTGATTATAAAAGAACTTACAATCGTACTTACGTTCCAATATCGTTATAATCTCCGTTATAGTCTTTCGATTAAATACCAACTCACCTTTTTGCCATGCTGTCACATCTTTCATATCAGGATAAGTCAGAGTATCTTGACGGCTCTTCCTATTATACACCAATTGTTCATTTGGCTTAAGCAACTTCTTTTTGCCCAAGTCGTCAAATTCCACAAGAATACTCCCTGTTATTAGAGTTGTAAAAACATTATTATCTTCAGTATATGCGGATACATTAAACTCGGTTCCCAAAGCTGTTATTTGAAAATCATTGGTTTTGACAATAAACGGTTTGTTTTTATTAGCTTTTACTTTAAAATTAGCTTCGCCAATTAGAAAAACACTACGGTACTTTCCTGTAAATTGTTCGGGATATAATAACATACTCCTCGAATTCATGCTTACCCGACTTCCGTCAGGCAAAAAAAATGTCTTCATCTGAGTGCCCGATATGCATTGCTGAGTTATTCCTGAATCGTCTTTTTCTGCCTTACAAAGCAGATATCCTAAAGATATAGATACTATTAATAATATAACAGCTACCGATTGCCACAATCGCATAAACTGTTTTTTATCGGACTTTTGTTGAGGTTGAACATGTGTAAGATTGTTATCTAACTTCCAACGTTCCAATGATTTCTCCAAGTCGAATACTTTTCCTTTTTTTCTTGCTTCTAGATAAAGCTCCTGTAATGCTTCATCCTTTTCTTTTTCATATTCATTATCAACCAACCACCTGTAAAACATTTGATTTGTTTGTTCCGAATAATTATGTCGGGCAAAAAGGGATAATATTTTCTGAAAATAATTCTTCATGTTGTCGTTATATTAGATTTTGGAATTTCATATATAACGATTGAAACATTCCGACTACTTAAAGAAAAGACAGGAAAAATAAAATTAAAATGATTCTCTTTAAAACTTGAAGCGACAAATATATCTGATGCTCTATTGTACGAACAGAAAAATGTAAGGATAATGCAATCTCCTGATTACTCATATTATTGAAACGGCTCATCTCAAAAATCCTTCTGCGACGTTCAGGAAAGTTTTCAAGAGCCATTCTTATTATTAGTTGCATTTCTTTATAATAAAGCGAATTTAACGGTTCTGAGAAGCCTAACAAATCCTTAATTGTACTTTTCTTTATTTGTTCCTCCCGATAATCATTTTCCAGTCTTTTGTGCTTGATAAAATCAAATGCTACATTTTTTGCCATAGCGTATATATACCCTTCTTTTCCATCATTATTTTGCCACGTCTCAAAATTAGTCCATAATTTGGTAAATACATCTTGAGCCAAATCTTCCGCATCTGCTTCCGATTTAAGAAACATATTGATAAAAAACTTCACTGAAGAGAAATGAGCTCTAAATATCATTTCAAACTGTTCTACTAAACAATGGTCTCGATTCATATAAGGTTACACTTTTGTTTGTGTTACCTTACAAAGATAGAGTAACTTATCTAGAATTAAAAGTAATAATGATTTTATTTTCAATAAAACATTACCATATCGTTACAATTAAATTCTAATCCCTAAATCCAACTCAAAAATAAAATAACTTCTACTTTTTTAGACATTCTTTTGAGAAACAACTTAAAAATTCTAGCATACTCGTCTATCACGAACACTTTTTTCGATTAATTAAAAACTACATACGTACCATTATGAGCAGATATTACCAAAAGGATGGTGTTGGACGGTATTAGGGGATATTTTTCAACATAATAATGGGAAACAAAAAACATCATCTAATCAAGAGGGAGAATTATATAAATACATCACAACTTCTAATGTATATTGGAATAAGTTTGATTTTTCCGAAGTCAAGCAGATGAGATTTTTAGAATCAGAGTTTGAAAAATATATAGCAAAAAAAGGGGATCTTCTTGTATGTGAAGGAGGAGATATAGGAAGAGCTGCAATATGGAATTATGACTATAATATATGCATTCAGAATCATCTTCATAGACTAAGAGCATATATTCCGGTATGCACTAAATACTTTCTTTTTTCTTTAATGGACAGCAAGGCAAAAGGCGTCATAAAAGGAAAAGGGATAGGTTTAATGAGTCTATCTGCTAATGATTTGCACAATATTATAATTGCACTGCCACCGTTGTCCGAGCAATATCGCATTGTTACGGAAATAGAGCATTGGTTTACCTTGATTAGTCAAATAGAACAAGACAAATCGGCCTTACAATCCGTCATTAAGCAAGCTAAAAGCAAAATCCTCCGCCTTGCTATTTACGGTAAACTCGTTCCTCAAGACCCAAACGACGAGCCTGCTTCGGAACTGCTCAAACGCATCAATCCAAATGCCGAAATCACTTGTGATAACGGGCATTATACGCAGTTACCTGATGGATGGGCTGCAATTAAAGTTGGAGATGTTGCCATTTACATAAATGGACGAGCTTTCAAACCTGAAGATTGGATGTGTGAAGGTTTACCCATTATTCGTATTCAGAACTTAAATGATAAAAATGCAGGTTATAACCGAACCACAAAAACCTATGAATCTAAATATCTAATCCATAATGGTGATTTGTTGTTTGCTTGGGCTGCTTCATTAGGAACATATATCTGGAACGGGGGTAATGCATGGCTTAATCAACACATATTTAAGGTAGAACCATATCAATTTATTGAAAAATCATATCTTTACTATATATTTAAGACAATGACAACAGAGTTTTATGCTCAAAGTCATGGCTCTGGTATGGTACATATAACCAAAAAACAATTTGAAAATATTGAATTGCTATTGCCCCCTTTAAAGGAGCAGAAACGAATAGTCCAAACCTTAGAGCAAATATCAACTAACTTAGATCAGATAGTGGAGAGCTTATAGACTCTCCACTATCTGATCTAAGTACATAAACGTTTTATTTATAGTATTTACAATCCTTCGTTGCTCCTTATAAGGAGGAATTGGAACTTCAATTTCTTTGAATAATTTCTTGTTTAAGTGAGGAATAGCAGAACCAATCTTGTTCTCTCGCAATATCTTCCTATGCAAGTTGATGACTTCTAACACATACTCTGTATCCATATTATCATTGATAGATAATTGTTTAAAAGTACTACCTTGATAACCTTCAATTGGAGTCCTGAAGACTTCACCTGAGTTCTCCCCATCTACTAAAATCAAAAGAGAATTTGCAGCTGTATATTTGCCAGAAGTTAAAGTCTTGGCATCACGTTCACCTCGCAAATATTTGACATCAAGATTTATTCTTTCTATGTCATTTTGCTTATCACCATCAACTAAAAAGCATAATGTTTGCATGGGTACAACCGCCCATCCATCAGGCAACTGCGTATAATGCCCGATATATTCTATTATATTGTTACCGTATTCATTATAAATCAATATAATATGGTAACAAAATTCAAAAGCTATCTCGCCAAAACTAATTTGGCAAAAAACACTGTTACATCATATGTGTGGACAGTACAGTATTTCCTCAATCATTATGGGGAAGTAAACAAAAAGAACCTTTTAACATATAAAGGGTATCTGGTGGAGAACTTCAAACCGCAAACGGTAAATCTACGATTGCAAGGTATTAACAAGTATTTGGAATTTACAAAACAGGAGAAACTGAAGGTAAAATTCGTCAAAGTGCAACAAAAGAACTTTTTGGAAAACGTAATCAGCGATGCAGACTACAAATTTCTAAAAACACGCTTAAAAGCTGATGGTTATAATGAGTGGTATTTTATCGTATGGTTTATGGCTGCCACAGGCGCACGTGTCAGCGAATTGCTTCACATCAAAGCTGAGCATGTACAAGTTGGTCATCTTGATCTTTACAGTAAAGGTGGAAAAGTACGTCGTTTATATATTCCGAAAAATTTGCGTACAGAAGCCACGAAATGGCTCACAGAAAAAAGTCTTATTTCCGGCTATATATTCCTGAACCGATTTGGAGAACGTATTACAACACGTGGTATAGCCCAACAGCTGAAACATTTTGCGGAAAAATACGGAATGAATAAGGAAGTGGTTTATCCTCATTCATTCCGTCATCGTTTTGCCAAGAACTTCCTTGACCGATTCAATGACCTTGCTCTACTTGCTGATCTTATGGGACATGAAAGTATTGAAACTACTCGTATTTATCTCCGTCGAACAGCCAGTGAACAGCAAAAAATTGTGGACAAAGTAGTAAACTGGTAAGTTTTATCTATCCTTAGAAGTGTAATTAGTTACACTTCTAAGTTTTTTTGAATATCATCAAGGGATGAGAAAAGTCCTTCTATCTTTTGAACGATACGTTGTTGCTCGTTGATAGGAGGGAGTGGAAAATACATATCATTAAAGTCTGCACTATTAAATCCTGTTTGAGCCGTCCTTGAAATTTCTTTTAGTTTTCCTTGATATAGGTCAGATAAATAATAATAATATGCAAACTCCTTGTATATGAGGTTTTCAAATTTAAAGATAACCTTTGCCATTGCCACATTATAAGCCCCTTGTTCAGCATGAAATACTTTTCCTAAAGAACCACCATAACGTGCTAATAATATATCTCCTTTTTCGGTTTGTTTTGAAGCAAAATTAATTGGGATATAAACAGGTACCGGAGACTCTCCATAATCTCTAATCTGATAAAGTCTGATGTAATTTGGTTTAAGTATAGTTTCAAAATAACTCTTTGCAGGTTGTGATCCTCCAGATATATCTAAGATAGAATTATGGCTACACCATACCCATGTCTTAGGTATTTCATAAGGCAACTTCCCACTATGCCCGTTATCACAAGGTGTGAAGTCAGGATTTATACGTTTCAAGAGTTCGATGGCAGGCTCATCATTCGGATTTTGGGGTACGAGTTTGCCGTGAATGGCAAGATCAAGGATTTTGCTTTTGGCTTGCTTGATGACGGTCTGCAAGTCAGCTTTGCCTTGCTCTATTTGGTCAATAAGGAAGAACCAACGCTCAATCTCACAAACTATGCGACGTTGTTCAGAAATAGGTGGAAGTGGTAGCTGCAAAGAAAGCAATAACTCTCGTTTTAGTCCTGGTATCAGACCATTAGCTTTGGATATTATATTCTCTATGTTATTCTTTACAACAGCTTTTATATATTTAATATCGGTATAATTTGTATATCCCCTTACAGCCTGTATCTGACGAGCTATATGAGCTACACCAATATTATTAATTGCCATTTTTCCTACACCAGCACCTTTACATACTACAAGCAAATCGTTTAAATAAGAATAAACAGAAGGGGATTCTGTCCAGCGGTTTATAATAAGTTGCTCGTTTTCAATATTGCTTGCCCCAATAATATAAGGTATGCCTGCAATATTGGCATTATATTTTTCAGGAGGAAAATCTTGTCCAGAGACAAGTTCTAAGATTTCTCCTAATGTTGTCCACACCCATACCTCAGGCACTTCAAACGGCACGTTCTCATAATGGTACGTATCAGAAGAAACTGTTTTCTTACTTTTCTTTATCTTTCCCTCCTTTATCAAACGTTCTTTCTCTTCCTTAATACGTTCAAGTAAAACAGATGCAGGTTCATCATTTGGATCTTGTGGGACAAGTTTTCCTCTAATAGCGAGGTCTAATATTTTCTGTCGTAGTTTCTTTGTGTCCATTAGTCCTCGATATTTGCCATTAATTTTTGAAGTTCAGCCACCGCTTTACTTATGTTATCACTTTTCTCTTTGAGAATATCAATTAATTCTGATAATGAATAGTCTACTTCATCTCCGCCCTGTTTTATCCAAGATACATCAAGGCTAGTCTTGTCACGAGTTATTATTTCATCACAAGTATATTTACGCCAACGCCCATTCGGATTAGTTTCAGCATTATATGTTTCTACACGAGCATTTATATCCTCCGCATGATAACACGAAACGAAATCATCAAGATGATGCCTTTGCATTGGATTAGTAGCCAATGTATGCTTTACATCTGTACGATAATCATAAAACCAAATATCCTTCGTACTACTACCTTTTGTAAAGAATAACACATTAGCTTTTACACCTTGAGCATAAAATATACCAGTCGGCAAACGCAAAATAGTATGTAAATTAAATTCTGAAAGTAGTTTCTTACGAATCACTTCTCCAGCGCCCCCTTCAAACAGTACGTTATCAGGCAAAACAACCGCTGCACGTCCGCCTGTTTTGAGCGAAAGCATTATATGCTGTAAGAAATTCAATTGATTATTTTTCGTTTCAACATAAAAATCACTTCGATTAATGTCGACAGAACCAGAAGGACGAGTTCCAAAAGGCGGATTAGCAAGAATGACATTCACTAGTATATCAGGTTCTTTTTCTAAAGAGTCCTGACATATGATAGGACTTCGGTCAGTACCAACACCATGAAGATACAAGTTCATCGAAGCTAATGTAACAACCAAAGGAGTATTATCCGAACCATGCAGAGCTTTATTCCGCAAAAAGTCCCGTTTGCCTTTGTCTTGTGATTGTTTTTTCATGTAGTCATAAGCTGCCAAAAGAAAACCACCGGTTCCACAAGCCGGGTCACAAACCGTTTCCCCAATTTGAGGACGAGTTACATCAACCATTGCCGATATAAGAGAACGAGGAGTAAAATACTGACCTGCACCACTCTTTTTATCTTGTCCATTCTTCTCTAAAATACTTTCATAAATAGCCCCCTTAACATCACCATCCATTATCAGCCATTGCTCCTCATTAATCATTGTTATGACCTTCTTCAAATATACAGGCTTATCTATTTTATTTTGAGCTTTCGTGTAGATAGTACCAATTAGATTATCCTGCTCACTCAGTATTTTCAATGTATTTTCATACTGAACTATCAAGTCAAGACCATCCAATTCTATCAGGTTTTCCCAACGATATCCTTCAGGTATGGCTGATTCTTCGTCAAGCAATTTAACGTTTTCATCATCCATTTTCAGAAATAACAAATAAGTCAGTTGGGTTATATAATCGGTAAATCCAATACCTTGCCCCGCTAACGTAGTGGCAAGTGTCCAGACCTTTTTAGTCAGACCTTGCTCATTCGAATTTGATTTTGCCATATTAATTTTATGCTACTTTTCTATTATAAATTAAAAACTGAGATAATGAAACAATAGCCTCATTCACCGCTGCTATAGTACCAAACTTACGTATCATCTGAAGCGCTATTGTTTTATCATCTTCCTTTATTTCTTTTATTGTACAAGAACCATTCGCTACAATATAGTTCACAATCTGACGGATAGTATTCTTTTGAGCCTCAGTCATTGTACGCTGTATCTGCCCACACCACAATTCAAAACGTTGGGCAGCCATTGATGACAGGCTACGAAGTTCTGTCACCTGATGATAAGCATATCTGACTAACTGAATAATATTAGTCAATGCTTCTTTTTCTTCTTTCGTCCCAAAATGTACTACATTGGAAGGGTTAACAATAGAGTATGTATTCCATAATTGAGAAGGATTAAACTTGTAATTCTCCATTTTCATCCGATTCTCCAAATCCTTAAGCATTGCATAAGTGATAGGTTCTCCGTTATTGTTATAAATAATGCGTAAAGCCTCTATCTCATCTCTATGTTCATTTACATATTGTTCAAACGCCTGAGTCGTGTCGTGAGCTTCCTCTATGGAAAATCCTTTCTCAATCAATGTATCTTCACCGGGCATTAAAATTGTGACAAATCCGGCGTTCAGAATACACAGATATTCACGGGCATCGGGATGAATAGCGAGAGGACGCACCAAGCCTTTCCGTTCGTTATTCGGTTCGTTTATATTCACATATTCCGGCAACAGATTATTATCCAAAGCTTCATATATACGAGATGCCATATCCCGCATATCTGTACCAGCCAATCTTATAAACTCATTCCTCTGTTCTTCATTTGCCTTATTATGTATTCTTGACAGACGGCTAGCCAACAATCGCAGATGTTCATCCGGCAGTTCACCATGAGAGATACGCTCTAAAAGTTGCCTTAAAGACAACAATGTTTCAGCATTGCTTCCCGCTCCAGAAGTTGTTACATAATGCTCATGTTCTGTTACTCCCACCGCATCGACTAAGAAAAACAAATCTTTACTATGAGCATTTGGAGTAACATTACGAAGTTGCTCATCACCAATTGTACGTACTCCCCTACCTTTCATCTGAGTATAAAGAGAGTCAGACTCGACATCACGCATAAACATCACCACTTCCAAAGGCTTCACGTCTGTTCCAGTAGCAACCAAAGTCACAGTTACAGCAATGCGGAACTCCTTATCATTACGAAAATGACGTATCAATTCATTACTATCTCCAGCCGAATAAGTGATTTTCTGCACAAACGTATCATCTTCACGTCCAAAGACTTCCTTCGCTATTTTAACAATATTACTTGCATGAGCATCATTCAAAGCAAATATTAATGTCTTAGGTAAATAGTCAAAATTAGGTTCTCTTTGGGGATCATTAAACATTTCTGTATAAACCGCATCTCTATATGTCTCTAAAATCAACTTTATTTGAGCAGGATTAATAATACTCCTATTCAGTTCTTGTCTTGTATAAGTAGTCGTTTCCTGTGTTTCGATATTTTCAGTTTTACCTGTATAGCGGGTTATTTTACGTACTTTATCCCCCTCGCGAATTGCACCGCCATCTTCGGTTACTTGTGTTTTAATACGAAACACCCTATAATCAACATTGACACCATCAACTATTGACTTTTCAAGAGTGTAGTTCACTATTAAGTTGTTATTAAAGAAGGCTAATGTTTCAACAGCAGGAGTAGCTGTTAACCCAATCATTTTTGCAGAACTAAAATATTCAAGCACACTTCGCCAACTACCATAAATAGAGCGATGGCACTCATCAATAATTATCAAATCAAAGTAATCCGGGGGCAAGTTAGGATGAACCGGCAAATTCATATTTCTAGTGCCGTCGACAACATAATCCGCTTCATTATCATCATCTATAAAATCGTCTCCGGACAATAAAGAAAATAAACGTTGTATAGTAGCGATAACAACATTGGCATCATTTGGGATTTTCGCGGTTTTCAATCTTTCTACCCCAAATATGGTATTAAACGGATCACCATTTTCTGTCAAACGGAATGTTCCAAATTCTCCTTCTGCCTGTTTTCCAAGATTATTACGGTCAACAAGAAACAAAACCCTCTTCATTGAAGTGAAAGCCAACAAACGATAGGCAGCCAAACATGCGGTATAAGTCTTTCCCGCTCCCGTAGCCAAAACCATCAATGCACGATCATGCCCGCTACGAAAACTATTTTCTAATTTTGTTATTGCTTCATACTGGCAATCCCTTAATCCTTTCCTTTTTAAAGTTGGAAGTCCTGCAAAATCATCTTTAAGTCCTAATAGTTTTACTATTTCTTTAGGAGAATGAATTTTATTCAAAGAAATATATTCAGAATCAACTTCACGGGTATCTCTGAATAACAGTTCCCTTCCATTTGACAAATAAACTAAAGGTAAAGGATTCATCCAAGCCTGACACCAATGAGGTACACCTCTAGTATATTTTTCAGCCTGGTCTGCCACAATTTCAGAATAAATTGACACAGATTCTTTCTTTGCTTCCAATACGCCAACAGCTTTACCATTTAAAAAAAGTAAATAGTCAGCTTCACGATTACCTTTCAGCAAGCCTTCTTCGACTGCTATAGCAGATACTTCAGGAGAATAATGATTTCTATCAACTACTTCCCAACCCGCATCATTAAGCATACGGTCAATTATTATTCGAGCCTTTTCTTCCGGTTTCATGTGTGTGTCTTTTTTGTAACTTCCGATAAGGCTATATTATCGGAAGTTACAAAAATAGGTAAAAATATAGAATATGAGAAAGAAATAGAGATTTTTTGATACATCACAACACAATTTCTCTATAAAAGATTCTTTGCATATTAGTAATATTTGTCCAAACACTTCCCATTCCCAAAATAAAGCCCTACTTTTGTGAAGAATATTTTTCCGTATATTAACGTATTTACAACAGTATCTCACAAATAAAATAAACCCTACAAGATGAAAGAAGAATCCGACAGCCCGTCTGTCCCCTACAATTTCTCCCGTTGTTTCAACGACCAATGCCCACAAGCCTTGAAATGTTTACGCTACATAGCTGCACAAAACGAAACAGCCGATTACCTTTATATCTCCATCGTTAATCCGGCACGTTATCCTGCGGATGGAAACCAATGCGAATGTTTCAAGACTGCTGTCAAAGTTCATGTGGCATGGGGACTAAAACGATTGCTTGACAGAATTCCTTATGAGGATGCGGTCAGTATCAGAATGCAACTGGTGGGGCACTATGGGAAAACAGGATACTACCGGTTCTACCGTGGAGAACGGGGACTTATGCCTAAAGACCAAGCTTATATAAAACAAATATTCCGTAATAAAGGGATAAAAGAAGAACCAACTTACCAACGCTACACAGAAGAATATATTTGGTAAGTTGCTGTCATCTGTCACAAATTAGGGGGGTAATAGTTTTCTCTGCGTGAAACTAAAGTTCCAGCTAAGAGAAACTATAGTTTCATCGGTAAGAAACCAATGGTTTCAAGCAATTGGAACTAGAGTTTCAAGCGTATGAAACTAAAGTTTCAAACCGCAGAACCAACAGTTTCGCACCTTGAAACCGTTGGTTTCAAGGCAGGACACAACTCATAAGTACGGAGGTTACAAATTGAACGACTTATCTTTCTATGATTAAATGCGATACCTCCCTATTTCACAAGGGACAGCTCTTCTATATAACGGAATAAGCAAATAAAATCTAATTTCTTTGTTTACAACTTTGTCATAATAGAATTTAAGATGTTATCCCTACTTTTTCAAATTACTATTCATACCTTTGTGACTTCGATAAAGAATTAGTAACCTATTAAAAAGAAAAAATTGATTATGCGCTTATTCATCGTGTTTCTTTGCTTCATTCCCGTTCTGCTGTTTTCCTGCCGGAGTGTTTCTCTTGAAACACAACTGAAAGAAGCTATCAAAGACAAGAAAGCTGAAATAGGGATTGCCGTTATCATAGATGAAAAAGATACGGTAACAGTCAATAATGATATTCATTATCCTTTGATGAGTGTTTTCAAGTTTCATCAGGCGTTGGCGTTAGCCAATTATATGGCGAAACGGAATCAGTCATTGGATACTCTGCTAAGGATAGAGAAATCGGATTTGAAACCGGATACGTATAGTCCCTTACGGGATAAATATCCGCAAGGGGGAATTGAGATGAGCATTGCCGACCTGCTAAGATACACACTTCAGCAGAGTGACAACAATGCCTGCGATATACTTTTTGATTATCAGGGCGGACCGGATGCCGTGAACCGATATATCCATTCGTTAGGCATTCGGGATTGTGCTATTGTCGGTACGGAAACTGCCATGCACGAAGATTTGGATTTGTGTTATCAAAACTGGAGTACACCATTGGCTGCTGCCGAATTAATGGAGATTTTCCGACGGGAACCGTTGTTTGCACAAGAATATAAGAATTTCATCTATCAGACAATGGTAGAATGCAAGACCGGGCAAGACCGGCTGGTTGCTCCTTTAGCGGATAAAGGAGTGGTAATAGGACATAAAACGGCACTTTCCAGTAAACACGCTGATTGCTTTTCAAACGCTTCCCTTGATAG
>OGXC01000428.1_pt1 | contig 35891 bp, 36 predicted proteins | sample 1576201 | NCBI WGS metagenome assembly OGXC01 (sample SAMEA3541562, study PRJEB24748) | human gut metagenome | biome: human gut; feature: human-associated habitat; material: faeces | place: China | collected 2012 | reverse complement strand
GGCGCTTAGCCTGCCCATCAAAGCGCCTTCCTTTTAGGCCAAACGGCGGCAGCCCGAAGGGCGGGGGATGGATCCGCCTCGTAGAGGCGGGACCTGCGAAGCAGGCTTAGGAATGTATTTACCGCAAAGCTGCTTTCCGGCTTTCCTGGCAGCTGGAAGCCCACGCACGTTTACACAACTCTCTGCCACAAACGTCCCCCTTAACAAAGGAATAGGAAAAGATTATAATATAGATAGAAGGTGAAAGCCTTCCGCAGTCTTTGAAAAGGAGGTCTTTATCATGGAGAAGAAATTCGATAAAGAAGGAGCAGTCATTGACGAAGAAATCAAAGAGGGTGTGAAAGAACTGAAAAAGGACAGCCCCGCCGCTGCCTATAAAGCAGGGAAGATCCTGGAAACGGAAGAGGAAGTTTTCAAGAATAAACCGTCCGATATCCCCAGCGATTCCGACAGGTAAATAAAGAGTTGAGTGAAGAGAGCCCCGAGTTGAGGCTCTCTTTTTTATAGTAAAAATGGTAGGAAGGAGATTCGATATTCCCATACATTTTTAATAAGAATATCTGTTTGATAGAACGTACGGGCTATGGTATAATCCATATAGAACTTACGTTTTCTAGGGAAGCACTGATTAAATCGTTGTCAGATTTCATTCTTGGATTTTTATGCAATGCGAGGAATAGCTCGACGCGAATAGCGAGCTATTTAAGGAGAGCTATGACGAAGCAGTGCATAAAAATTCTTATGAAATCTGACTCTGCGAATTAATCAGCGCTTCCCTAAATGGAGGAGGCCATGGAGATGGAGAAGGAATGGAAGGGCATGTTTTTCTGGTACACCGATTGGAGTCGGAAGCTGCAGCGGCAGCGGACACGGCAGGAACTGGTGTCCCTTCTGGGCACCCTGCAGGACCGGTACAAAGACCGGCAGTTTTTCATGCCCCTGAAGGTGCTGTACCCCACCAGTGCCCGGTGGTATATCGACAGCCATATCCGCATGGTGGTAGGCAGCGGCACGGAGTTCACGGCAGGCCTTGTGGAGACCATGAAGTACATGAAGCGGAAAGGACTCCCGGTGTACTGCTATGATGAAGAGACAGGAAATATGGCGCCCTGGGAGTCGGTGGTGGTGCATCCTTTCCCCCGGAAGGGAGAAGTCTATGTGGACGATGGGGGACGGATCATCAAAGTTGACCAGTGCCCCGTTCCCTGTCCCGGTGCCCACCAGGCCTATGTGAGCTATGTGAATATCGGCGGCATGGTGATCGATGGACTCATGCCGATTCGAGGATTCATGGATAAAGTGGCGGCAGGGAAACTGGTGCTGCAGAGTAAAAAGCCTGGGCCCCGGACAGATGGCTGGCCGGCTGCCGGAGGGCGTCCTGTGCCTGTAGCTGAGTGACGTGCGGATGGATGGGGCCTGACTGGCTTTCCTGGCTGCTAGAAGCTAACAGCTGGATGCCCCCCGTCTGTTCGCACGCCGCTCAGCCACATGACACCTGCGGCGAAGGCGCTGGAACCGAACGCCCAAGTCCATCATTCAGGAAGAAGGTACGAATCATGCATGATATCTGGAATCCCTGGCATGGGTGCCATCGCGTAAGTCCGGGCTGTGAGAACTGCTATATGTATTTTCTGGACGAAAAGCGGGGGCAGAGGGGGAGTCGGATTTATCGGACGAAGAATTTCGACTATCCCCTCCAGCGGACCCATACTGGGCAGTACCGGGTCCAGTCGGGGGAGCTTATCCGGGTCTGCATGACTTCCGATTTCTTCCTTCCCGAGGCGGACCCCTGGCGGGAAGCGGTGTGGGATATGATGTACCAGCGGCGGGATGTGGCTTTTTTTCTCCTCACCAAGCGGCCGGAGCGGATTCGGGATCATTTACCGTCAGACTGGGGTGATGGATGGGACAATGTGTGGATCAATGTAACCTGTGAAAACCAGGCCATGGCAGACAGAAGGATGCCCATTCTTCTTGATATCCCTGCCAGGCATAAGGGCGTCATGTGCGCGCCTTTCATAGGGCCCGTTTCCCTGGCTCCCTATCTGGAAGGGGGACAGATTGAGCAGGTCAAATGCGGTGGGGAAAATTATGGCGGCGCCCGTCCCTGTCACTACGAGTGGGTGAAGGCACTGCACGATGAATGCCTTTCAGCCCATGTACCCTTTTCTTTCATAGAAACCGGCACCCACTTCGTAAAGGATGGACGCCATTACCGGATCCCCAATAAGCTTTTCCAGTCCTGGCAGGCCTGAAAAAGCGGGCTCAATTTTGGCCATCTGCCCCGTTTTCATCTGCAGACGGACCTGGGATTTCCTGTGCCGGAGGAGGATATGTATAAGCCCAAATACGACGGACCGAACTGCAGCCACTGCGGGAGCCGGCGCATCTGCAACGGATGCAGCCATTGCGGGAAATGCAGGCCCCTGTTTTGAGGCAGCACAATCAAAAAACTCCCTGTACAGTGGGAATGAGACCATTCCTGATGTACAGGGAGTTTTATGTTTTCAGGATATGGGAATTCAGAGTTCTTTAACATCTCAACTCTTTCTTTTCGGCGCCGGGTCGGTAAGTCCAGGGATGGCGCCGCCGGCTATGGCCCAGAGGTAGAGGCTGGCCACGGAACCATAGGGGGAGTACCGTTTCCGGTACCGCCTGAATGTCACCGCATCGATTTTCCGGTGCCTGTAGAGCATGCGCATGCCCCGGTGGATGGCCAGGTCTCCGCACCTTACAATGTCAGGGCGCTGCATGGAAAAGGTCATGATCATTTCGGCGGTCCATTGACCGAGACCCTTCAGGGAAGAGAGCTGCCTGATGACCTCTTCATCGGTCATGGATTTCAGGGCATCCATGTCAAAAGTGCCGGTTTTTACCTTTTCCGCAAAGTCCCTCATGTAGTCCACCTTTTTGAAGGTGGTGCCAATGGACTGCAGGTCTTCCCGGCTCATGGAGAGCAGAGTATCCGCATTGACGATGCCCACCTTATGGGTGAGCCTTTTCCATATAGTTTCCTGGGCGGCCGTAGAAATCTGCTGCCCTATGATATGATGAATGACAGAGGAAAAAAGGTCCGGGTCCGCTTTGCGGTATATATGACCGATGCGGTCTATGGCTTCTCCCAGTTTTTTATCCCTGGACTTGAGATAGTCCGTTTCTTTTTCACCGTATTCGAAATACATGGAATATACCTCCTTGCATAGAGAAATTCAATTGCTGGACTTGGGAGAACAGGGGGGCTGCGATGGATATGTGGCGGAGTGGCATGTGAAGGGCTTTGAGCCTTGGCAGATAGATGCGCCGACGCAGGGGGATTGTTTGCGGAGAAGCCGCTCAAGACCTGGGGAAGCACTGATTAAATCGTTGTCAGATTTTATTCTTGGATTTTTATGCAATGCGAGGAATAACTCGACCCAAATAGCGAGCTATTTAAGGCAGCAGTCCTGCATAGGACTGCTGAGCCAAGATAAGTTGGCGCTTTCTCTGCACATTAAAGCGCCTTCCTTTTATTCTTGGCCGATTTATGACGAAGCAGTGCATAAAAATCCTTATGAAATCTGACTCTGCGAATTAATCAGTGTTTCCCTGGATCTTATCAGCTCCGCTGGACGGGGCTTTCACATCTCAACTCTATTTCTCCTTATTTTACTCCATTTCTATCCATCTTTTTCGATGGCAGCAGGAACGTAGCTCCGGCGCAGATGGCGGACAGGAGAACAAGAAGGGCCATGACGGCGGTGATGCCGTAGATATCGGCGAAACGGCCCAGCATCGGTGCGGTAATACCGCCGACGCTCATGGAAATGCCCAGGGTAACACCGGAGGCGAAACCCACATTTCTGGCCAGGTATTCCTGCCCCAAAACGACGAAGGAGGAATAGGGAGCCAGCATGGCGATGGAAAGGGGGATGAGCATGGCGTATACGGCGTAAATGCTGCCGGAGAAAGCCACCACGGCCAGGAATGGAACAAGGAGGACATGGCAGATGCGAAGGGTCTTCCGGTATCCCTGGTGGTCTGCAAACCAGCCGCCCACCAGGGTCGCCGCTACACCGGCAATACTGACAATGGAGAGGGTGAGGGACCCTGTGGCTTCACTGGTACCCAGGGCGCAGATGCAGAAGAGGGGAAGGAAGCTGGAAAATCCGGTATACACAGCGGCCCGGAAAAGAATAACCGCGAAGAGCCGGCCAAAGGCGGACCAGTCGTTTTCTTCGAGCCTCTTGTTTTTGATCCGGCTTCCATCGGTGCTGGCCAATTTTTCTGCCTTTATGGTGCTTTCTTCAATGGCCCAGCGGAGGTGGGGTGATGCCAGAAGGAAAAGGAAGCTCATGCAGATGGCGCTGATGCCATAAAAGGCCAGTCCATGCATACCGAAGGTGGTGACAAGAAATACGGAAAGCAGGGGACCGAAGCCAAAACCTGCATTGCCGCCGACGCTGAAGATACTCATTCCTTCTCCCCGGTTTCCCTGGGATACGCCATTTACGCAGCGGGCGGCTTCCGGGTGGAAAATGGCGGAAGCAATGCCCATGATGGTGATGGCTGTGAATATGAGCCAGTAGTTTGTCACAAAGCCGGTCAATGCCAGGGAAGTACCTGTAAAGAAAATACCCAGTGCCATGAACCACTGCCGTGGGCCCTTATCCGCCAGCCAGCCGAAAAGGGGCTGGATAATGGAGCTCAGGAAGGAGGAGGCAAACATGAGCCCTGCAGCGGCGGTGTAGTCCATGCCGTAGAGATTCACAAAAAATGGCAGCAGCGCCGGCAGGGAACCGGCGTTGATATCGTTGGACAAATGGCCTGCTGCCAGTAAATAGAGGTATTTCTTGTTCATTATTTTTTGAGAAGTTCCTTTCTAAATGGAATGGGTTGCATGGCCGGGTATACGCTCGAATGGGGAGGAATGTGGCTAAGCATTGTGCGAACGTGTGGGGCATTGAGCCTTTAGCCTTGAGCTCGTCAGGCCCTGTGGCTGGGTGGCGTGCGCCCACACGTACGCACCTCGCTTATCCATATGACACCTGCGGCGGAGCCGCTGGACCTCAATTCTCAACTCTCAAATCTCAACTCTTTATCCCAAAGGGACGGACATCCTTTACAGGGCTGTTCCCTTTTCCGGTACATAGAGCCCGTGCATGTCCGTTTTTTCCAGTTTCAGCAGGGCCACTTTTCTTTCTATGCCTCCGGCATAACCGGTGAGGCTTCCGGAGGTGCCGACCACCCGGTGGCAGGGGATCGTGAGGGTGATGGGGTTGTGTCCCACGGCGCCGCCAATAGCCTGGGGGGACATTCTTTCTTTGTGGAGCCGCTTTGCCGCTTCTTTGGCGATGGCTTTGTAGGTCATGGTGTGGCCGTAGGGAATGGTAAGCATAATTTGGCATACCAGTTTCCGGAAGGGGGTGCTGCCATATTTCAGGGGAGGAAGGAAGTTCGGTTCCCTGCCGGAAAAGTAGAGTTCCAGCCACCGCTTCGTTTCTTCCAGAAGGGGTGTGGTCTTCTCTATCCGCTTCTTTGGCAGTCCCTGGGCGTAATATTTCTGTCCAATGAACCAGAGGCCCGTAATGGCTTCCTCATCGCAGGCGATGGTGATCCGGCCCAGGGGGGATTCGTATTCACAGGTGTATACCATTTGTTTCTCCTTCCCTGTATAAAAGAGGGGTCCCATTACGGGGCCTCCTAAAAATCCTTATTTCTTGAAGTATTCGTTTGCCTGGCGGTAGGTGAATTTGCAGTCCAGAATGGAATCGCATTTTCCTTCTTTCAGGTCGTCCGCCATATGAATCAGTTCTTCATAGATGCAGCGGGATGGACCGGAGCCTGCGCTCAGACGGCGGACGCCGGCTTTTTCCAGCTCTTTGAAATCATGGTATTTCCCATTGAGAAGGATGTTAATGGGAGCCGGGATTTCTTCGACAATCCGCTTTACTGCGGGAAGGTCTACAGGGCCGGCTACAAATACGCAGTCCGCACCGGCTTCTGCGTATTTCCTGCCCCGTTCCAGGCTGAGGGAGAGCTTCCTGTCTTCATCGGCTACATTATACCAGTAAGCATCGGTCCTGGCATTGATGACGAAATTCAGGGACAGTTCCTTTTTCAGTTCTTTCAGCACGTCGATAACCATGAGCTGTCTTTCTACCGGCCCCATGGCTCCCTTCGGGTCTCCGTCTTCCACGTTGAATCCGGAAGCACCGGCCAGGAGCAGGCGGCGGGCATTTTCTTTAATTTCTGCAGCTGTATCGGCATAGCCCCGTTCAAAGTCAACGGATACCGGGATATTCACACGGCTGGTCATTTTGCGGACCACCCAGAGAAGGTCTTCGAAATCAATCTGCTGGCAGTCGGACTGGCCGAGGCTGTAGGCAACGCCGGCACTGGAAGTGGCGGCGGCTTTGAATCCTTCGTTCTGGTAGACTACGGCGCTGCCGATGTCCCAGGCATTGGGGAGAATAAACATGCCCGGTCCTTTGTGGAGGGCAGCAAATTTTTCGGTGCGGTTTCTGAGTTCTTCGGAAATAGTTTCCATGGTACATGTCCTTTCTGTTTTCATGACTGGAGGAATTCTTACCTTCTGCTTCTTCATCATACATGGTATACTATAAGAATAAAAGTTGTATTTTGCTATGACAGTGTAGGTTATTCTTACAGTAACAGAAGGGGGAGGATGACTATGACCATTATGCAATTGCAGTATTTCTGTGCTGTCTGCCGGTACGGCAGTATCTCAAAGGCTGCCGAAGCCCTTTACGTATCCCACCCCACCATTTCCGTGGCCATCAAGTCCCTGGAAAAGGAATTTTCCCTGGAGCTTTATGCCCACACAGGAAACCGGGTCATCCTGACGGAGGATGGAAAAGCTTTTTATCGGAAGGCGGTGGAAATCCTGCAGCGCTGCGATGACATGTACGCCAGTTTTGCCGGCCGCCCGGAGGACAGCTACCGGGTGCATGTGGGAATCCCGCCCATCCGGTCCACCGTCATTTTCCCGGACCTGCTCCGGGAATTCCATGAACGGTACTCTATTCCCGTTGTGCTCCACGACTACAGTTCCCGCCGGTCCCTGGAAAAGCTGGAGAACCATGAGCTCGACTGCTGCATGGTGAATTTCGGGGCGGACTCCCTGGCCCGCTTCCATTACCAGGTGCTCCTGCAGGACCGTTTCGTCTTCTGCGTTTCCCGGGAAAATCCCCTTTCCCAAAAGGATTCTGTGACGGCCAGGGACCTGGACCAGGTGCCTCTCATCCTGCAGAGCGATGATTCCGTGCTCAATGAGCCCCTGCTGCAGGCGTTCTATAAGGTCAATGCCCGGCCCAATCCCATCCTCTATTCCAGCCAGCTTCGGACTATCCTTAACTTTGTCCGGGAAGGTTCCTCCGGTGCCTTCCTCTACGACACCATTGCCGATACGCTCCAAAAATCGACGGAAGGAGAGTTTGCGGTCATTCCGTTCCGCCCGGTAATAAAGGAGGAGTTTGTCCTTTTCTGGCAAAAAGGGGGATATATGAACCGGAATGTGAAGACCTGGATTTCCTTTGTGAAAAACTATTTCAATAAAGATAAGAAAACTATGCCCGTTACATAAGGGCGGCATAGAAAGGAGACCATTATGCGTATTGCTGTTTCAGCTCCCATCAGACAGTCCATGGGTTCCCTGGTGGAGGAAATGCTTCCGGACTGTACCATTGACTGGCTGGAGGACATGACTCCCCAGGAACGGATGGATTCCCTTACCCGGGCGGACATTGTCCTTTCCCGCAATATTATCGGAGACCTTTCGAAGAAAGAACAGGCCCTGCTGGACAGTCCGAAAATGGTACAGACCACGAGAACCGGCGTGGACCACCTTGATTTTTCTACCCTGCCGAAGGGGATGCCTCTTTACTGCAATTCCGGCGGCTGGGCGAGGGGTATTGCAGAATCTGCCTGCGGCATGATCATCGCCCTGAACCGCTGCCTTAGAGAGCAGCTCCGGGATCTGCAGCAGGGAAATTTCCATATTCTCGGGTACCACCAGAAGCTGCTGTCCGAACAGACGGTACTCATTGCCGGATTTGGCGGCATCGGACAGGCGGTGGCAGAGGTGCTTGCTCCCTTCCATCCGAAACTCCTGGCCATTTCCCGGCACCGGCCGGAGTCGGATCTCCTGGATGGCTCCTTCGACATGGGTCATTGGGAAGAGGCGGTGAAACAGGCGGACGTGCTCGTACTGGCCATGCCCTGCACAAAGGAAACGGAGGGCCTTGTAGATGGCCATATTCTCTCTCTCATGAAGAAGGATGCCATGATTGTGGACGTAGCCCGGGCAGCCCTGATCGACCATGAAGCCCTGCTGGAGCAGGTCAGGGAAAATCCGGATTTCCACGTGGCCATGGACGTGTGGTGGCAGGAAAACGAGGGCTGGCCCAAGGATGGGGACCCGCTCCTTTCCTTCCCCAATGTCATCGGCAGCGCCCACAACGCAGAAATGAGCAGCACCGCTTTCCGGGAAGCCCTGAAGACTGCCCTCACCAATATCCGTGCCTTCATCGATGGAAAGCTGGTGAAGGGGAAAGTAAACAGGGAAGAATATTAACCGAATCAAAGTGACGGCCGCTGTGCGTCGTGTGGTATGTGGCTGAGTGTGGTGTGAACAGGCGGGGGCTGCTAGCTTTTAGCTCCTAGCATCTAGGAAAACTGGTCAGCCTACGGCATGAAAAGCAGCCCCAAACAACCTGATGGGAGCGCCGCAGGCATCAGCTTTCCTAAAAGCTAGGAGCTAGCAGCTAGAAGCCCCCATCCGTTCACACGATACTCAGCCACAAGACAACCGCCGCGAAGCGGCTGAAGCCCTCGGTCTCGACCTCGATCTTTTCCCTCTCACATTTAATCATTTCTATAACTTTAAGTACTGATAAACATTTTAAATGAAAGCTGAATTTCATAGATATAATGATTGATTATTAGGCGAAATATAGTATAATAATTATAGAAGGATAAGCATTCCGCTTATTCAAGAAAGGGGGATTTCGTTATGGAATTAACGGTTAGAGGAAAAAATCTGGAAATCACTGACGCACTGCATTCTTATGTAGAAAAACACACAGGCAAGATTCAGAGATATTTTGATAAACCTATCAAGATTAATGTTCTCCTTCGTATTTCCAACCTCACAAAGACCTGCGAAGTTACAGTATTTGTGGATGGCGTAATTCTTCGGGGCGTTGAAAAATCCGATGATATGTACAAGTCCATCGATCTGGTATTCGATAAGGTAGAACGGCAGATTCACAAGTATAAGACCCGCCTGGCTAAACGGTTCAAAGAAAAACATACCTTCAGCCCTGCCTTTATCCAGGAGAAGGAACCGGCCCCGGCTGCCCAGGATTCTGAGTTTGAAATCGTGAAGACAAAGCATTTCAATATCAGCCCCATGTCCCCGGAAGAAGCTATTCTGCAGATGAACCTTCTGGGCCACAGTTTCTTCATGTTCTTCAATTCCGACACCGATGCCATGGCTGTGGTTTATCGCCGGGATGATGGCAAGTATGGCCTCATTGATGCGAATAAATAAAATTTTGCATAATTTTTACAGAAAAGGAGCGGTTTTTCCCGCTCCTTTTTTGACTATGGTGGCCTGTTTTGTTAAAATAAACTAGATGTGTTCTGTATTGGAATTCGTTAAGTCTATGAAACTTGCATAAGGAGTTGTTTCAATGTTTGATAAGTTTTTTGACAGGCTGTTCAACGGGTCTAATGAAAAAGAAATCAAAAAGATCCGTAAGATTGTGGAACAGCAGATCAATCCGCTGGAAGACGGACTGAAGAAGCTCAGTGATTCTTCCCTGGCCAACAAGACCAATGAATTCAAGGCCCGCCTGGCCAAGGGGGAGACCCTGGATGATATCCTTCCGGAAGCTTTCGCCGTTATCCGTGAAGCATCCCGCCGTGTACTGGGAATGCGGCACTTCGATGTGCAGCTCATTGGCGGCATTATCCTCCATCGGGGCAACATTGCTGAAATGTGCACCGGCGAAGGTAAAACCCTGGTGGCTACGGCGCCGGTATACCTGAATGCCCTGGAAGGCAAAGGGGTCCATGTCATTACGGTCAACGATTACCTGGCCAAGCGAGACAGTGAATGGATGGGCCAGGTTTATAAATTCCTGGGCCTTTCTGTAGGCCTTATCGTCCATGACCTGGATTTCCAGCAGAGAAAGATTGCTTACAATTCCGATATTACCTACGGAACGAATAACGAATTCGGTTTCGATTACCTCCGTGATAACATGGTTACCTCCCTGGACCAGATGGTACAGCGGCCCCTCCATTACTGCCTCATCGATGAAGTAGACTCCATCCTCATCGATGAAGCCCGTACACCGCTGATCATTTCCGGCCCCGGCCAGAAATCTACGGATAACTACTACCTCATGGCAAAACTGGTGCCGAACCTGAAGAAGGATGAGGATTACACCATCGATGAAAAGCAGAAGACCGTGGCGCCTACGGAAGCCGGCGTGGCAAAGATGGAAAAAATGCTCCACGTGGACAACCTGTACGATGCGGAAAACCTGGAACTGAACCACCTCTTTGTGCAGGCCCTCCGTGCCCAGACCATGATGCAGCGGGATAAGGATTACGTGGTAAAAGACGGGGAAGTGGTCATCGTCGATGAATTCACGGGCCGCCTCATGTACGGCCGCCGCTACTCCGATGGTCTCCACCAGGCCATTGAAGCGAAGGAAGGCCTGGAAGTACAGAGAGAAAGCCAGACCCTCGCTACCATTACTTTCCAGAACTACTTCAGAATGTATGACAAACTGGCCGGCATGACCGGTACCGCCAAGACGGAAGAACAGGAATTCATCAAGATTTATGGACTTCCGGTTCTCCAGGTACCGACGAACAAGCCTATCCAGCGTAAAGACCTGCCCGATGTGATTTTCAAGACCAAGAGGGGCAAGTACAGAGCGGTGGTAAAGGAAGTCCAGCGCCGCCACGCTACGGGCCAGCCGATCCTTATCGGCACCACATCCATTGAACAGTCGGAAGAACTGTCCCACATGCTGGATGCCGCAAAGATTCCCCATTCCGTGCTGAATGCAAAGTACCATGAAAAAGAAGCGGCCATCGTTGCCCTGGCAGGCCAGAAGGGCGCTGTCACCATCGCTACGAACATGGCCGGCCGTGGTACCGATATCCAGCTGGGCGAAGGGGTGGCTGAACTGGGTGGCCTTGCCATCATCGGCACCGAACGCCATGAAAGCCGCCGTATCGATAACCAGCTTCGCGGCCGTGCCGGCCGTCAGGGGGACCCGGGCTCCAGCCAGTTCTTCCTGTCCCTGGAAGATGACCTGCTTCGCATTTTCGGCGGCGACAACATCAAGAAGTTCATGGAAAAGATGGGCCTTGATGAAGATGAACCGATCAACAGCAAAATGGTTTCCAACGCCATCCAGAAAGCCCAGAAGCGGGTGGAAGCCAGAAACTTTGATATCCGTAAATACGTGCTGGAGTACGATGACGTCATGAACCAGCAGCGCAAGGTGGTTTATGAACAGCGCCGGAAGATCCTGGAAGGGGAAAACATGAAGGACCAGGTCCTCCGCATGGTGGATACCATCATCGAAAAGGGCATGGAAAAATATGCGGACCCGAAGCTGTATCCGGAAGAATGGGATTTTGCAGGCCTCCTGAAATACAGCGAAAAGTACTTCCTGGCCCCCGGCGATATTACCCTCGATGAAATCGAAGACATGAGCCGCGAAGAAGTGGAAGACAAACTGAAAACCGTGGCCCATGAAACCTATGAAGCCCGGGAAAAGTCCATCGGCGCTCCCATGATGAGGGAACTGGAAAAGGCAGTGATGCTGAAGGTGGTGGACTCCAAGTGGATGGAACACCTGGACGACATGGATATGCTGAAAGAAGGTATCGGCCTCCGGTCCTATGGCCAGAGAAACCCGATCGTGGAATACAAGGTAGAAGCCTACGATATCTTCGAAGAAATGCAGCAGGCCATGATTGAGACCATCGTTCTCTACCTGTACCACATCCAGATCCGCTTCGCCTCCGACGATGAAGCACACCTGGAAAAACCGGAAACCCCGCAGGCCGAAGACCACCTGAAAGGGGCCACCGCCCACTACGTAGACGAAAATCCGCCGGAAGCAGCGGATGAGAAGAAATAAGAGTGGTGAGATCGAGACCGAGATCGAGGACTATAGTGGCAAAGCCGCCTCTATCCTGCAGCCTTGCCGCGTGGCGGCTGATCCGCTCAAGGCTGAAGGCTCCACTTGTATGCATGCAAGTGGGCCACATAAGCGCCGCAGGCTGATTTTCTCGGTCCCGGCCTCGACCTCGATCTATCATTTTATATGTAAAATCTATTCATAAAAATATGTAAACTATATTACCGAAAGCGAGATGATTGTTCAGAATGCTGGAAGATTTGAAAAAAACCTTAACCGAACTCCTGAGTCATGAAAAAGAAATAAGGGATTCACTTTGACTTACCTCAGCTGAAGGAACGTATCAGAAGTTACGACGTTCAGATGAGTGATCCCACATTCTGGGATAATGCAGAAAAGGCCCGCCAGATTTCGCAGGAAGCTACGGAAGCGAAAGACGCTTACGAAACCTACACGAAACTTTTCGACCGGGCGGAAGGGCTGAAGGACCTCCTGGACCTTGCCATCGAAGAAGATGACCAGTCCATGGAACCGGAAATTGCCAAAGAAATCAATGAAGTGAAGGAAATCATGGACAAGAAGGAAATCGAACTCCTTCTGTCCGGCAAGTACGATGCCAATAACGCCATCCTCACGTTCCACGCCGGTGCCGGCGGCACGGAAGCCCAGGACTGGACGGAAATGCTGATCCGCATGTACATGAAGTGGGCCGAAGCGGAAGGCTTCCAGCTGGAAGAACTGAACCGCCTCGACGGTGATGAAGCGGGCATTAAGAGCGCTGAATTCATGGTGAAAGGCAAGTATGCCTACGGTTTCCTGAAATCGGAAAAAGGAGTGCACCGTCTGGTCCGCATTTCTCCTTTTGACGCGGCCAAGAGGCGCCATACCTCTTTCTCCGCAGTGGACGTGATGCCTGAAATCGATGACGATGTACAGGTGGACCTGAACATGGACGATGTGCGGGTGGACTACTACCGCTCCAGCGGCGCCGGCGGCCAGCATATCAACAAGACCAGTTCCGCAGTCCGCATGACCCATATTCCTACGGGCATTGTGGCAGCCTGCCAGAATGAACGAAGCCAGTTCCAGAATAAGGAACAGTGCCTCCGTCTGCTCCGGGCCAAGCTCTATGAATACGAAATGAAGAAACACGAACAGGAAGTGTCTGCCCTGGAAGGGGACCAGCAGGCCATCGAATGGGGCAGTCAGATTCGTTCCTACGTTTTCCAGCCTTATACACTGGTGAAGGATAACCGTACCGGTGTGGAAACGGGGAATATCCAGGGTGTCATGGATGGGGACCTGGATCCCTTCATCGAAGGATACCTGAAGATGAACAAGTTTAAGGCAAAAGCAAAAGCATAATTAAGGGAGAATCATATGAGGGGCATACAGAACAGCGCCTGGAAGGTGCTGGCAGTCCTGATTCTCATCGGCATCATCGCTGCAGGGATCATTTCCCTGCAGCGTGCTCATGTGGAATCATCAGCCAGCACCGTGGAAAATGTGTACGACTATTACAATATCATCGATAATGCGGCGGTGGAAAAGAAATCACCGGACGCTCTGTTTGACATGTACAGAAAGAGCGGCGTCACCTCCGTGGCTGTGTACGACGAGACCATGGAGAAACTGGTGAACCACGATTTTCTCCGGGCCTATCGGGGAAGCGACTTTGCCTTCCGGAACCCCGGGGTGGAAGGAATCTCCTATAATAAGATTTACATCCAGCCGGTGATGAATGAAAAGGGGAAAGCTTTCTTCAACGAAGCGAAGGAACACCTGGCCCTGATCATGGACAAGGACGATGTGCGGTCCATGACGGTGAACGGCGTGGAGACCCTGGAAGTGGATGCGGTGTACAACCAGTTCATGACCATGCCTCTCGGTGTGTTCCAGCAGTCCGTGAAGGACGCTTCCACCCATGGCATGTACGTGGTGCTCCGCCCGAACAACCAGGCCCATGTGACGAAGGCCTATGTGGACCTTTTCCTGAAAGCCCTCGATTCTTCGGATAAGGTGAGCGCCGTCATTTTCCAGGGCAAGGAAGTGCTGGGATACAAGGAATACCTGAAGTATCTCTCCGGCGAACTGGAAAAACGGCATATTCCCCTGGCCCTCATTGAAGCCCAGAGCCAGCTCGGCTTTGAGCGGCAGTCGGGGAACGTGGAAATGGCCACCCTTTCCAACTATGACGTGGTCCGTCTCTACGCCATGTCCAAGGATGAACTGATTAAACTGGACCCGAAGGAAGCGGCTTCCCGTTTCTATATTTCCGATATTGAACGGAACATCCGGATGAACCTGTTCCCGTCCTACAAGTTCCCCCTGGAAGGAAAGACCCTGTCTGAAACCAATGCTTCCTATATTGCAGAAGTGACAGAGCGGCTGGAAAACCATGGCTTCACCGTGGGGAAGGCCTCTGTCATGGATCCCTGGTTCCCGAAGAATATCCTTCGGAGCCTCACCATGGTGGGCGCCCTGTCCCTTGTGGTGCTGACCCTGGTGCTTCTCATTCCGTACCTTAAAAAATACGTGTATGTACTGGAAATCCTGGGACTCCTGGTGACCCAGGGCATGTTCTGGGTACTCCATTCCGTGCTGCCTTTGCAGATGCTGGCCCTGGGGACCGCCATCTGCACGCCGGTGGTGGTGGTGACCCTGTTCCTCAACTACTGCGTAAAGAAAAAAGATACCGCCTTCAAAGATGTGGGATGGGGAAAACTGTTCCTGGAATCCCTGGCGGTCCTCTGGTGTGCCGGCATCCTGTCCCTGGCCTGCGCCGCCATGGTGAGCGGCCTTCTGGGCGATATCCGGTTCCTTCTGGAAATGCAGATTTTCCAGGGTGTGAAGGTGACATTCCTCATGCCGGTGATCCTGATTTCCATCATCTACATCCAGAAGTTCCCCTTCTTCGGACAGGTGGTGTCTTCGGATAAGGACTTCATCCGGTTTGTGAAAAAGTTCTGCAGCGTCCAGATCCGTCTGGGCCTCCTCGTGGGCCTGGGGCTCCTGGCCATTGTGGGATTCGTCTTCATCGGCCGCAGCGGCAACAATGGCGCTCCGGTGCCGGGCTTTGAAATCGCCCTCCGCCGGTTCCTGGAAAATCTCATGTATGCCCGCCCCCGGGAGAAGGAATTCCTCTTCGGCCACCCTGCCGTGCTCCTTTCCCTGGCAGCGCTTTATCGGAAATGGCCGCAGATTCTTCACTATTTCCTGATCCTCGCTGTCACCATCGGTCAGGGATCCATGGTAGAAACCTTCGCCCACATGCGGAGTCCCTACATGCTGAGTCTTATCCGGGGCCTCGACGGCCTGGCAGCAGGCAGCCTTTCCATGATTGCCGCTCTCATTGCCGTCATGATTCTCGTGCGCATTACCAAGTACTTCGGAGAAAGATATGGCAAAGTATAATATCGTCATCTCCGGGTATTATGGGTTCAATAATGCCGGTGATGAAGCCATGCTGACCGCCATCCTCCAGGCCCTTCGAAACACATTCGATGATCCGGAAATCACCGTGATTTCCGGAAACCCCGAGGCTACGGCCAAAGCATTTGGCGTTCGGGCGGTGCCCCGATTTTCCATTTCTTCCATCCTGTCCGCCCTTTTCCATTCGGACCTTCTTATCAGCGGCGGCGGCAGCCTCCTGCAGGATGTGACAAGCTGGAAGAGTATGATTTATTACCTCACCATCATTACGATGGGTGTATTTTTCAGGAAACAGGTTTTCCTCTATTCCCAGGGTATCGGTCCTGTCCGGTACCGGGCCATCCGCATCATCCTGAAGCATGTGCTGAACCATGTGGATGCCATCACCGTGCGGGATAAGGAATCCAAGGGATTCCTCCAGCGGCTGGGGGGGAAGAGAAAGATTTATACCACCGCCGATGCGGTGCTGTCCCTTTCGCCGGCTGATCTCAATCCGGGAAAGAAAATTCTTGAAAAATACCGCGTGCCAAAGGACCGGAAAAAGGTGGGCATTGCGATCCGGTACTGGGATGGTGCCGGCAGCTGGATGGAAAAGATGAAAACCTGCGTGGAAAAACTGGAAAAGGCAGGATACGCTATCGTTTTCATTCCCATGCAGCATCCGGAGGATGTGAAGGCGGCGGAGTCCATCGGCGCCGCAGGGGACCATGTGTATATCCTCCCCGACGATTACTCCATTGATGAACTGATGTCCCTCATCGGAAACATGGATGGCCTTCTCGGCATGCGGCTCCATGCCCTTATATTTGCCTCCCTCATGCATGTACCGTTCCTTGGGATTTCCTATGACCCGAAAATCGATAATTTTCTGGCCCTCATCGACCGGAAACCGGCCTGTTCTGTCTCCCACATGGATGGAGATAAGTTGTATAATGATACGTGTAACCTTCTTTCCCATCCCTCGGAGAAAGAGACCTGGGAAAAGGTGGATGCATTAAGAGAACAGGCATTGCAGAATGTGGAGATTTTGAAAAGTCTTGTCAAGCAGAAGGAGGAAAACTGATGAGTCACCTTACCAACGAAGAAATCGCTTCTCTCAAGGAGAAAGCCAAACAGGTGCGCATTGATATCCTGAAAATGATTACGAAGGCCAATTCCGGCCATACCGGCGGTTCCCTGTCGGTGGCGGACCTTCTGACGCTCCTCTATTTCAGGGAAATGAACGTGGATCCAAAGGATCCCCATAAGGCAGACCGGGACCGGCTTGTCCTGTCCAAGGGCCATGCAGCTCCTGCCATGTATGCCTGCCTTGCAGAAAAGGGCTATTTCCCCATGGAAGAACTGAACCACCTGCGCCAGGCGGGCCACATGCTCCAGGGTCATCCGGACATGAAGCACACCCCCGGCGTGGATATGACCACAGGGTCCCTGGGACAGGGTATCAGCGCCGCCTGCGGCATGGCCCTGGCTTCGAAGATCGATAATGCCTCCTGGCGGGTATACGCCGTCCTGGGGGATGGGGAACTGGAAGAGGGCCAGGTATGGGAAGCTGCCATGTATGCAGCCCACTACAAACTGGACCATCTCACCGCCTTTGTGGATAACAACGGCCTCCAGATCGACGGACCGATTACGGAAGTCATGTCTTCCCTGCCGATCGGTGAAAAATTCAAAGCCTTCGGCTGGCATGTCATCGAAGTGAGCGGCCATGATTTTGCAGCCCTCCACGATGCCATTGAAGAAGCAAAGACAGTAAAAGGACAGCCCACCATGATCGTCATGAAGACGGTGAAAGGCAAGGGGGTCCCGGAAATCGAAAACAAAGTGGGCTGGCACGGCAAGGCTCCTTCCGAAGAAGAATGTGAACGTTTCATTAAAGCAGTAGAGGAGGCACAGTGATGGGTAAGGCAACACGTGATGCATATGGGGAAGCGCTGAAAGAACTGGGCGCTGTGAATCCGGATATTGTGGTACTGGATGCAGACCTCTCTGCCTCCACGAAGACCCAGGTCTTTGCCAAAGCCTATCCGGACCGTTTCTTTGATACCGGGATTGCGGAAGCAAACATGATGGGTGTAGCGGCAGGACTGGCGGCAGCCGGGAAGATTCCCTTCGCCTCCACCTTCGCCGTTTTTGGTGCCGGCCGGGCCTATGAACAGATCCGGAACTCCATCTGCTATCCGAAACTGAACGTCAAGGTCGCTGTCACCCATGCAGGCCTTACCGTCGGCGAAGATGGGGCTACCCACCAGATGCTGGAAGATATTACCCTCATGCGGGCCCTTCCGAACATGACGGTCATTGTGCCGGCGGATGCTGCAGAAACGAAGGCCGCTGTGAAATGGGCCGCTTCCTATGTTGGACCGGTATACATCCGTATGGGCCGGGCCAAAGTGGACGACATCATGCCGGAGGACTATACTTTCCAGCCAGGAAAGAGCTATGAAGTCTGCGAAGGGAAAGATGTAACCATCATCGCCTGCGGCATCATGGTGGCGAAAGCCAAAGCTGCCCACGATGCACTTCTGGAGAAGGGCATTTCCGCAAGGGTCATCAACATGGCCTCCATTAAACCGATCGACGAAGAAGCCATTATTAAGGCGTCCAAAGAAACCGGTGCCATTGTGACCTGTGAAGAACATACAGTAAAAGGCGGCCTCGGCGGCGCCGTGGCAGAAGTACTTGCCCTGAACGCTCCCTGCCCCATGGCCATGGTAGGCACCGAAGATACCTTCGGCCAGTCCGGCAAAGCTGATGAACTGCTCGAAGTCTATGGGCTTACGGCACAGCATATCGCTGAAGAAGCGGAGAAGCTGGTACAGAAAAAGAATTGAGTTGTGAGACTTGAGGCCCTGCGGCTGTGCAGGGAGAAAGTGGCTAGTGGCTGGATCCAGATCTAGGTCTAGGTCTAGGTGATTAGCGGCTGCGCCGCCGTATCCCTCAATCCATTCTGTGGAAGCTCATAGGACGGGGGATGAATCCGTCTTAAAGAGACCGAATACGCGAAGCAGACTGTAGGGGAGGCCGCGAAGCGGCTGATCAGCTTTCCTGAAAGCTAATAGCTGGAGGCTGGAAGCCCTCGCCCGTACGCACGTCTCTTGGGTACTTGACATCCGCCGTGCAGCGGCTATCCTGCTCAAGGCCCAAAGCCCTGTCAGTACACACGCCTGTAGGCCATATTGAGCCGCAGGCGGATGCCCTCGATCTCAATCTCGACCTCGGTCTCGATCTCGATCTCATTGCGGCGAAGCCGCTATTTCTATTTACATCACTAGAAAGTGAGGATTGAATGATAACTTTTGACCAGGTATCATTGCAGTACGATTCTAAACATACGGCTCTCAAAAATATTTCTATCCATATAGATAAGGGAGAGTTCGTATTCGTTGTAGGCCCTTCGGGCGCCGGAAAGTCCACCTTTGTCAAGGTGCTGACCCATGAACTGGTGCCGGAACAGGGGACCGTCGTAGTGAATGGTATCAATATTACAAAACTGAAACGGAGCAAGGTGCCCTATTATCGGCGTACCCTTGGCATCGTGTTCCAGGATTTCCGCCTTCTTTCCGAAAAAACGGTATTTGAAAATATCGCCTTTGTCCTCCGGGTAACCGGGGCAAAGTCCCGGGAAATCAAAGAGCGGGTGAATAATGTACTGGACCTCGTAGGTCTCCGGAATAAGGCAAAGGAACTTCCTTCCAAGCTTTCCGGTGGGGAACAGCAGAGAGTGGCCATCGCCAGGGCTCTGGTAAACCAGCCCCTCCTTCTCATTGCCGATGAACCGACGGGCAACCTGGATCCGGTGACTTCCGAAGAAATCATGAAGCTCTTCAACCGGATCAACCACATGGGGACTACCATCATCATGGTGACCCACAATAAGGACCTGGTCAATGCCATGCATAAGCGGGTCATTAATATTGAAGACGGCCGCATTATCGCCGACCAGGAAAAAGGGGGATACCACTTACATGTTTAGTTCTTTTGGTTATTTCTGGAAAGAGACATTCCATTCCCTCTTCCGAAATAAATTCATGGCCATCGCCTCTGTGCTTACAGTGACCCTGTCCATGTTCATTCTTGGCGTCTTCCTCTGTGCCGTGCTGAATATCAATCACATGGCTACGTACCTGGAAAGCCAGGTAGAAATGACAGTATATCTGAAGGATGGCCTCACCACGGACCAGGTCATGAACGTAGGAAAGAAACTGAAGGCCCAGCCTGAGCTGAAGCAGATTTCCTTCAAGAATAAGGACCAGGCCTTTGCTGACTTCAAGAAAAACCTGGGAGACCAGCAGGGTATCCTGGATGCCATCAACGGCAACCCGCTGCCCGCTTCCTATTCCACATCCTTTGCCAATCCACAGGCCCTGAAAAATGCGGCGGCCATTGTGGCGAAGTATCCGGAAGTGGACTCCGTGCAGTATGGCCAGGACATTATCGAACAGCTCTATAAAGTGGCTCAGGTCATCCGTCTGGGCGGCATCATCCTCATCGTCTTCCTGGCGGGGGCTGAACTGTTCATCATTTCCAATACCATCCGGCTCACCGTATTCGCTCGGCGCCGGGAAATCCAGATTATGAAATACGTAGGAGCCACCAATGGCTTCATTCGGTGGCCCTTCATTTTCGAAGGTATGGTAATCGGCTGCATCGGTTCCGGCATCGCTGCCTTCATCCTGTGGGAAGGATACAAGGTGGTACTTTCGGAACTGGTCAGCGCAGGCCTTGTATTTATTCCCATGATTCCCCTGTGGCCCTTTGTGGGCTACCTGACCGCCATTCTTCTGGTGGCAGGCATCATCATCGGTATCCTGGGCAGTACCATTTCCCTTCGCAAGTATATGAAGGTGTAAGAGAGCATGAAAAAATCCCAATCTATTCTGGCTGCCCTCGCCATCTCCATCGTACTTGGCGGAGGCGCCCTGTATGCACCGGTCCATGCGGATGATCTGGATGACCAGGTATCGGACCTCCAGGGGCAGATTGATTCTTCTCGCCTGGAGCAGGAAAACTGGGAACAGGTTATCCAGGATGTGAGTGCAAAGCTGAAGAGCATCCAGGCAGATCTGGATGCGGCTACGGCGAAACTGAAGAGCATCCAGGCCCAGCAGGCCCAGATCAACGCCCAGATCGAACAGACGAAGGTGGACATTGCCAAAGCCGAAGCCTACCTGAAGACGAGGCAGGCCGTCCTGAACCGCCGTGTCCGTGCGATTTACATGCATGGCCAGCTGAATTATCTGGAAGTCATCCTTGGTGCCAACAGTTTCTCGGACTTTGCAAACCGCCTGGAACTCCTGAAGCGGGTCATCCATTCAGACTACAGCCTGATTCTGGAAATCCAGAAACAGAAAGCCGCCATCGAGGCCAAGAAAGCCCAGCTGGAAGCAGATAAGAAACAGCTGGATGCCCTGGCAGCGGAAGCGGAAAAGACGCAGAAAGAAATCGCCGCTAAGAAAGCGGAACAGCAGAAAGTGCTGGATGCAGCGAAGAATAATAAAGCCGCAGCAGCCCAGATGGAACGAGACCTGAACTCCCAGCTGGACCAGGTCAGAAGCCTTATCCAGCAGCGCCTGGCAGCAGCGGAAGCCGCAAGACAGGCAGCCCAGCAGCAGCAGAGCTCCTCCGATGACGGAGGAGGCGGCGGTGGTGGCAGTGATGATGGCTACGTACAGGGTACCGGCTCCCTCGGCTGGCCCTGCAGCGGTCCTATCACGTCCCCCTTTGGTTATCGAACCCATCCGATTTTCGGAACCACCATTTTCCACGCCGGCATCGATATCGGCGTAGATTACGGTACTCCGATTCATGCAGCCGACAGCGGTACTGTGGTCTATGCAGGCTGGATTTCCGGCTATGGCAATGCAGTCATCATTGACCACGGCGGCGGATTGTCCACCCTTTACGGCCACAACCAGTCTCTGGCTGTTGGCGAAGGGCAGTCTGTCTCCAAGGGACAGGTTGTCGCTTATGCCGGATCCACCGGCAATTCCACCGGACCTCACTGCCACTTCGAAGTGGATGTGAACGGTTCTCCGGTCAACCCCATGGGGTATCTGTAATGAATGAACAGAAGAAAGCATTTTTGCTGAAAATTTCATCCTATGCTGCCGCCGTCATCATCGGCGGCGTCGGAATTACATTCGGCGGAGCCGCCCTCTATACGGGCGGTCATCCGCTGGATTTTTTCCATTTCATGAAGACCTACCATATGGTAAAGGCCAATTATTTCCGGCCCATCGATGAAGATGCCCTTTGGGAAGGGGCCGCTTCAGGCATGGTGGATAGTCTGGAAGATCCCTATTCCAAGGTTCTTGCGGGGGATGATTATTCGTCCTTCATGGAATCCACCAGCGGCGAGTACGGCGGTATCGGCGTCGTCATGGGGCTGGACAGGGATTCGAAAGTCCGGATTTTCAATGTGTTCCCCGACAGCGCCGCCGAAAAAGCGGGCCTTAAGGCGGGGGATGAAATCCTCTCCGTCGACGGCACCGACATCGGTGAGCTCGGTCTTACGGGTACCGCCCAGGCGGTCCGCGGGGACAACGGCACCGAGGTAGCCCTGGAGGTCCTCCGGAATGGGGAAACCCTGGATTTTGATGTGACCCGGTCCAATATTACCCTGCCCACGGTGCTGAGCCGCATGGTAAAGGACAACATCGGCTACATTCACATCTTTACCTTCAGCCGCCATACACCGGAGGAGTTCAAAAAGCAACTCTCCGCTCTCAAAGACCAGGGCTGTGAAAAACTGATCATCGATGTCCGTATGAATCCCGGCGGCATGATCGACTCCGTGGTAGCCATTGCGGACCAGATCCTTTCCAAAGGGACCGTGGTCAGCTACAATGCCAAATCCCTGGGCAGTGAAGTGTACTCCGTGAAGGGCGTAGAAAATCCTATGCCCATGGCTGTCCTCATCGACAAGAACAGTGCCAGTGCTTCTGAAATCCTGGCCGGCGCCGTGCAGGACCGGAAAGAAGGCACCATTATCGGTGAACGGAGCTATGGCAAAGGCACGGTGCAGGCTGTCTTCGACCAGGGCAATAAAACGGCGGTTAAAGTTTCCATCGCCGAGTATAAGACCCCCTCCGGCCGGTCCATCGATAAAGTAGGTATTACCCCGGATATCCCGGTCCAGCAGACCGGAAGCCTCTTCCATCCGGATACGGACAATGTGCTGCAGAAAGCCATTGAAGTACTGGAAGGGGAGTAGAAAGTTATCAAAAGCCGTGAAGGATATTTCTTCACGGCTTTTTCATTGGGATCGAGATCGAGACCGAGGAAATCCGCCTGCAGTGCTCAGATGGCTGACTTGCCTGCGCACGGGCGCAGGCTTTGAGCCTTTAGCTTTGAGCCTTGAGCGGCTGTCCTGCGCAAGGCTTGATGTCCCGCCGGTGCGTACGCAATCGAACCACCGGGAACCCCTCGATCTTATATATCCCTTTCCCCCGTTCCATGCTATAATAATATAGATATTTTCTGATTTTTTGAGCGAGGTATGACTATGTTTATTGATAGAGCAAAGATTATTGCAGTATCCGGTGCCGGCGGGGACGGGATGGTGGCATTCCGCCGGGAGAAGTATGTACCCCGGGGCGGCCCCAGCGGCGGCGACGGCGGTAAGGGGGGATCTGTCATTGTTCGTGCGAACAGTGATCTCAATACCCTCATCAATTTCCGGCGCCATCGGAAGTTTGCAGCCAAGGCCGGTGCCAACGGCGGGGCGAAAGAAATGTTTGGCAAAGCGGCCCAGGACGTGATCGTGGAAGTGCCCCTGGGCACCATGGTGTACGATGACAAAACCAATGAACTGCTGGCGGATCTGACCCAGAACGGCCAGGAGGTCATGGTGGCCAAAGGAGGCCATGGGGGACGGGGAAATTCCCATTTTGCCACCTCCGCTGTCCGGGCTCCCACCTATGCAGAAAAAGGGGAACCGGGGGAAGAAAAGATGATCCGCCTGGAACTGAAGGTCCTGGCTGACGTTGGCCTTCTTGGTTTCCCGAGCGTCGGCAAATCGAGCCTGCTCCGCAAGGTTTCCGGTGCCAAACCGGAAGTGGCGGCCTACCATTTCACCACCCTGAACCCGATTCTGGGGGTGGTGAGTCTCGATTACGACCGCAGCTTCGTGATGGCCGATATTCCGGGCCTCATCGAAGGGGCCAGCCAGGGCACAGGGCTGGGCGATGAATTCCTGCGGCACGTGGAACGGACGAAGGTACTCATCCATGTACTCGATGCCGCCGGAAGCGAAGGACGGGATCCGCTGAACGATTTCCATGTCATCAATAATGAACTGGAACTGTACAGCCCCCTGCTGGCGAAGAAAAAACAGATTGTGGCTGCCAACAAGACGGACCTCATCGATGACCCGAAGAAACTGGAAGATCTCCGCAAGGCCATTGAAGGGGAGGGATATCAGTTCTTCCCCATCTGCACCCTCACCGGAGAGGGGCTGAAACCTCTCCTGGAAGCGGCATGGAAGATTCTCCAGGAAGAACCGGATGTATCCTTTGAAGCGCCGGAAAAGACCATTGTCTATGAAGTGCCGAAGGATGAATTCGAAATCGAAAAGAAAGACGGCGTGTTCTATGTGAAGGGCAAGCGGGTGGAGAAACTGGTGGGTATGACCAATTTCGAAGACTACGTTTCCCTCCGCCGTTTCGACAGGGCATGGCGTTTCATGGGGCTCGACAGGCTTTTGAAGAAACAGGGCATCCAGGAAGGGGATACGGTCAATCTCTACGGCGTAGAGTTTACGTTCTCTGAAAATAAAGGAACCGAAGAGGAAGAAGAATAGGGGAGACAATGATGTTAACAGGTAAACAGAAACAGTATTTAAAGAGCCAGGCCGTACAGCTGCCGGCCTATGTGCAGATCGGCAAGGAAGGCCTTACGGATACGGTCATTGACAGCGTAAGGGATGTGCTGCTGGCCCGGGAACTGGTGAAGGTGAAGATCAACCAGAATTCCGACGAAGATATCCGGGACACCGCAGGGCTCCTGGCGGATAAGCTGGACTGCGAAATCGTCCAGATCATAGGAAGAAACTGTGTGCTCTTCCGGCAGAAAGAAAAGAAGTCCCACTATGAACTCCCCTGATACGGTACGGGCGGATATTCCCAGGAAGAAACGGGTGGTCATCAAGGTAGGCACCAGCTCCCTCACCTATGCCAACGGGAAAATGAATCTCCGTTTCATGGATCATCTGGCCCGCCAGATTTCGGACCTTCGGAATCGGGGGATCCAGGTGATTCTCGTGACCTCCGGCGCCATAGGCATCGGATTTCCGGAGCTGGGATTCAAAGAAAAGCCGTCCCTCCTTCCCTATAAGCAGGCTTCCGCTGCCGTGGGACAGGGCATCCTCATGAATATCTATGAGCACCTGTTCCGTGAATACGGCCACGTGGTGGGCCAGCTTCTCTTCACAAAGGGAGATGCGGTGAATTCGAAGCGGTACCTCTACATGCGGGGTACCCTGTCGGCGCTCTTGGAATTAGGGGCTATCCCTGTGATCAATGAAAACGATGCTGTTACGGCAGATGAAATCAAAATCGGCGACAACGATACCCTTTCCGCCATCGTCGCCAGCATTGCGGAGGCGGATCTCCTCATCATCCTTTCCGATATCGATGGACTTTATACGGCGGATCCCCGCAAGGACCCGAAGGCTGAGCTCATCCATGAGGTACCGGAATTTTCGAGGGATATTTTCCGCATCGCCGGCGGCGCCGGCACGAGCCAGGGCACCGGCGGCATGTATACGAAGATCCAGGCCGCAGAAATCTGTGTCCATTCGGGCATCGACATGATCATTGCCAAGGGAAGCCTTCCTGATGTGATCCTCCATATTATGGACGGCGACAATATCGGCACCCTCTTTAAGGGGGAAAATGTACATCCCCAGCTGAAAAAGCGGGACGTCATCATCGGTACGGCGGTGAAAGGGAAAATCCTGGTGGATGGGGGCTGTCGGAAAGCCCTGCTGGACAAGGGTTCCAGTCTCCTGGCCGTAGGCATTACGGGTATAGAGGGGTCCTTCGAAGAAGGGGACACTGTATCCGTCTACTATGGCGATGAAGAGCTGGCCCGGGGCATTACCCATTACAGCAGTGGGGACATCCAAAAAATCAAAGGCCTCCATTCCGGAGAAATGGCAAAGGCCCTGGGCGGAGAAGCCCCCTACGATACGGTCATTCACCGGGATAACCTTCTGGTGATGCGATGAAATTCTCTGAAAAGCTGAAATGGCTGGTCTATTATTATACGAAGCATCCGAAAGGGCGGTTTGAGCTGTCCCATATCCTGGAGCTTCTTGGATTTCTTGTAGTTTGTATCCTCCTGGCGGAAGCGGTGTTATATGTATGGTTAAACGGATAGGCATATTCGGCGGGTCCTTCAACCCCATTCATATCGGCCATCTGGTGATTGCAGAATCGGCGTGTCAGGAATTCGACCTGGAAAAGGTGATTTTTGTGCCCTCCGGCGACACGCCCCATAAGGACATGCATCACATCGATAAAGAGGCTCGGTATGACATGGTGAAAGAAGCGATCCGCGGCAATCCCATGTTCACCATTTCCCCGGTGGAACGGGACCGGAGCGGTCCCTCCTACACGGTGGATACCATCCATATCCTCCAGCAGGAAATGGGGAAGGATATAGAGTTTTACTTCATCTGCGGCACTGACGCCCTGGCGGACCTGCCCACCTGGAAATACAACCGGGAACTTCTGGAAATCTGTCACTTTATCTGCGCCAGCCGGCCGGGGTATGAGGAAAAACTGAAGAAATCGGTGGCCTGCTTCGGGGAACTGGGGAAGGAAAAAATCCATTTCCTGAAAATACCGGAACTGGAAATTTCCTCTACCATCCTCCGGGACCTGCTGGCCCATAATAAATCGGCCCGCTATTTTATTCCGGACGCCGTGATTCGGTTCATTAAGAAAAATCATCTATACGAAGGATAAGAAATGAAACTGGAAGATATACAAAAGGATTTGAAAAACATTTTATCCCCCAAGCGGTTCCACCATTCCGAAGGGGTGGCGGCCATGGGGAAACACCTGGCGGAAAAGTATGGTGCGGACCCGGAAAAAGCGTACGTGGCCGGCTGGGTTCATGACTGCGCCAAGGAACTCACTCTTTCTGAAATGCAGGACATTGTGAAAGGCGCCGGCCTTTCCTGCGATGACTATCTCCTTTCCAGCCGGGCTCTCCTCCACGGGCCGGCAGGCAGCGTACTGGCGGAGACAAAGTACGGCATCCATGATGCGGCCATCAAAGGAGCCATTTATTACCACACCACCGGCCGGAAGGATATGACCCTTCTAGAGAAAATTATTTTCCTGGCGGACTATATCGAGCCTTCCCGGGATTTTCCGGGGGTGGACAGGCTCCGGAAACTGGCGGAAAAGGACCTGGATGAAGCCATGCTGGCGGCCTACGATTCCACCATTTCCCACCTGATGGACCAGAAAGCCTATATTTATGACCTTACCTTTATCGGCAGGAATGATTTGATACTGAAACACGAGAAAGCCCATGAAAAGAAATAAAAAAGGAAAAATCAAAACAGGGAAACTGGCCCTGTTCCTTCTCATTGTGGCGGCGGTTCTTGTCATCCTGGGAATGGCGGTGGGAAAAGGAGTCACCTACATCATGGGGAAGAACGGAAACTCCGCATCCCCCATTTCCTATTACCTCTTTATCGGTACTGACAAGAACTGGGGCAACGAGGCCGATGCCCTGCTCCTTACCGCCTGGAACAGCAGGGATAAGGAAGTAACCTTCATTTCCATCCCGCCCAATACGAAGCTGTCCCGTCAGGAAAAGAAGAACCAGCTCATCCGGTCCACCTTCAGCGAAGGGGGAGCGGAGGAAACAAAGAGTGCCGTGGAGAACCTCCTTCACCTCCGGGTAGACGGATACGGGGTGGTGGATTTCTCGGATTTTGAAAATTATATGGATAAAATCGGCGGCATCGACATGTATGTGGAAAAGAACATGGAACACGTCGATGGCAGCGGCAATCCGGATATAGCTATCCGCCAGGGCTACCAGGACCTCAAGGGAGCCCAGGCCCTTGGCTATGTACGGTACCTGGATGGAAAGAACGGGGAAATCGACCGCATCCAGCGGCAGGAACGGGTCCTGAAGACCCTGGTCTCTTCCCTCCACAACCATTTTGCCCTTTACAGCTATGTCTTTGCCCACCACATCTGGAACCTTTCAGAAACGGATATCTCCGCCGGAGAAGCGGCCCAGCTGGCCTATACATTCACTAATTATCCGGAAGACAGCTTCCACTACGTCATTCTCCCTGGAGAAACCCAGACCATCGGTAAAATCCCGACCTGGGTAGTAAACCCCGCAGAACTCCAGAAAGCCGTAGCACTGACCATCGGATCGGATAACGGGAAATGAGGTCGAGACCGAGACCTTCAGTAGCTTCGCCGCGTTCCATCTCCAAGGGGCTGCATGGTTACGGGATATCTGACATGGAATGATTATTCTGTTTCAGTGACTCTATCCATAAAAAGCGTGCCCCCTTAGGAAAGCACTGATTAAATCGTTGTCAGATTTCATTCTTGGATTTTTATGCAATGCGAGGAATAACTCGACGCGAATAGCGAGCTATTTAAGGAGAGTTATGACGAAGCAGTGCATAAAAATCCTTATGAAATCTGACTTTGCGAATTAATCAGCGCTTCCCTAGGGCCTGCATGCTTAGAAATGGTTTGCCGTTTCGATGATATTCCACCTGCACATCAACTGATTATCTGTCAACTGTAAGCTGTAAGCTGTAAGCAGATAGTCCGTTCCTCTATCTTCTATCTCCTATCTTCTATCGTCTATCATCTACTATCTTCATCGATACCCATATTCATGACTGATGACCTGAATACGTATCTGATACATGGCGCAGCTTCCTCTTCTGTGGCGGCGCACCATCACTCCTGACTTATTACTTATTTACGACTATTTGATTTCCTATATCTATACACATTTCATGACAAGGAGACTGTTCTATGGAAAAAACGATTGAAACCATCTGCAAAGCATTAGCATCGAAGAAAGCGGTCCTCATCCGCGCCCTGAATGTACGGGGCCTTACCAGCATTGCCGACGACTTTGTCCTCGCCACCACCCGCAATAAAAAGCAGGCCCAGGCAGCGGCTGACGAAGTGGAAGAAAAACTGGGAGACCTCGGCATCCATGCACTCCGGGTCGAAGGATACCGGGAAGGAGACTGGATTCTCCTGGACTTCGGTGATGTGATTGTCCATATCTTCACCGATGAAGAAAGACGGCGCTACGATTTCGATACCCTCTGGAAAGAAGCGCCGGTGGAGGAGAATACCATGAAACAGGAGACGACAATGAATAAAGAGGGGAATGAGGGCCTGGGACCCAGGAAGTTGAAAGAAAATTCCCTGGCCACCCTTACGGTGAAGCGCATTGCTTCCTTCGGCGCCTTTCTGGACGCCGGCACAGGCAGCGATACCGATGATATTCTCCTCCATAACGGCCAGCAGCTGCATCTGGTGAAGGTGGGAGACCTGGTCCATGTGTTTCTTTACCATGATCCCCATCACCGCCTTACCGCCAGCATGCGGCTGCCCCAGATTCCGGTGGGCGGCATCGGCTATGCGCCGGTGATGCTGACCACCCGGTTCGGTGCTTTCGTGGATGTGGGAACGGAACGGGGCATTTTCCTGCCATTTTCCCAGATGGAAGAACGGGTGTCTGAAGGACAGTCGATCTGGGTGAAACTGTACGTAGATAAGACCGGCCGCCTGGCGGTGACCATGAAAGTGGAAGAAGACATCCGCCGCATCGCCCTGCCGGCCCAGGGGATCAGGGTGGGGGATACCATCAAAGGCTCTGTGTATAACAAGACCGGAGAAGGAACCTTTATCATTACCCGGGAAAGGGTAATTGCCTTCCTCCATCGGGATGAAGTAACAAAACCGATTCCCATGGGCGCAGAAGTAGAAGGCCGGGTCACCTATATCCGCAAAGACGGCCATGTGAATATCTCCCTCCGTCCCCAGAAGGAGAAATCCATGGAAGGGGATATGAAACTCCTTCTGGACTATATGGACCGCCATAACGGCACCCTCCCCTTCACCGATAAATCGGATCCAACCCTGATCAAATCGTCCCTGGGCATCAGCAAAGCAGCCTTCAAACGGGCCGTGGGACACCTCCTGAAACAGGGCATGATTACCATGGATGAGGGAAAGATCAGACGGAAATAAGATTGAGATCGAGGTCGAGACCGAGATCGAGGGTATCAGCCTGCGGCGCTATGGTGACTGACCATCGTGTGAACGGGCGGGGGCTTTTAGCTATTAGTTGCTAGCAGCCAGGAAGACTGATTCGCCTGCGGCGCATCCATCAGCTAACCTCCGTCGCCTGGCGGCGCCACCGCCGGGCCCTGAAAGGAAGGCGCCTTGGTGTGCAGTAAAGGCGCCAACTTGGGCCCGGCTCGAGAGTCCTCTGCAGGACTCTCGCCTTCCGAGGAAGGAGGCTAACCACCAGCGGCTCAGCCGCAACTGGAATCCTAATGACTCTATCCCAACAACGTGTAAATGACACTGCAGTAGGCCCCTTCCTCGGGAAGGGGCTCCCCAACGGGGTGGGGTTAGCTGATAGAATCGGCCCGCAGGGCCTGACCAGCCTTCCTAGTTGCTAGTTGCTAGCCGCTAGAAGCTAAAAGCCCCCACTCGTTCGCACCGCGCTTGACCACCCAACCCCCGACCCGCAGGGCCCTATTCCCTCGATCTCGACCTCGGTCTCGATCTCATTGGCCCGCAGGGCCTGACCACCTAGACCTAGATCTAGACCTAGATCCATAGGGCCTCCGGCCCTATCCCTCTCATCCGTCCGCACGCCCCTCAGCCAGTTCTTCCAACTTCCCCCTATCCGTCTTCCCCGTTGACGTCCTCGGTATAGCCTCCACCGTAATAAACCTCGACGGGATCTCCCAGGGCGAGAGCTTTTCGGAGAGGCTGTGCACCAGCTCCGCCGGTTCTTTGGGCCGGCCCACGAGGAACGCCGTCATCCGGTCATCCCCGTTATCCAGCTTTTCCGCCAGGATTTCCGCTTCCTCCACTCCCTCTTCCATGAGGAGGTGGGCCAGCACCTTCTGTTTCGACACGTGGTTTCCTTTGATGTGGTACACATCTTCCCGGCGTCCCAGGAAGTGGAGGTGCCCCTCTTCATCGATTCGCCCCAGATCGTGGCAGGTGAAGGGGCGGTCGATCCCCTCCACCCCATAGGGCGTATCCACCAGGATTTCCCCGTCCCTGATAGACACGCCGATGCCCGGGAAGGGACGGCCCACGTCGTCAGGATTTTCGAGGATATCCTTTCCTTCAATGTAGGACACGTAGGACAGTTCCGACGCCCCGTAGTACAGGATCACCTGGGCCTTCGGGAAACGGTCCATGAGCCGGTGGTACAGGGCCGCCGTCATGAGCTGGGATCCCGTGAGGATGTAGGCGAGCCCCTCCGCCTGGCCCCGGCTCTTCGACAGGGGCGAGAGCTTGGAGGGAATCATGTACACATGGGACACCGCCTCCTCAGAAATCCACTTCATCCAGGTCCTCGGAAGTAGCCGCCTCGACAGGTGGATGGAAGCGCCGGCGGAAAGAAATCCCATCACCATGTTCAGGTTCCCCGTGAAGGCGAGGGACCCCTGCACGAAGAGCCCGGAAGTGGGCCCCACTTCGAAGATTGTATTCTGGAGGGGAAAGAAATCGGACCAGCTTTCGTCCCGCCGGAAGAGGACCTTCGGAAGGCCGCTGCTGCCGGAGGTGAGGACGCCGAAGTCCCCGGCGCCCCCGCCATGGGCTCCCAGGTCCCGGATATAGAAATGCCCCTCCTGTTTCATGGAAAGAGTCGGATAGTCCCGGTCCGAGAGGAAGATATCGATGGGCCGCTTGGCAAAGAGCCCTGCCAGGTCCCCCTCCTTCAGGTATTCGTGCACCAGCACCGGCCGGGCCCCCGCCATTTCGGCGCCCAGGAAGAAGAGGAGCTGGTCCTTCGGGTTATCCCCCCGAAAGGCCGCCACCTTCCCCTTCGCCCCATGGGCTGTGAGGAAATCGGCCCACCGCCGGGCCTCCGCCAGGGCGTCTCCATAGGTAAGGCTGCCTTCATCGTCCCGGTAAAAGAGGCGGTCCCCCGCCTCTGTGCCGTACCGGGCCAGGTATTCATAGAGTTTCATTGTACCGCCTCCGGTATAAAGGGAAAGGCCAGGGAAAATTTCTTTTCCCCCTTCCCTTTCCATTCCTCAGGATCCATGCGGCTGATCAGGATGGCCTCCGCCACCGCCCCTGCCGCCGGGATGGCTGCCACCCCCAGATGGCCTCCTTCGGTTTCCAGGATCTTCATGAGGTGAATCATAATTTCCGCGCCGCTGGCGCCGTAGGGATGGCCATAGGCCAGGGCCCCGCCCCAGCGGTTCAGGCGGTCCGCCACCTCCGGATGTTTTTTTCGGAAATGGGCGCTGATGACGGCGAAGGCTTCATTGTATTCGAAGTCGTAGATATCTGTATAGGAAAGGCCCTTTTCTTTCAGCAGCGACGCCACCGCCTCATCCGCCGAGAGAGGCGGCACCTTCGGGTCACTGGCGTAAAGCTTGAGGCCCCTGATTTCCGCCGACGGCGTGAGGCCCTGCTTCCGCAGCCACCGTTCCGACGCCACCGCCACGAAAGCAGCGCCGTCATTGATGGTGCAGGTATTGGCGGCGGTAAGGATGCCTTCCGGGAAATCGGTGACCCGGGGCGCCCGGGCGAGAAGCTTCTCGGTCATCCGCTTCCGGATAGCCTCGTCCCGGGTGCTGCCGAAGAGGGGAAGGATCACGTCAGAAAGGAGTCCTTTCTCCTGTACTTCCTTCGCCCGCTGCTGGCTGAGAAGGGCCGCCTCATCCGCTTCGTCCCGGGAAATGCCGGCCCTCTTCGCCGCCCGTTCCGCTCCGATAAGCATGGCATCGTCCCCGTACTCTCCGGGAATGAACTGGGCGGCGGTGAACTCTGGATTCCTTAGCCGACTCCGTTCATCGTTTTCCGGGTATATCCGCCGGGGCTGGAGGGACGCGCTTTCCGCGCCTCCCGCAAACACCACATCCCATTCCCCCGTCATCACGCCGAGGGCCGCCATGTGGATCGCCGCCAGCCCCGAAGCGCACTGGAGGTCTATGGTGAGCGCCGGCACCGACTCCGGCAGTCCCCCCTCCAGGGCAAGGAGGCGCCCTATATTTCCTCCGGGCCCCACAGCGTTCCCGCAGAGGAGGGCGTCGGGCCCTTGGATTTCGTATTTTTCGCAGAGTGCCTTCACAATGGCGCCGCCCAGAACCTCCGGCCGCACCGTCTTGAAAACTCCATACCGCACACCGATATGGCTCCGAAGGCCTCCCAGTAAAAAGACCCGATTCATAGTGCCTCCCAGATGAAACATAAAACGTCAGTGACCCCGTAGATGGCCTTTCCCTCTTTCCGAAGAGACACCATCTCATCACTTCGGATGGGGTAATGGAAGCGGATCCGGAAATCCCGGTCCCCCTCCAGGGCCCCCATTGCCTCGGCGATCTGGAAACCGCTCACAATGGGCCGCTCCGACTGGTGGATCTCGTTATGGTCCCCCAGGGAAGCGCTGTACCGCCGCACCTCGTCGGCGGAGAACCGGTGCCACGGCGCCCCCGCCTCCCCGGCCCGGGCGCCTCCCGCAAAGCCGGCAGCCGGAAAGAGGAGCAGGTCCATCCGCTCCCCCGCCTCCGAAGAAGCAGACACCCGCACAATCCGCCGCCCCGAAGCGGCCACTTTATAAGGCCCGCCGGAGCCTCCGCCCCGGCGGTACTTCAGCTCCCCCATCACCATCCCCTGCCACGAAGGACGCCAGAGGGTACAGAGGGATTGGATGATTGCATGCATGTGATTCTCCTTATATAAAATGTACGCAGGATCGAGGTCGTGATCGAGATCGAGGACACCAGCGGCTCCGCCGCGGACGTCGTATGGCTGGACGCCGTGCGAACGTGTGGAGCCTTGAGCCTTCAGCCTTGAGCCTTGAGCTGAATCCCCCAGCGGCTGACGCCGCAAAGGTGGCGAAGCGGTTTCTTCCTTGTTTAACCTCCCCCATCTATGGGGGAGGGGGACCGCGATAGCGGTGGAGGGGGTTCTCGCCAAAGTCGCTCTGACCGTCCTCCACCAATACCCTCAGCCGCTTCGCGGCCATAGGAATCCTAATGACTCTGCACAACTAACGTGTAAATGACACTACCCGAGGCCCCTTCCTAGGGAAGGGGCTGCCCACCGGGCTGGGGTTAGCTGTAGGATACTGATGGGAACCGGCCCGAAGGGCGTGCCCCCTTCTCTAAGGGGGCACGTGCTGTTGGTTTTACTCGAAAAGTAAGAAGTCCCAATGTTAGACTATTTCCAGCATGCAGCCCCTTGGAGAAGGGGCGCGCCAAAGGCGGAGGATGGATGCGGCGAAGCCGCGGAACCTCAACTCTCAAATCTCAATTCTTTCTTTTCCGCCCAAAGGACCTGGTCACCTAGCCACCAGCTGCCAGCGCCGCAGGCGAACCAGCTTTCCTAGTCGCTAGCAGCTAGAAGCTAGAAGCCTCGCCCCAATTGACTCCAACCGTACCTCGCCTCCATCCCCACCTGTTCACAGGGATCCCAGCCATATTTCCCAGGGTCTGTGGCCCTATTCATTCCATAAGGAGCATCCTATGCTTGCAAAACGTATTATCCCCTGCCTCGACGTGAACCATGGCAGGGTGGTCAAAGGAAAACAGTTTCATCACCTGAAAGACGTGGACGACCCGGTGGCCCTGGGAAAATTCTATTCCGACAGCGGCGCCGACGAACTCGTCTTCTACGACATCACCGCCACCCATGAAGGCAGGGAAACCTTCGTGGACACCGTGAAAGCCATTGCCGAAGAACTCACCATCCCCTTCACCGTAGGCGGCGGCATCCGCAAAGCCGACGACTTCCGCACCATGCTCCTCGCCGGGGCGGACAAAGTCTCCGTGAACTCCGCCGCCGTCATGAACCCTGAAATCATCCGGGAAAGCGCAGAGCGCTTCGGAAACCAGTGCGTGGTGCTCTCCATCGACGGCAAACGGAACGGCCACGGCGGCTGGGACGTGTACGTGGAAGGGGGCCGAAAAAATACAGGCCTCTCGGTGGTGGACTGGGCCCGGAAGGGCATGGAACTGGGGGCCGGAGAAATCTGCATGAACTCCATCGATGCGGACGGTGAAAAAGACGGCTACGACCTGGAACTCATGCGGACCCTGTCCGAAGAACTGTCCATTCCCATCATCGCCTCCGGCGGTGCCGGGAAGATGGAAGACTTCCTGAAAGCCTTCGAAGCGGGCTCCGATGCCGCTCTCGCAGCGTCGGTATTCCACTTCGGTGAAATTTCCATACCGGAACTGAAAAAATACCTGGCCGAAAACGGTGTACCCGTGCGGCTCTGAGGAGGATTTTATGGAATCAGTAGATTTGAAAGACATACATTTTGATGAAAAAGGCCTTATCCCCGCGGTGGTGCAGGACGCCCGGAGCGGGGAAGTACTCATGGTGGCCTACATGAATCAGGAATCCCTGGCCAAAACCGTGGCCTCCGGAGAAACCTGGTTCTGGAGCCGGAGCCGCCAGAAACTGTGGCACAAGGGCGAAGAATCCGCCCATTTCCAGCACGTACAGCGGATCTACGTAGACTGCGATGCCGACACCCTGGTGGTGCAGGTCATCCCCGACGGCCCCGCCTGCCACACCAATAACAGAAGCTGCTTCTATCGGAGCCTCACGGAATGGGCGAACCGGGAGGACAAAGGAAACCTCGCCATCCTCCACGTGCTCTACGAAGAAATCAAAGACCGCCGCATCCATCCCCAGGAAAAGTCCTACACCAACTACCTCCAGGAAAAGGGGAAGAACAAGATCGACAAGAAAATCGGCGAAGAGGCGTCCGAAGTCATCATCGCCGACCAGCATGAGGACAAGGAAGAAATCATCGACGAATCCTGCGACCTCCTCTACCACCTCTTCGTCCTCTGGGAAAATGCAGGTGTCGACCTTTATGACATCATGGCAAAAATGGAAGCCCGGGACAAGAAAAAGGGAAACAAGAAAGAAGTGGGCCATAAAGATAAGATATTCTGAGATCGAGATCGAGACCGAGATCGAGGGTGTTAGCAACTACGTTGCCATTCCAACTGACACTACCCATACCCCGGTCGGCCGGGCCCCGAAAGGAAGGTGC
>OGXC01000421.1_pt1 | contig 36239 bp, 23 predicted proteins | sample 1576201 | NCBI WGS metagenome assembly OGXC01 (sample SAMEA3541562, study PRJEB24748) | human gut metagenome | biome: human gut; feature: human-associated habitat; material: faeces | place: China | collected 2012 | reverse complement strand
AAATAAAACTTCGGCAAGCGATAAGCCTAAAACCATTTTTAACAAAAATAATTGTATTTCAATTTAATTTTTATTATACCTCTTTTATAACCCCCTTGCAAGCGCTGGCGCGGCGGCGTATAATGAGGATGTTTATACAAGAAAATGTGCGTTTTTTGTATAAAGCTACATCAATAAGCGAGGTTTTGGGATATGGAGTTTTCTCGTCGTCTGGACCTGTTCGGGCCGGAAATTTTCGCGGCGCTCAACGACAAAAAGGTCGCGTTGGAGGCCGAGGGCCGTCATCTTTACAATTTAAGCGTCGGCACGCCGGATTTTGCACCGGCAGACTACCTGAAGCAGGCGCTCATCGACGCCGCGCAGGACAACGAAAACTGGAAGTACAGCCTGCGCGACCTGCCCGAGATGCTGGAGGCTGTCTGCGGCTACTACAAGCGCCGCTTTAACGTGGACACCATCACCCCCGACGAGGTCATGAGCTTCTCCGGCAGCCAGGACGGCATCGGCCATCTGGGCCTGGCGCTCTGCAACGACGGCGATCTGGTGCTGCTGCCCGACCCCTGCTACCCCGTCTTTATGACCGGCTCCAAGCTGGGCGGTGCCGAGCCGTGGTACTACAAGCTGACGAAGGAGAACCACTTCCTGCCCGACGTCACCTCCATCCCGGAGGACGTGGCCCGCAGGGCCAAGCTCATGCTGGTCAGCCTGCCCGCCAACCCCGTGGGCAGCATCGGCACGCCGGAGCTCTACGCCGAAATCGTTGATTTCTGCCGTAAGTACGACATTCTGCTGGTACATGACAACGCCTACAGCGATATTATCTTTGACGGTGCCCACGGCGGCAGCATCTTCAACACACCGGGTGCCGGGGAATGCGCGGTGGAGTTCTTCTCTTTGAGCAAGAGCTTCAACGTCACGGGCGCGCGCATCAGCTTTTTGGTGGGGCGGCGCGATGTCATCGCCGCCTGCAAAAAGCTGCGCACCCAGATCGATTTCGGTATGTTCCTGCCCATTCAGAAGGTCGCCATTGCTGCCCTGACCGGCCCGCTGGACGGCGTGCAGCGCCAGTGCGGCGAGTACCAGCGCCGCCGCGACGCCCTGTGCGGCGGTCTGCGCGGCATCGGCTGGAATGTGCCCGACAGCCACGGCAGCATGTTTGTCTGGGCCCCGGTGCCCGCCGGGTACAAGACGAGCATGGAATTCTGCCTGGCCCTGATCGACAAGGCCGGCGTCATCTGCACCCCCGGCTCGAGCTTTGGCCCGAGCGGCGAGGGCTACGTCCGTTTTGCCCTGACGATGCCCGTTGAGAAGATCGGCGAGGCCGTACAGGCGATCAAAAACAGCGGCATCCTGGGGTAATTTGCCCGCTTTTTAAGGCGGCTGGGGGGTGCGCTGTGTTTGCCCGCCGGGCACACGCGGTAGCCGCAGACCCTCCGAACCGATGCAGGCATCGTCCCCTACAGCGTAGGGACGGATTCCATATCCGCCCGGGCACCTTGCCCCTGCCGCATACGGCCAGCGGGCGAACGAAAAGTTCGCCCCTGCAGAGCCATCCTTCCTAATAAAGAACACCGCCGATCCGGGTCACGGGTCGGCGGTGCTTTTTTGAACAAATCATTGATTACTGTGCGTTTTCACGCAGGGCGGCACGCATTTCCTTCTGGATGGCAGGGGTCGTTTCCACCTTCTGCATCAGGGCCGCAATCAGCTCGGGCAGCTGCTTCGCGGGCAGCTGCTCTGCAATGACCGAGGCCAGGTACTCAGCGTGGGACATGGCAGGCTCAAACGTGCGGGCATAGGTCTTACCGCTGCGCACGAAGCCAACCTCCCGCAGAACACCCTTCTCCATCAGGCTGTTCAGCATCGAGAAAATCGAGCGTTCCTTCCATTTACGGTCAACACAGGTTTTCACGACTTCCGTCTGTGCCATCGCGTGATCCGCCTGCCAAAAAATTTCCATGATCTGTTGTTCGCTTTTTGTCAGATGCACGTTGGTATACCTCGCTTTAAAAATTGTCTACATTTCTATAGTATCCGCTTGTCAGCGAAATGTCAATGAGTTTCCGAAAATTTTTTCAAGTTTTTTGGGTTATTTTATAACGGCTTTACAAATCTGACACATTTAGCGGGCAGCTTCGTGCATTTCCCGATTTATGTCATAGATTCGACAGTTTACAAAAGTGTGGCATATATGTGGCGCGTTCTGCCGCATCATGCCACACATTTGCCGCAAATGGTATTTGTGTACCCCCCCCCGTCATTTTTTAGTTGATTGCATTCTCTTTGCGCCGTTCCTGTCATTCCGCCGGCCACCGGCCACGCAGGTACTCGAGCGCGCGCTTTTCCAGCCGCGAAACATAACTGCGGCTGATGTGCAGCGCCTGCGCCGTCTGCTGCTGGGTCTTGGGCGCACCGTCAAATCCATACCGCTGCCGCATAATAGCGCGTTCCCGGGCGGGCAGAGCGTCCACCAGCGCACGCAGCCGGGCGGCGTCGGCGCGGCTCTCGCAGCCGGCCTCCATGTCGGCTTCATCGGGCAGGGTGTCCGCCAGCGTCAGCTGCCCGTCCGCCTCGAGCGGCTCCTGCAGCGACAGCGTCACTCCCGTCCGCCGCCCCCGCCGCAGGTCCATGCGGAGCTCATTCTCAATACATCTGCTCGCATAGCTGGCAAAGCGCTTGCCTTTGGCGGGGTCGAAGGTATCCACCGCCTTGATAAGCCCAATCGTGCCGATGGAGATCATGTCGTCCTGTGCGCTGTTCCCGGCATAGTATTTTTTGCAGATATGCGCGACGAGCCGCAGATTGTGGCGGATCAGCGTATCCCGCGCCTGTGCGGCGGCTGCCCCGCCCTTTTGCAGATCGGCAAAGGCCGCGCGCTCCCTGTCCGGCGGGAGCGGACGCGGGAAGGACCCGCTTTCGAGATGCAGCGCCAGATACAGAATATGCCCTGCCGCCGCCTGCAAAAACAAACCAAAAATGCCCAGCATACACACCACCTCGCGGAAGTGTATGCCGGGCATGGAAATTCTATTCTGTCTTTTGGGTGGCGAACGCCGGGTTGACGGCGCGGGTCTCCTTGCCGTAGACGGTTTGGAGCTGTACAAAGGCGCGGCGCACGTCGGCAGGGACGTCCACATGGGCAATGACGCCTTTTTCTTTACAGCGCAAACTGCACCGCGCAGAAGGCGGCGTAGATCGCCAGGAGCAGGATGCCCTGGGCGCGGTTCAGCTTGCCCTTGACGAGGGCGGGGACCGTCAGGATCAGCATGACGGCCAGCATGACCGGCAGATCCAGCACAAGGCTGGAATTGATGCCGAACAGCGTGGCGCTCTGCGGGATGGTGAAGGGTGCCAGCGTGATCGACATGCCGCTGACCAGCACAAGGTTAAAGACATTCGCACCGACGACATTGCCCAGCGACAGATCGCTGTGGCCCTTGACCAGCGAGGTGATAGCCGTGACCAGCTCGGGCAGCGAGGTGCCGAGCGCGACAAACGTCAGGGCGATGACGCTCTCGGGCACGCCGAGGGCCTGCGCGATCAGGGTGCCGTTGTCCACGAGCAGGTTTGCGCCGACGGCGATCAGCACCGCGCCCAGCACAAGCAGGATCAGCGTCTTGGCGAGGGGCATTTCCTCCTCCTCGGACGCCTCTTGCGCACCGGCGGGGGTGTTTTTCATCTGCAGCACGTTGACGGCCATGTACGCCACAAACGTTGCCAGCATGATGATGCCCATGACGCGGGTGAATCTGCCGAAAACATAGGCCGCAATGCAGTAGATGGCCGCTGCCGCGAAGAAGAAGGCGACGGGGGTTTTCAGCGTTTTGGGGTCTACCCTGCCGGGGCGCACCGCAATCGTGATGGCCGCGATCAGTGCCGCATTGCAGATGACCGAGCCGATGGCGTTGCCGTAGGCGATCTCGCCATGGCCGGACAGCGCGGACATTGTGGAGACCATGACCTCCGGCAGCGTCGTGCCGATGGAGACCACCGTCGCGCCGATGAGCAGCTCCGGCAGGTGGAAGCGGCGGGCCAGTGCGGACGCGCCGTCAACAAACCAGTCGCCGCCCTTGATCAGGAACAACAGACCGACAATAAAAAGCAGCACAGGGATGAGCATATTGATTCCTCCGTTAAAAATGCACGTTATGTGTGGGAAATTATATTATACCACGGCAGTCCGGGCGCCGTCAAACGGGGCGGGGTTTAAAATGTAAAAATGCAGCCTTTCGCGCGCATGGCTTCCCCCCGGAGGGGGAAGCTGTCAGTGGCCCCGACCACTGACTGATGAGGGTCGATCTTGCAGATGCTGCCCGTTTACAGGCTGCTGCCGTGCACACGCCCCTCATCCGGCCCTGCGGGCCACCTTCCCTTGCGGGGGAAGGCAAAAAGCCCCCCAATTCTTGCACACTTTCCCGCGTTGTGTCCTGCCAACACAAACACAAAACCCCGCAGGGGATACCTGCGGGGCTCTGTGCATAGAGGGGTGGGAAAGTATATAAAGGTCAGTGAATGTCTTGATTGATTACAAATATTATTATAGCAAGTTTTCTTAAAATGTCAAATGTCAGACTTGCATTTTGGTTTTCAAAAGATTATAATAAAGTCATTCCTACTTAATTTTATTTAGCAAGCGCACAAAAAAGCATACTTTTCCAATTTTGTTAAAGATAACAGTGATTGTATACTTCACTTTATTTTTTTGTGCGCATTACACAAAACAACGACAAGGAGTCAATCCATGGACGATTTGGACCACAAAATCCTACAACTGCTGGCGGAAAATGCGCGTATGCCCGTTAAGGACATCGCCCAGCGGGTCAGCCTGACCAGTCCCGCCGTATCCAGCCGCATCCACCGCCTGGAGCAGGAGGGCGTCATCGGCGGGTACACTGTCGTGCTGCGCCACCCCGACGCGCCCGCGCGGGTCGAGGCGCTGATCTCGGTGCTGGTGGACGCAGCGACCCGCGCGAGCTTTCTGACCATGATCGAGCAGGAGCCGCAGGTCTTGCAGTGCTTCCGCGTGACAGGCAGCTACAACTTTATAATTAAGGTAAGCTGCACCGACATTGACGCGCTGGAGCACCTGCTGACCAAGATGCAGAAGATGGGCTCCACCAACACCCAGATCATCCTGAACACCCAGCTGGACCGCGGTCTGGCATTCGACGAATAAGCGAGGTTTTTATGGCACATTTTTGCAAAAACTGCGGTCTGCTGACTGCCCCGTATGACGAGCGGTGTCCCAAGTGCGGCGCACCGCTGCCGCATATCCCGATGGGCGAGGCTCTGTTGGAGTCCATGCGTCAGTCCCCGGAGGGTACCGCTGAGACCGGCGAGCCGCTGTACGAGCAGGACCTGGAGGAGGACCGCATCGACGCCATGAGCCAGGGCGCAACGACGGCGGCCATGCTGCTGTTCGCCATCCCCATCGCCGGGTTCGTGCTGGCGGTGGTGTGGAGCTTTGGCGGCACGCAGGACCCTGCCCGCAGGCGGCTGGCCCGGGCGTACCTGATCCGTGCGCTGGTCGTGGCGGGGCTGGTCATCCTGTTTGTGGCTGTGGCCGCGATGGTGTTTACCGCCGCGCTGCACAGCCAGCTGGCCTACTACTATTACCGTTGAGGAGGCGCCATGAAAGCATCTGTCATCATCCCGAACCTGAACGGCGCGGGCTGGCTACGGGATTCCATCGAGTCCGTCTGGGCGCAGACCGAGCAGGATTTTGAGCTGATCGTCATTGACAACGGCTCCACCGACGAGAGCCTGGACATCGCCCGCAGCTACTGCGGACGGGACCGCTACACTTTAATTGAGAACGCCGGGAACACCGGCTTTTCCCATGCGGTGAACCAGGGCATTGCGATTGCCAAAGGCGAATACATGGCGCTGTTCAACAACGACGCCTTTGCGGAGCCGGATTGGCTGGCGGAGCTGATCAAAACCGCCGACGCCGACCCGAAAATTTTTGCGGTCAGCAGCCTGATGCTGCGCTACTATGAGCCGGAGCTGGCCGACGACGCGGGCGACTACGTGACGATCCTGGGCTTTGCCTGCAAGCGCGGCGACGGCTTAAAGGCCAGCCGCTATACAAAGCCCTGCCGTGTGTTCAGCGCGTGCGGCGGCGCGGCGCTCTACCGCAAGTCGATTCTGGACGAGATCGGCGTGTTTGACGAGCTGTTTTTCGCGTATTACGAGGACGTCGATTTGAGCTGGCGTGCGAACAATTTCGGCTACAGGAACGTCTACTGCCCCACGGCCCGCTGCCGCCACATCTGCGGCGCGACCACCGGCGCTGTGCGCTACAACCCGTTTAAGAGCATCCAGAGCGGGCGCAACAGCATTCTGCTGCCCTACAAGAACCAGCCGATTTTGATGTTGATTTTGAATTTTATCCCGATGCTGCTGGGGTATCTGCTCAAAGTGCTTATGTTCCGGCTGCGCGGCTTCGGCGGGGATTACGCGAAGGGCTTCCGCGAGGCATGGGCGGCGCTGCCGAAGATAAACAAACCGAAATTCAAGTGGCGGAACCTGCCCAATTATGTCTGGGTGGAGTTCAGTCTGATCGCCGGGCTGTTCAAGTACATTGTGTACCGCGTGCAGCGGGCGTTGAAGATCACGTGATGGGGAGCGTGCTGCTGTGCGGGGCGTCGAGGACGCCGCCCCCTACGGTGGTGACTGCGGGCTTTCATTTTGCTGCGCTGTAGGGGCCGGGCAGTTTCCGCAGACTCCCTTATCTCTTACTTTCTTCGAGAAGAAAGTAAGCAAAGAAGCTTTCAATATCTCAACCAAAAAGCACCTGCTGACCGGTCACACGCATACCGGTCAGCAGGTGCTTTTATTTTACTTGTTCAGAATTTCTTTGGTTCTTTCTTTGCAAAGAAAGAACATCTCTCGTTTAATCCTCATCCGCAAAGTTGCCCAATGCCTTTGCCTGCTCGATGACCTTGTTCTCGAGCATCTGCGGCAGGGTCTCATACCGGACGAACTCGAAGGTGAAGTAGCCGCGGCCCTGGGTCAGCTGGCGCAGGAAGGTGGTGAAGTCCTGCATCTCGGCCACGGGGACCTCGGCCTCGACGACCTGCAGGCCGTCGTCATCGGGGTTCATGCCCAGCACGCGGCCGCGGCGCTTCGTGACCTCGCCCATAATATCGCCGGTGTTGTCGGCGGGGACGTGGGCTTTCAATGCGCCGATGGGCTCAAGCAGGACGGGGCCGGCCTCGGGGATGGCGGCCTTATACGCGAGTTTGGCGGCCATAATGAACGCCATTTCGCTGGAATCAACGGGGTGGTAGCTGCCGTCCAGCAGTGTAGCCTTCATGCCGACCATCGGGTAACCGGCCAGCACGCCGTGCTCGGCGGCCTGACGGACGCCCTTCTCGACTGCCGGGAAGAAGTTCTTCGGCACGCTGCCGCCGAACACGTTCTCGGCAAACTCGATGCCCTCGCCCTCGATGGGCTCGAACTGGATCCAGACGTCGCCGAACTGGCCGTGGCCGCCGGTCTGCTTCTTGTGGCGGCCCTGCGCCTTGCAGCTCTTGCGGATGGACTCACGGTACGGCACGCGCGGATTCTCGAGCGTGATCTCGACGCCGAACTTATTCTTCAGCTTGGCCAGCGCGACCTCCAGATGCTGGGTGCCCAGACCGCTGATGATCTGCTGCTTCGTCTCGGGGTCGACCACGAACCGGATGGCGGGGTCCTCCTCGATCAGGCGGGCCAGCGCACTGCCGACCTTACCCTCGTCACCCTTCTTGGCGACCTTGACGGCCATGCGGTAGCTGCTGATGGGGTACACAGGTGCGGGCAGCGCTACGACGCGGGCGGGGTCACACAGGGTATCGCCGGTCTTGGCGGTGGCCAGCTTGGCAACTGCGCCGATGTCACCGGCGGCGATTTCGGGCGTGTCGGTCTGCTTTTTGCCGCAGACGGTCAGCGTCTTGCCCAGGCGCTCCGGCTGGTCGGTGCGGGCGTTGACGGCGTTGCTCGTCGCGGTCAGCCTGCCGGACAGCACCTTAATAAAGCTCAGCTTGCCGACAAACGGGTCGGCCACAGTCTTAAAGACGTAGGCGCACAGCGGGGCAGCGGGGTCGGCGGTGATCTCCACCGGCTCGCCGCCAGACTCGCCCACGGCGGACGCGGTGTCCGCGCCGGGCAGCAGCACGTTCATGTTGTAGAGCAGCATATCCAGCGCCTGCGCGTTGACGGCGGAGCCGCAGAACACGGGCGTGATCTGGCCGCTGCGCACGCCGGAGGCCATGCCCTGGACGATCTCCTCTGTGGTGAAAGCCTCGCCCTCGAAGAACTTCTCCATCAAAGCCTCGTCGGTCTCGGCGATGGCCTCGCTCATGGCCTGGATCAGGCCCTCAAAACGGTGGCCGATGTCGGGCAGGTCGATCTGGACCTGCTTGCCGCCTTCGTATTTGAAGGCCTTCTGGCTGAACAGGTTGATGTAGGCGACGGTGCCGTCGTCCAGACGGACGGGCACGACGCAGGGGCAGACACTGGGGCCGAACTTAATTTTCATCTGCTCCAGGATCTTAAAGTAGTCGGCGTTTTCCAAATCAGCCTTGGTGACAAAGATCATCCGCGCCTTGTTGTTTTTCAGCGCCAGCTGGTACGCCTTCTCGGCACCGACGGTCACGCCGGAACGCCCGGACACACAGATCAACACGCTCTCGGCGGCCATGATGCCCTCGGCAGCGCCGGTCTCAAAATCAAACAGACCCGGTGCGTCGATCAGGTTGTACTTGATGCCCTCGTACTCGACGGGGACAACGCTCGAGTTGAGCGATGCCTTGCGGCGGATCTCCTCGGGGTCAAAGTCGCTGGCGGTGGTGCCGTCCTCGACACGGCCCATACGCTCGGAAGCGCCGCTCATGTACAGCAGTGCCTCGGTCAGCGTCGTTTTGCCGCAGCCGGCGTGGCCGGCCACCAGAATGTTGCGGATGTCTTTGCTTGCGTAGCCCATGGATCGTCAAACCTCTTTTCGCGCCGGGGCTGCTTCCGGCAGCCCTGCGGCGTAGAATTTCATTGCGGCGCAGTGATTTTTGAACACTCCCGCCTGTTTGATACTACTTTACCACATTGTTGTGGAAATTTAAACAGTTTTTTCGGATTTTTTGTAAAAATTTTTAGGCAAAAGATTGTGGAAAGTGTAAAAAATCGTTTCTCGACATACAGCGAGTGTAGGGGGCGAGCATTGCTCGCCCGCCAACTTGGCGCAGCATCGTCTTTTCGGGAAAATATATCACAGGGCAAACGGGCACGGGCGGGCAATGCCCGCCCCTACTAATCGTTTCTTTGCCGGTCCGTGCAGCAAAAAAAAGCCGCACAGCTTTCACTGTACGGCTTAACGGCTCACTTATTTTTCCTTCTTCGCCGTCTTTTTGCGGCGGCGGGCGCGCCCGCTGTCGGCCTTGGCCTCGGGAACATAGAGGCTATAGCTCAACAGGTAGCGGCCATGGGCAGGGATACGGTAGAACGCGGCCTTGATGCGCTCCAGCGGGCTGGTGCCGCTCTCGGCGGTGCTGCCGCTCAGCATAACAACATACTGCATATCGGTGTAGCGGGCGCCCACATCGCACTGGCGCAGATTCGTGCGGATCAGATCGCCCAGCTGCTCCACCATCAGAGCGGTCTCGGCAGCATCGGTGTTCTGGCTGGGAGCCACGGTCAGAATCGCCAGGAATACCTGCAGACCGTAGCGGACCTGCACGCCGCGCTGTACGCGGTAAATTTCCTTGAACGTCTCAAAGTCGCAGATACAGGCCCCCGTGTTGTCGGTATCCGGCAGGGCAGAGATCAGCTTGGAGACCTCGCTCTCCATATTGCGGTCTGCCTGGCGCATCTGGCGGTAGGCAGAGCCTGCGCGGCCCGGCTCAATGGCATGATGCAGGCAGCCCATGGCGCTGCCGCGGCGTGCCAGATCCTCCGCCTCCTCGTGGCGGCCCAGCGTCTCCAGCGCGACGATCTTTTCCAGATAAAGGCGCTCCTCGTAGGGGTCCAGCTCCAGCGCGCGGGTACACAGCGTAACGATGCGGGTGCTCTCGCCCCATTTTTTGCAGAGCTCCAGCAGGTTTAAAATGGCTGTGCGGTACTGCCCGTGCAGACGCACGCTGACGCTTTCGACCCACGGCTCGGACGCAGACTGCGGCAGCAGCCGCCCGTCGTACAGGTTGACGATCTGTTCATAAATGCGGCTGCGCTTCTCGGCGTCGCTCTCCTTGCGGGCCAGCTCCGAGAGGTCGTTGACCTCAAACACATCCACGCTGCAGTCCAGATGGGGGTTCCACTGGTAGTAGCCGCGGCTGGTCACGATGCAGCCCTTCATCTCATCCAGACCCTCCGCGTCGATCATAAGGCGGAAGCGATGCAAGATGGCGCGCAGGGCCATGTCCGGGTTGGTGGACCGCTCCCCTGCCCACAGGGTATCGGTCAGTACCTTGTGGGAGACGCGTTCCCCGCGCCGCAAAACGAGATACTGCACCAGCGCCGTTGCCTTGCGGGACTGCGCCAGCTGTGCCAGCACGGGCTTGCCGTTCACACGGATCTCAAAGCCGCCCAGCATTTTGATTTCAATTGTTGCCATCCTAGTCATCCTCTCTGCTCTGATGTCCATGACGTTCCTGCATTTTGTGCGGCACACAGGTATTCATGTTTTAAAGTATAACAAGTCCATTTGAATTTGTCCAGTACATCCGCCAGGATTGTAATAAACTTTTCAAAAATCAACCCGGAGGGCACCGCTCACGACTCCGACGATGCCTTGCCGTCCCAGGTGCCGGGTTCATACAGGATGACCGGCTCACCGGGCAACTGCACAATGGCTTTTTGGGTGCACAGCGGCACGATCTGGTTGTCGGCGTCCCGCTTGGCCACAGTCAGCACCACCGTCATAGCCGTAATGCGCGGGGTCTTGGTTTCGTCGCCGTCTTGCGTCCAGCTGCGGGCGTAGAAATGCAGATCGCTGATGAACAGCCCCATATAGGCATCCCGGGGATAGGCCGTTGTGTAGCCGTAGGCAACGTAGGGCCGTGTGACCTTCTCGGTACCGTCCTCGGCCTTGTCCTTTTTTGTGTGCTGCGGGTTGCCGTAGTGCCCGGCGTCATTCAGTTCATCGCGGTAAAAGCGCATGTGCAGGTAGCCGTTCAGCGCATTGGCCTGTTCCGCTGTCAGCAGTTCTGTGCCGTCTGTCTTTGTCAGCGGCGGCACACAGTCCTTGTCGATCAGCTCAATGTGGTTGGGGTAGACGCTGAATTCCAATGCCGTGCCCTTGCTGTAGTCGTTACCCTTGGACAAAAAAACGCCGTCCAAATTATTAGGGTCCGTTGCGCCGTCGGTGAAGCGGATATAGCCGTTCGCCTCGAGCACCTCGCCGCGGATCGTCTCAATGAGCGCATCGGCCAGATTTTGCGCGCGGGTCTGCTGCTGGATGTCCATGTACGCCTGTGCGCTGGGCTGTATCAGCGTGACCGCCGCCAGCGTAAAGAGCGACAGCAGCACCATGCAGACGATCAGCTCCACCAGCGTTGTGCCGTTCTGGTTTTTCAAACGCTGCTTCATGGGTTGGTCATCCCTTCTGCCGTGCTCTTGCTGTAGCGGTAAAACTTGTGCTGTTCCGTCGTTTTTTGGCCGTTTTCCGTAACTTCCGCGCTTGTCTCCACGCTGTCCAGCTTGACGCCGTTCACCGTAAATTCACCGTAATCGCCAAAGGAGAACGCCAGCCCATCCTGTTCCTTCTCCCATTTGGGGGCCGCGTTATTGGCCGGGTACAGCCCGGCGCAGAAGGCATAGGCTGTCTCCCGCAGCGTTTCGGCCTTTTGGGACATGGCGCGGGCGTACCGCAGCGAAACGACGAACATCGACGTAAAAATCATCAGCAGCAGGAACGACACAAGCACTTCCACAATGGTCTCGCCGCGCTGACTTTGTAAAGTATGTTTCATAGCGGGTCACTCCTATGTTGTGCCGGTGCTCTGTTTGGCACCGCGGGTGTAGGTGATGGAATCGGGCTGCTGGCTGGTGTCGCAATGGAACGTCAGGCGGTTGCTGTCAATGTTGCCGCCAGTAATGGTCAGGTCACCACTGCCGGGGGCGTAGAACGTCAGGTCGCTAATACGGTAATACTTTGTTGTACTGTCTTTTATTGTGTAATACACCTTGGGGAATGTATTGTTTTTTGCCTGGCTGCCGTCGCTGTCGTACTTCACTGTGCGGTCATAGGTCCGCGTGAAGGCAAAGCTCTCGCCGTTTTTCGTGACTGTCACTGTAATGTCCAGCTGTAAATCGACGATCTCCATGCCCTTGCGGTTTTCGCCCTCCAGTGTGTCGAGCAGGTTGCGCAGGTCTGTGGCATTGGTGCTATTCGCCGTCTGGTTCAGCTTGTCGGCACCGTCGCCCGGGCGGCGGCGCAGTGTTACCGTGATGGCCTCGGCCCCGCCATCAGGCTGGCTGCCGTTCGGTTTCCAGGCGAACTCCTTGGGCTGGGATTCCAAATCATAGATGTCCTTGCCGTAGCTTTGGGAGAACATGAACTGCTCATTGACGAACTTGGCAAAGCTGCTGTCTCTCTTGTTCAGCTCCCCTTCCAGCACGTCGGAAAAGCTGGTTGCCAGCTGGTAGGCTTCCTGTTCCAGCAGCTGGCGGTTGGCATTGGCCGTCAGCACGGAGGCCGCATAGACCAGCGCTGCCGACAGCGCCACAAACAGCGCGCCGATGCAGAGGACCAGTATCATCGAAAGTCCCTGCTCCCCGCGCAGAATGCTGCGTGCCCTGCGGTGCATAATGCCACCTTCTTTCCTGAAATAAAATTACGATGCGTCGCTTGTTTCCGTCCGTTCCAGGGGCGCGGTTTCCGCCGCGTCCGTCTCATCCGGGGCAGCGGCGGTCTCCGGGGTTGTCACGGGCAGTGCCGCACGGGCCCGCATCAGGACCGGGGGCACGCTTGCGGGGGCGCTTTCCGCCGCCGTGCTTTCTGCAGTCTCGGCGGGCGCGACGCTCTCCGCGGAGTCCATACTCTGAGCATCCTCCGCCGCATCGGCGGTGTTCGTCTCGCTGACGGGGACCTTGACCGAATCGGACGCAACGGTCTTATCGTCGCCAATCGAGTGCGCCAGCGTCTGCAGCGTCACACTTGCGGTGAACTTTTGCAGAGCGAGCGAGTCGTCCTGCACCTTTTCCTGCAGCTCGGGCAGGGTGATGCGGTAAACAGGCTCGGCGCCGTCCTCCTGCACCAGCTCCAGCATAGGAACCGTCTGTGCCTTGTAGTATAGCGTACCGCCGTCCTTTTCCACCGTGCCGGTGACGTCATAGGGTTGCGATTTCCAGCCGGTCAGGTTGTTATCTTTGTCGTAGACAGGCTCAACGCTCAGGTCGTACCAGATGCGGGTCTCGTCGGTCTGCTTTTCAAGCTCCGTCGTTTCGTCGTTATAGGTCTTGGTAACGGTTTCGATTTCCCCGCGCTTATGCGTGATATTGCCGTCTGCGTCCTTCACGTCCCTGTCGTAGGTCGTCACCGTAATGCTGTAGGGCTGTTTCGTCTTACTATCCAGCGGCGTGACGGTAAAGGTATAGCTGTCGGTCAGGTTGCGCACCGTGCCGTCGGCCTGGGTGTACTTGTTCACCGCGGTCCACTCCACCGTAAAGCGGCGCAGCTTCAGCGGGGCCGTACCGCGATTGCTCTTAAACTCGGGGTCGCTGTACAGGTTGACCTCCTGCGTGTAAACGGCATTGCCAAGCGCGCGTTCCGGTTCGGCAGCGTCCACGGGGGCGTCCAGCGTGATGGCCGGCAGCTGCGCATTTGCGGCATCCTGCTGCAGGATGTAGAACCAGTTCGACGCTGTCCTGCCGTCGGTGGGCATAACGCGCACCGCGGGCAGCAGGTATTGTTTTGCATGGTCGGGCGTCAGCGTAAAGCCGTTGCCGTCGGGCACAAAGGTATAGCTGGCGGTGGTGTCGTTGGCGCTGGCGCTCCCGCCCACCGTGCGGCTGTCCTTCGGGATGACCAGCTCGGCGTCGCCGCTGTTCAGCATCTCGTCCAGTTTTTTGGTCAACTCCTGCTGGGCCTCGTACTTGGCCTGCCCGGTGAGGGTATTCTGCCAAGCCTTGGCCAGATCGGCAATTGTATTGTAATTGTCCACACTGCTGAAGATATAGCCGGTAAAGTAGACATTGCCCTGTGCGGCTTTCTCCAGCGTCATGTTGAGCTTGAGGTCGTTCAGGAACGTCTCCTGATTCGGGCTGTCGGGCGCAAAGCTGCTGGCCGTAACCGTGGGTGCAGCGGCGCGGCGGACGATGGCCTCGGGCTGGCTCAACGCGCCGTCCGGGCCGTCAAAGCAGCTATCGTCCTTGCGGCGGGCAATGACGCGGAAGCGCAATGCCTTGCCCTGATACTGCTCCAGATCCAGCGTCAGGCTGCCGACGTTGTCCGTGGTGGGCAGCGTCAGCACAGTTTTGTCATCGGCATCGACGACGCACAGGTCATAGTGGTCAATGCGCGCGTTGTCGGACGGCGACCAGCTGACCGTGTATAGCAGGGCATCCGCGTTGTCGGTCTCGCCGTTGACGCGGGTGATGGAGCTCGGCGCGCTGATGCCGGGCAGGCGCTGCTTAACGCTGTAATCCGCCACAGCGGACGCGCCGATTTCATCGGTGCCGGCTGCCGCCACACGGGTGACCTCGAGCCGGACCTTGTCATAGCGCCAGCTGTCGCTGCCGTTGGCCAGCATGGTATCCACGTTGACAGGCAGGGTAAAGCTGTTGCTGCCGCTGCGCTGAACCTCATTGGCCAGATTTACGCCATCCTTCAGCGCAATTTGCTCCTGACCGGTCACATTGCCGTTCGCGTCCGTCAACAGGCCGTAGAGCTTGATGCTGTAGGTCGGCGTTTCCGTACCTATGTTCTCTTGCGTCCAGTTGAACGTATAGGTCAACTCGTTGGTTTTCTCGTCAACTTTTCCTTCGGTGTTTTTGTCCAGCGTCGGGGCTTTCAGAACATTCAGGTTCAGCTGCTTGAAGATGATCTGCGGGGTCGTTACCGTGGCCTGTTCTGCCCACCCACTCTTATCACGGTTCACGTCGGAGAAGCAGAGCGGCGTCAGATGGGCATAGGTATAGCTGTGCTCGCCCGTGCGAACGATCTCATAGCCGTTCTTCCACCAGATTTCTTTGTCGGTGTCGTTTGTCTCGTTCGCATGGCTGGCGATGGCTGCGGACACTTCCTCCGCCGTGGCATCCCAGCGTGTGGTCACATCGCCTTTACCGCTGGTGATGGGCACCGCAATGACAAGGAAGTCGGTGTAGTTGGACATAGCATCCGACGGCAGACTGTTCAGGTTGAAGGTGACGGGTGTCTCGGTGACGATGCCCTCCCGCGCGGCCAGCGTGATGTACTGGCCGTTCAAAGATACGCCGTTGACTTCGTCATTGCCCAGATATTTTGCCAGCAGCATGACGCGGTAGGTCGGGCTGCCGTGCTCGCTGCCGTTCTTGACTCTCGGGGTAAAGCTGAACTTCACGGTTGCTTCAAAGCTCTCCGCTGTCTGGCCGGTGTAGGTCACATACTCCGTGCTGCCGTCCTTGTTCAGCGTGCCCAGCGGCAGACCATCCTCGTCCTTGTCAGAGTGCAGATTGTCTCGCCACTGGGACGGGAGATAGGTCTCTGATTTGTACTGGGCCGAGCGCAGATACTTTGTGCTGCTGCTGTTGTCCGGGGTTGCCAGCGCCGTAAGCGTCAAAGTGCGTTCCAAATTTTGGGTCAGGCGGATGTACTGCTTGCCATTCTGTCTGCTGAAATAATAAGTATACCTTCCATCGGTCAGCTTAACGGTCCATGCCTCGTCTGTCGGGTATTCGGTGTAGTTTTTCAGCACCGCGACAACCTCATACTTGAATTCTCTCCGTTTTTCATCCGGCGTCTGGCACTGATTCCAGTCAAAGCCGCCGCCCGTTCGCTTTACCAGCCGGAACTCAATCTCCGGTGTCGGCAGGGCGTGCATAAAGGTCTGCACGCCGCTGGTGTTGGGGTTATCAGGCTGATTCGGGTCGTTGTTGGTGTTGTAGGGCGTTACACGCACGACGAAGTTACCCGTCCACGCTTTATCTGCCACAAAGGTATAGCTGCGCTGGTAGACGTCCGCTTTGAGATAGGGATCTGCATCCGGTGCGACAATACCCGCATCGTCGCAGGGCAGAATTTCAACACGGTAGTAAGCGGCGGGGCTGGCTGTCGTGTCGTTCGGCTCGCCCCACGTCACTTCATAACGGCCATAGACGTTGTTGTCCGCGTCCTGCACCTGGCTGGCCTTGACGTCGATTTCTCCCGGCTTGGCGGGCTTGGTGCTGTCCAGCACGTACTTATAGTAGTTCTGGATGACCTCGTCCGTGATGTCCTCATTGTCCGGTTCGCCCTTGCGGTTGTCCTTGGTCGTCTGTGCGTTTTCACCGTAGACCAGTAGCAGCTGCCCGCGCTCAACGCCGTTGGCATCGTAGATATAACGCCGCGTCGATTTTTCACCAAAAGACTGCCCGGTCTTGACACCAATATAGCCCGTGCTGCCTGTTAGTTTTGTAATGTCGTAGCTGATTTGTTTGCCGTCGCTGCTTGTGGGCAGCATAGCAAAATAGGCATCGTCCGTTCCACCACCTGTATCCTTATCCTTACCGATGAAGAGTCTGCGGCTGCCGGACTTGGTGTTTTCCTGCCGCTCGGTAAAGTTACTGTTCTGCGTGCCCCAGTTGATGCTTGTGGACAAGCCGGTTGTGATGCGCGTCAGGGTTCTGTCGGTTACGCCCGTAGCGGTTTGGGATTGACCTTGTATTTTCTTGTAGCTATTGGCAAAGGCCGCGCCGGAATCGATATAGTAGTTGTTATGACCTTCGATGTGTTCGCCATAAACAACCGTACCGTCTTTCAATGTCAATTCTGTGGACGAACGCTTGTCATAGGCAACAGGGTGCCAATCGTCCTTAACGACAGAGAAGCAGTTTGTGATTGTTGTGGGGGCTACACTGTAGCCGCCCATGGACCGGCTGCCGACAATACCGGCAATCCAGTAATATTTACCATTATTAGTGCTGTCATTATCGCGTTTTTCGGTTTGGGTCGTCATATTGGTGGTAAAGTTGCGGCACCGGTCAATATTGATGGTAACATACGGGATGGTTTTAAACTGGGCATTCCCATTGTAGCCGTTACCTTTTTTTACGCTGCTGACATTCGGATTGTCCACGCCATCCCACGGGCCCAAGTAAGCAAAAATGCCGACAGCCATCGATCTGGCTTGAATGCTTACAGTGCTGCCGTTGACACAGTCATACAGATCGATTGTCATAATGTCGGTGGCGTTCTTCATCTGCACTTTGCCAAAGATGCCGCCGATGTCGTTTGCGCTGCTCCAGCCATTAATAGACGACTTCATCGAGCCATGGTTCTGACAGGACAGGACGTTGACCGACGTGTTGGAGACAGGCGCATCATAGTAAGCCACAATACCGCCCATTGTACCGCAGTCACTGCCGCCGTCGTTGAAGTTCGTCTTCAGGTCGCCGAAGTTGTAGCAGTTTTGAAGCGTGCCGCCGTAGTTCGTCCAAAGCGAAATGACGCCGCCCGCATTGCCGGAACGACTGTTATAGACAGAGCCGAAGTTAATACAGTTTGTCAGCGTCCACCGGTCACCACTGCGGTTGTTCTGGTTGCAGATGATGCCGCCAACCTGCACATTGAAGCGGTTTGTGGAATCATAGTAATTAACATCATCGCGGTCATTGGCATCGCTTTGGGAAATATCACCCCTTTGGGTCGCGTTATTGCCCGTTTTCCAGAACGTCCGGCGGCTGAATCGACGCACGGCAGCGCAGTTTACCACAGTATCCAGCGCACTTGTGCCAGTCACATTGGATTCGTTCTGTCCTACGATGCCGCCAACGGTGGTATCATCGCGGGCTGCGTTATCCGCATAGACGAACCACTTACCGCTGGCCGTGCTGCTGATGCTGCCGTTCAGGCCGTTGAATCCGGTAATTCCGCCCAAGTGACCGCTGGCAAGGTTGTTCATATCCTTATTGCTGCCGCGCAAGCCGACAAGCAGATCGTTAGCGGCCAGACCCGTGTCGCTGTAAACGTTCGTGTAGCCCTTATTCGTCACAGTGTCAACGCCCTTGAGATCCACAAAGTTGGACACATAGCTAACTGTAGCGCCCGTCCCATTTACCGGGTTGCCGCGCAGCGCAGCGACAATTGCATTGGTGTCTCCGTCAGCGATCCACTTTTTCAACTTGGGCATCAAATCGGTCTGCACAGTTTTGCTGCCGCTGCCCTTGATAGTGCCGTTGTTGGAGCCCGCGACGCCGCCCACAAAGCCGTAACGCGCCGTGATGATGCTGCCCGCGCCGTTGCTGCGCTCGGTGGCGACATAGCTGTTGGCGATTTCGGCATTGTTGCGGCCCGCAATGCCGCCCACATGGCTGGCACTGGCGAGCTTTTCGTCTGCGGTCTGGGTCGTGGTGATGTTGCTGATACCGCTGACCTGCAGTTTGATGTATTTGACCTCACAGCCGGTGATCGTGCTGTTGTTCAGACCGGCAATGCCGCCCACCGTGCTGCCGGTGCTGCGTGCACCGACGGAGACAAGGCCGTCCTCGCCTGCCTCGCCGCCCATCGTGCCGGAATAGGTACACTGCTTCAGGGTACCGTCGTTCTTGCCTGCGACGCCGCCCAAATTTGTATATTTATCAAGATTTTGTGTAAGGTTCAGCAGAACGTTGGTGCTGCTGACCGTGCCGTTCTTCGTGGTGCGGCCCACCGCGCCGCCCAGCGTGACGGTGTTGGTGCCCGCGCGCAGGCCGTCGTTCAGCGCCAGCGCGCCGTTTTCGACCTGACAGCCGGTGACGGCACCATCGTTCATGCCCGCAAGGCCGCCGATGGTGACCGCCGGGGTGCTGAACTGCACGTTGGCGTTTGCCGCCAGCCTGACGTTGCGGATGGTCGCGTCCTTGCCGTTGTACGCCGCAACAGCGCCGATGCTCTCCGACGTGCCGGTGATCGTGCAGCCGCTTACGCTGCTGTTGTTTTCCAGCCCGCTGCCTTGGCCGATGATGCCGAAGTTCGTGGCCGTGACGCCGCCCGCCGTGCCGTTGGCCGCGGTGACGGCGGCGCGGACCACCTGCACATTCTCAATCAGCGCGTCTTTATTATTATTGCCCGCGATGCCGCCCGCCTCGCCGTTGGTGGCGTAGATCGGATTCTGGGCATGGCTGCAATAGCTGATCGTGCCGCCCGCGTCGTTCTCGCCCGCAATACCGCCCGCATATTGTGTGCTGGCGCGCACCGAGGCGTGGTTATCCACACGGGTGATTTCGGCACGGTTCGTACCGGCCACGCCGCCCGCGTAGTTGGCGGCAGTGACGCTGCCCCAGACCGTGCCGGTGGTGTTTTCAGCGCTGTAAATACTGCCCTTATCCGTATTGATACCGGCCACGCCGCCCGCATAGCCGGTGGCGGTGACACTGCTTTGCAGCTTGCCGGACAGCGAGATATTGCCGACGTTGGCACCGGCCACGCCGCCCGCATACCGGTTGGCCTCTACCGTGCCAGTGCTGTTGTTGTTCCCCGTGCAGATGATGAGGCCCTTGCTTGCCGCAGCGTCAACGCCCAGGTTGACGCCCGCAATGCCGCCGACATAGCTGTCGCCGCGCACGGCGCAGTCTTTAGCCGGGTAGGCAGACTGAATAAGACCGCCGTTGACGCCCGCAACGCCGCCCAGATAGGTATACCCGGTTTCACGGTTGCCGAGGGACGCCGCCATGCTGCCGCCGGTGATCGTGCCCTCGTTCCAGCCCGCAAAGCCGCCCGCGGCGCACTTGTGAGCCACTGTGCCGTAGTTTATGCAGTTTTCCAGCACCGTGTTTGGTGTGGCATAGCCGATGATACCGCCCGCCAGTGCGCCGTACGCGGTGCCAAAGTCATAGCGGTCACCGGCCAGTTCGCTCAACAAAACGCCGCCTTTAAACGCGCCGTTGGACGGGTTCAGGCCGCCGACGGACAGGGCGTTCTGCTTTGCGCCGTTGGTTGCCTTTTGAATCGTCAGCTTCGTTTTAGCGTCGTTTGCGCCGACGATGCCGCCGACGTAGATGTCAGCCTGCAGGTTGAGCTTGTTCCAGAAACCGGTCAGGATGATTGGGGTATCCGTTTTCGTTTCCGCGTCGGTGCTGTCGGTCAGCACGCCGGTGCTCTTGTCAATCTTCGGCAGCAGCGCCGCCAGCGTGACGCCCGCGCGCTTGACCGCCAGCAGACGGTTGTAGCCGATGATGCCGCCCGCGACGGCGTCGGCCTCGACGCGACCCGAGGCCACATCTGTGTTAAACGCGCCGCCCTTCACGGTGAAGCCGCCCACCGGCAGGTTGGCGCCGATGACGCCGCCGACAAGCTGCTGACCTGCCACGCGGCTGACCTTCACAGTGGCGGAGGGCAGCGTGGAGGCGCAGTTCAGGCCGATCATGCCGCCGACAGCCTTGCCCGCCGCCACGATCTGGCCGCTGATGGTCAGGTTCTGACCGGAGGAGTTGGAGATCGTCGCATTTTCATCGTTATAACCGGCCACGCCGCCCACGTAGTTGTTGCCGTACAGGATGGCACCCAGCGTCGGGGTGCCGTTCTTATCCCACGTCACAACGCCGTATTTGCCGTTGCAGCCCGCGATGCCGCCGACGTAGTCGGCGTAGCCGCCCGCGGATCTGCTCAGCTCCTCTAGCAGGTTGATGCGGCGGGTGTCGGTGGCGTTGTCGCCGGACATACGGTTGGCGCAGTTCTGCACGGTGGCCTTGGCAGACTTGTTTTCACTGCCGCCCCAGTCGGCATCATTGACGCCGACGATGCCGCCGACGTAGGCCGCGTTCTGCCCAAAGGCCGCGACCAGACCCGTATTGGTCATGCCGCTGATTTGGCTGTTGCTGCCGTTGACCGACACGATGCCGCCGACGTAGCGGCTGCCAAAGACGTCACTGCTGTTCGTATCGTTCTGTTGTACGCCGCTGCCGGTAAAGCCACCGGCCAGACCGCCCACAAACCGGCTGCCGAGCACGTAGCCCTTGCCGGTCTTGCAGTTGTCCAGCGTAATATCCTTGCCGTAGCCGATAAGGCCGCCGACGAAATCGCCCTTGAGGGGGCTGGCGTCGGTCAACGCGCCGGTTTTGTCGAAGCCCGCCTCGACCTGCTTCTTGAGCTGGGTCTCTGTCAGGTCGCTGCGGGTCACGCTGTTGCAGTCTTGCAGGGTCACGCCCCTGCCGTAGCCCGCAATGCCGCCGAAGAACTGCCCCAGCACCAGGCTGCGCGCATCGCCCGCGGTATCGCCTTTATAGTTGGCGCCCGCGCTGACCGTGCCGTTGTTCCTCAGGCCCGTCAGGCTCGGCGTGCTGGTATTTGCGCCTGTCGTAAACAGGTTGCCGACGATGCCGCCCGTAAAGCCGTTGCCGGTCACAAAGCCGTTGTTGACGATGTTCGTCTTGTCCGTCGTCTGCATCTTCGCGGCGTCCACCGTGCCGAACACGCCGCCCACGCCGACGCTGCGCCAGAGGGAGTTCTCGTCATTCGGCCCGGCTGCCGCAGCGGCGTAGCGGGCCTTCTCGGCCTGCTGGTCTGGCGCTGTGGTCGTTTCCACGTTTTTCGTGTTCTTGTCCACAAGCAGACCCGCCACCGTCACGTCCGACGCAACGGTCAGATCCTGCATGACGGACTCGGCTTTGGGTATGGCAACGCCGACGAGACCGCCAATGCCGCGCGGCTCGTCTGTATAATAGGTATAGCTTTTGCTGCCAGCGTTTTGCGTCTGCTCTATGCGCTGCGTTGCGGTGGTTTTGTTGTCAAACGCCAGCGCCGCGGCCACCAGCGCACTCGTCGAGGTGTTCGTGCCGCGGGTCAGGGCGCAGTTTTCCAGCGTGCCTGTGTTGACGCCGCAGAGTGCGCCGACGGCACGCACATCGCGCCAGTTCTCGTCGGTGTCCTCCAGCGCCGTGACGAATTTGGTTGCGGTCAGCTTGAGCTGGTCTGCCTTCGGCAGCGCACCGGCGGCAACGGTCTCGGTCTTGACGTTGACCTGAATGTCCGGGTCGCGCAGTGTGATGTAAGAAATTTCGCCCTTGTTCTCGCCGATAAGGCCGACATAGTGGTCGGCCAGCTCGTCCTTCCCTGCCCTGCCGGTTTTTGCAACGGACTTGCTGCTCAATTGCAGATTGAGGATGGGCACACGGGTCGTCTTGGTTGCAAGGACCGTTGTTTTGCTCGTAAGTTCGATTTTTTCACCCAGCTCCGGGATCGTCGGCCATGCGACAGGGTCATTGAGGGACGGCACCTTGGCCACAGGAGGCCATGCGCCCGCGGCGCAGTAGACCGTGACGCCGCCGCCCGTCCAGTTCAGGCCGGTGCTGTTGCTGGCCTGGGGGGTCAGCGTGTAGATGCCCTTGTTGGTGATGTCCCAGTCGGCAGACCAGCGCAGGTTGTACAGATGGCGGAAATATTTCAGGTCAGCCGTGACCGCCGTGCCGCCCTTGGCCAGCAGGGTGTTTTCCTCGTTCGTCGTTTCCTCTTTGCTGGCTGTGTAGGTATCGCTGTAGTTCTCCCGCGGCTCGGCGCGCATGGCAATGTAGATGTCCTTCGGGTCGTTCAGCAGACGGGTGATGCTGTACAGGCTCGTGGCGGCAACGTCAGCGTCGTTCTCACACGCACGCAGCAGCGCCGCGTCCGCCATGGCGTCCAGCGTCAGCACAAAGCTGCCCTTGTTGTAGCTTAGCGGGAAGTAGAGTTCTTTCTCGGTTTTCGTCTGTTGGCCCGCATTATCATACGTATAAATCGTGACAGGCATCTCTGTGATGACCTGCTTGTTATCATCCGCCGCACCCGCGGTGTCGCGCTTGATCGTGATGGTAAACAGCGGCTTCCGATTGTCGCCGGTGTCCCCGGCGGCGTAGGCCGTGGCCGTGTAGGAGGTGTCCAGATCGCCGAGGCTGGAGTTGCCGCTCCAGCTCAGGGTCAGCGTCTCGCCGTTCGTCAGGCGGGGATTCTTGACCTTCAGCTTCGTCTGCACCAGCTGCACAACGTTGACGCGGTCCTCGGCAGAGTAGTAGCCGACAAGGCTGTCATTGCGGCGGTGGTCATAGCTGCGGTCATAAACATTCGTAGCACCGTCCTGATTGAAGCGGAGCTTATCGGATTTGGTATCGTAAAAGACCGAGTAGACCTGCCCGCTCTGCACGTCGATCTCGACGCAGATCGAGGCATTCAGCAGCGAGGCGTCGTAGATGTAATCGCCCAGCAGCCGCTCCACCAGCGCGTTATGGTTGCCCGCGGCAGCGCCCGTGCGGTCATAGTAGAGCGCGGCCACGTTCTGGTTCAGTTCGGTCTTGGTGCGGCTCACAAGGGTATTGCCGCCCGCGTCGGTCACAGTGACGTCGTTCTGGAAGTGGTCGCCCGTGTCGCCCTCCTCCATGACCTGCCGGCGGAACGCATCCAGCTCCCCCGCCGTCTCCATCCGGGTCAGGGAGATCTGCGCCGTCTGGAACAGCGTGCGGGCGTTGGCCTCGTTCTTTTCGAACCGGGCCAGCCGCGTGTAGGCGATCAGCCCGCCGCCGACCAGCGCCGCCAGAATGGCCGTGATAGCCAGAACGACCATCAGCTCCACCAGCGTAAAGCCTTTCTTTTTGTTTTTTATATTTTTATTGTACTGCACCATAGATGCTCCCGTCGTTTCTCCGGTGAAAGGTTACAATTAGACACAATATCAGATTATATATATTGCCATTATACTCGGAATGTGACGTTTTCGCAAGAAACTCCGCGAGATTTCAGCAAATTTACACCAAATATAGTGGGTCAGCGGCAAGTTGTGCACGATTTCGCCATAATTTCCGTTAGCTTTGAACAAAAAACAGAGTTTTTTTCGCGAAATTCCTTGCAAATACAGGCCCGGCACGCTATACTGAATAGTGCGTTATTATATGGTAGAGGATGTGTAACAATGCTGGCAGCACGACTGGGCGCATGGCTGCGCCATACCGGGGAACGCTGGGGCAAAGCTGCGTTTGCGGAAAAGCTCGCCGTACTGCTGGCGCTGGGCGCTGTCCTGTATACTATTGTGACCGGCGCGGCGGAGCTGCGCTATCAGGCCCGTGCGCGGGAGGCCCTGGCTCAGGTCAAGGCTGCGCGGCTGGCGGCCAGTGCCGTGTCTGCCCAGTGCTACTCCGCCGGGCAGACGTTCGCCGACCAGACAAGCGCGGACGGCTTTGCGGACGGCATCGCCGAGGAAATCCGCACGCTGGGCTCACTGCCCGGCACCGTGACGCTTTTGCAGATCGACCCGAACGGCTACACCGTGCAGCGGCTCCTGTATCAGGAGAACGGCATGTACGCCATCTATGATGCCGACGGCGGTTACCGCGTTTTCCGCGCGGAGGACCGACTGCAATACGGCGCGGGGGTGGGCCATGCTGCTGCTTGAGCTTCTGTTGGGACTCATTCGTTTTCTGCTGGGCGCGGCGCTGTTCAGCTTTATGAACGTCGTCGCGTGGCGGCTGCCGCGGGGCATGGACCCGCTGAAGGGCCGCAGCGTATGCCCGCAGTGCGGCCACACGCTGGGTGCGCCGGACTTAGTGCCTGTGTTCAGCTGGTTATTCTTGCGCGGGCGGTGCCGCCACTGCGGTGCGCACATTCCGGCGCGGTACCTGCTGGTGGAGCTTTTGGGCGGCGTGCTGGCGCTGGGCTGCACTTGGCGGTACGGCGCTGCCTACGCCCTGCCGGGCGGGCTGTTCGGCATGAGCTGGGCCGCGCTGCTGGCGCTGGCGGTCTGCGGGATCTTGCTGAGCGTTTCGCTCATTGATGCCGAGACGCAGACCATCCCGGACCGGCTGAATCTGGCGCTGGCGGTCTGCGGCGCGGTGAGCGTGCTGCTCTCCCCTGCCGACTGGCTGCCGCACGTCATCGGTGCGCTCTGCGTCAGTGTGCCGATGTTTCTGCTCTGCCTTGTCATCGACGGCGCGTTCGGCGGCGGCGACATCAAGCTGATGGCAGCCGCCGGGCTGTTCCTGGGCTGGCAGAATACGCTGCTGGCGATGTTTTTCGGCATTGTTTTTGGCGGTATGTACGGTATATACCTGCTGGCCTCCAAAAAGGCAGGGAAGAAGGACCACTTCGCCTTCGGCCCGTTTCTGTGTGCGGGCATCGTGATCGCGATGCTGTTTGGCGGGCCCGTTTTGGAATGGTACTGCGCGTTTTTGTGAGGTTCAGACCGTCAAAAAATTGCATTCTTGCCTTATTGCGTGTGTAGGGGCGACCATTGGTCGCCCGTCAACTTACCGCAGCAGCGCTTTTTCCGGGACAGTTGTCTTACAAAGCAAACGGGCGCGGGCGAGCAATGCTCGCCCCTACAAGAGTTTTTCGACAATCTGAAAGTTTTTAACCTGTTTTCGGAGGAATCTCCCTCATGCCACGTTTTCGTTATACTGCCACCAATGAGAAGGGCAAGACCGTCCGCGGACTGCTTGAGGCCCCCAGCGAGGAGGCGCTCTACGCCAAGCTGCGCAATGACGGCCTGTACATGACCGACGCGCAGGAGGCCCAGAAGGCCCACGCGACGTTCCGCCCGCTGAAAACCGCTGTGCTGGCGGATTTCTGCCGCAACCTGGGCACCCTGCTGACCGCCGGTGTGCCGCTGGTGCGTGCGTTCCGCATCATGGCGGACGAGCGCACCATCGACGTCCGCCAGAAGGCCCTGTACGAGGCCATCCTGAGCGAGCTGCGCAAGGGCGTGCCGCTGTCCGATGCGATGGAGTCCTGCGCACCCGCGTTCCCCACCCTGCTGCTGGCCATGATCCGCAGCGCCGAGGGCACCGGCAGCATCGACCACGCCTGCGCCCGCATGGCGACCTACTATGAGCGCGAGCACAAGATGAACCAGCAGGTCGGCAACAGCATGATGTACCCCATTATCCTGTCTGTGCTGATCGTCGGCGTTATTGCGATTTTGATGACCTTTGTTCTGCCGCAGTTCAAACCGATGTTTGACCAGATGGAGACCCTGCCGTTCCTGACCCAGCTGCTGTTTGACGTCAGCGACTTTGTCGGTGCCAACTGGCCGGTGCTGCTCGTCGCGGCGGCGCTCATCGTCTTTGGCGGCAAGCTCCTGCTGGCGCAGCCGAAGGTCCGCCGCCAGTGGGACCGCTTCATCCTGCACGCGCCGGTGGTCGGCGTGCTGAACCGCAAGATCTGCACGGCGCGCTTTGCCAGCACGCTGTCCAACCTGTACGGCAGCGGCGTGCCCATCATCACGACACTGGCCGCGGCACGCGACGCCATCGGCAACCGCTGGATTGAGAGCCAGTTCGGTGACGCGCTGGACAGCATCCGCGCAGGCCACAGCCTGTCGGAGGCGATTGCGGGCATCGACGGTTTTGAAGTGAAGCTCTCCTCCTCCGTCGCTGTCGGCGAGGAGACCGGCAAGCTGGACAGCCTGCTGGCGACCATCAGCGAGACACTCGACTATGAGGCCGAGATGGCGACCAAGCGCCTTGTCACGCTGCTGGAGCCCGTTATGATCGTTATAATGGGTCTCGTGGTCGGCGGCATCGTGGCCGCGGTCATCGTGCCCATCTACCAGTCCTACGGCACCATCGGCGCGTCGAGCGGCGCGATTTAAATTCTATTCCGGGAGGCCCACCATGGCACTTCTTACCTCTTTATATCTGTGCAGCCGCACGGTGTATGCCGCCGTCGGCACGCCCACGGGCAGCGGGGCGCGCATTGTCGCCGCCGCCCAGACCGAGCTGCCCGAGGGCTGCCTGATCAACGGCGTCATCACAAACGAGGCGGACCTGACCGCCGCGCTCAAAGAGTTTTTCACCGCCAACAAGCTGCCGATGAGCCGCGTGGCGCTGATTGCGGGCGGCAGCCAGTTCATGCACCGCATCCTGACGCTGCCCGCCATGAGCGAGAAAAAGCGGATGGCCGTGCTCTCCCATGAGCTTGCCAGCGGCGGCGCCGAGGTCAGGGCTCCGCTGGACGACTACATGCTGCTCTCCCGCGATGCCAAGACCCGCGTGGATACCGTGCTGGCCACCCGCGTGGAGCAGAGCGTCATTGCCGGGTACGACGCGCTGGCCAAGGCCGTCGGCTTCAAGCTGTACAGCATCGACTTAGGGCTGGCCGCGCCGATCAAGGCCGTGCGCACGATCCCCGATTTGCAGCAGAAAACCTTCGTGCTGCTGCAATTTGACGATGACACGATCTCTGCCTGCCTGTTTGTGCAGGGGCAGTACACCTACTCGACCCGCAGCCGCCTGTTCAACCCGCGCGGCTCGGCGGAGTCCGGCACCGAGATCGCGCAGAAGCTCTCGGGCCTGATCCAGTTCCACACGACCAGCAAGAGCGAGCACCGCATTGAGACGGTCTGCTTTGCCGGCTCCACGGCGGACGACCTTGCGGTCTGCCGCCCAGGCTGTGAGGCGCTGGGCCTGCAGGTGGCCCGCTTCCCGGATTCACCCACCGTCAGGCTGCCGTCCGGCACCGCGCTGGCCGATGTGCTTTACGCGGCGGGCAACCTGATCGCACGCTGATTTTTACCTGCAAATACTTGCCCCGGGGGCTTATCATTATGGCTATGAAACAGAACAACTTTTATCTGCGCTGGCAGAAGGCCGCCGGTGCGGCCAAGTCGGAGTCCCGCAGCCAGGGCCTGCGGACGCTGGTGCCCGGCCTTGCTGTCGTGGCTGTCTCCATGCTGGGCTGGGGTGTGCTGACACTGCACACCTCGATGCTGAAAAGCCAGCGGGAGGACATCCTGAACTGGTGCAGCGACAATACCGAGCCATACCGCGCCGCAACGCAGGATTCCGAGTCTGCGGCGCAGTTCCGCTCACTGACCGACTATTCCGACGGGATGACCGAGCTGCTGAACAGCTACCCCGACGTGACCAGCAGTCTGCTGCACCGAGTCGAGGCTGCCGGCGGGTCCGGCATCACGATCCAGTTCACCGACTACAACGCATCGACGGGCGAGCTGCTCTTTAACGCGAACTCCTCCCAGGTCATCGACATTCCGGCCTACATCCGTTCCCTGCAGAACTGCGGGGTGTTTTCCACCGTCAGCTACACCGGCTACAAGGCCGATGACGACGGCTATTCCATCGATCTGCGCTGTGTGCTGGCAGCGCCGCAGCAGTAAAGGAGGGCGCTATGGAAATTGCACCAATGACAAAGCGCGATAAAATTCTGCTGTACGTCGTTCTGATGCTGGCGTTCGTTGTGCTTTTTGTCCGGTTCCTGCTGATTCCGAGCATTGAGAACCACCAGCAGGCCGACGCCGATCTGCGCGAGGCGCAGGACGCCCAGACCTCCATGCAGGATGCGATCATGCTGGCCGGGACCTACGCCGCCGAGAAAAACAACAACTGGGGCGAACTGCAGACCGCCAACGCCAGCTACTACAGCCTGCTGAGCAGTGACGAGCTGGACACGCTGGTGACAAGCCTGGAGCTGAACCACAATTTACAGCCCGACTCGCTGACCATCGGCGAGCCCGTGACCCAGAGCCTTACCTATTATACCGCCAGTGAGAACGCCGGACAGAGCGCTGCCCCCAGCGCAGCCGCGTCCGCCTTTGCCGGTGACGACGACAGTGACGACGACAGCATCACCGCCGACACCGCCGGCACGACGGCCCAGGGCAACGCCATTTTGCAGCAGATCTTAGCCTCCGACCTCATCCTGGACTATGACCAGCCGGGCTATTACCGCAGCGTGGCGATCAGCTTCTGCTGCACGGGCGAGGACAGTGATTTTCTTTCGATGCTGGACGACATGGCCGCGAACTACCCGTCCGTACAGCTTGTATCCTTCTCCATCGATACCCGCAGCTTCGCCGACACCGACGGCAGCGCCGTGACGGCCACGGCGTTCAATGTATCCCTGAACGTGATCCTCTGTGACAAAGGAGGCGTACAGCCGTGAAAAACATCCGCCTCGGCGACGTTCTGATCGAGTTCGGCTATATCACGCCCGACCAGCTGAACACCGCCCTTGCCTACCAGAAAGAGCACCGCGACCTGCGCGTCGGCCAGGCTTTGCAGGAGCTTGGCTACGTCAATGAGCGTCAGGTCCTGGAGGCACTGGCCCAGCGTCTCCAGCTTAAAATGATCGACATCGAGCACACCAACGTCGATGTGACCGCCGTTGAGAAGGTCCCGCAGGAGCTTGCGCAGAAGTACGATATGCTGCCGATTGCGCAGAGTCCGCGCGCGCTGACGATTGCCGCCAACGACCCGCTGAACTACTACGCCCTTGAGGACATCCGCCAGCTGACCGGCCTCGAACCGGAGATCGTGCTGGCCGAGCTGGAGCCGCTGCGCCGCGCCATCCGCTACTATTACGCCGAGGTCAGCGCCCGCAAGGCGGCCCGCACCGCCAACGACAGCGATATGGCCGCCGCCCAGACCGAGGATCTGGCCATCGACATGACTGCCGAGGGCGGCGACCTCGACGCGCCCATCATCCGTCTGCTGAACAGCCTTGTGCAGCGTGCCGTCACGACGACGGCGTCGGATATTCACATCGAGCCGTTCGAGGGCGAGACGAAGGTCCGTATGCGCATCGACGGCGTCATTATCGACTATGTGACGCTGCAGCGTGCTTTGCACCAGCCGCTGATCGCGCGTATCAAAATCATGTCGAACCTTGACATTGCCGAGCACCGCATCCCGCAGGACGGCCACTTCCGCGCACGTCTCGAGACCGGCCCCGACGTCAACGTTCGTGTTTCGATCCTGCCGACGGTCTTTGGCGAGAAGGCCGTTCTGCGTATTCTGTCCAGCAACACTTACATCAAAAATGCCAGCCATTTCGGCATGAACGACGAGACCTACAAGCGCTTTCTGCCGCTGCTGAACCGCCCGAACGGCATCGTCTACCTGACCGGACCGACAGGCTCCGGCAAAACGACGACGCTGTACATGGTCCTGCAGACGATTGCCGAGCGGCAGGTCAACGTCTCGACGATCGAGGACCCCGTGGAGCGCAACCTGGCCCGCATCAACCAGACGCAGGTCAACAACATTGCCGGCCTGACGTTTGAGAGCGGTCTGCGCGCCCTGCTGCGCCAGGACCCCGACGTCATCATGGTCGGCGAGACGCGCGACGCCGAGACGGCGTCCATCTCGGTGCGTGCGGCCATCACGGGCCACATGGTTTTCTCAACGCTGCACACAAACGACGCACTGTCGTCCATTGTCCGTTTGGAGGATATGGGTGTCGAGCGGTACATGGTCGCAAACTCCGTCGCGGGCCTCGTGGCTCAGCGTCTGATGCGCCGCGTCTGCCCGCACTGCGCCAAGCAGATGCCGGTCACGGCGGAGGAGCGCACCTATTTAGGGCCTGACATCCCGTTTGTGCGCCGCGGCACGGGCTGTACCCAGTGCAACGGCACGGGCTACCGCGGGCGTATCGCCATCCACGAGCTGGTCATCATCAACCGTGAGCTGCGCGAACTGATTTCTGCCGGGGCAACGCAGGCGCAGCTGACCGAGGCCGCCCGCCGCAGCCAGGGCATGACGAGCCTGCGCGAGGCCGCCCTGCAGCTCGTCCGCGAGGGCGAAACCACCCCCGAGGAGCTGCTGAAGATCACGTTCTATGAGGAGTGACGGGAGGAGTAACTGCCATGCAGATCCATGAGCTCACCGCGCTGGCGCGGAACAGCAAGGCCAGCGATATTCATATCTCCGAGGGGCTGCCGCTGATGTTCCGCATCGACGGGCATCTGGCGGAGGCACCGGTCCAGCTTTCGGCGGCAGAGACGCGCTCGCTGATTTTGAGCCTGATGGACGAGGCCCACCGCGAGGCCATCACATCGGAGCGCATCGACGCAGACTTTGCGCTTGTCGCGCCCGACGGTACCCGCAGCCGTGTGAACGTCTTTTACCAGCAGGGCAGGGCCGCGGCCACACTGCGCCTGCTGAACGACTCCATCCCGACCTTGGAGGAGCTGGCCATGCCGCCCGTTCTGACAAAGCTGGCCGACGAGCCGCGCGGCCTGATCCTGGTTACCGGCCCCACGGGCAGCGGCAAATCCACCACGCTGGCCGCCATGATCGACCACATCAATAAGACGCGCAGCGACCACATCATCACGATTGAGGACCCCATCGAGTACGTCTATCAGGGCCGCTGCTCGCTGATCCACCAGCGCGAGGTCGGCGCCGATGTGCGCAGCTTTGCTTCGGCGCTGCGCAGCGCCCTGCGTGAGGACCCCGACGTCATCCTCGTCGGCGAGATGCGCGACTATGAGACGATTTCCGCTGCCGTCACGGCTGCCGAGACTGGACACCTTGTCATGAGCACGCTGCACACCATCGGCGCGGCGCAGACGATTGACCGCATCATCGACGTCTGCCCTGCCGGTGCGCAGAACCAGATCCGCGGCCAGCTGGCCGCCGTGCTGCGCGGCGTCATCACCCAGCAGCTGCTGCCGCTGGCCGTCGGCAAGGGCCGCTGCGCCGCCACGGAGATTCTGGTGGGCACCGACGCCGTCGCAAACCTGATCCGCGAGGGCAAGTGCTACCAGATCCCGAGCATCCTGCAATCCGGCGCGGCCCTTGGTATGCACAGCCTGAACGCCGACCTGGCCCGCCTTGTCAGCACAGGCCGCATCACCCGCGAGGCCGCCGAGCGCTGCGCCACGAACAAGAGCGACCTGAAAAATTACCTGTAAGCAAAATAAAAAAGGGGTATCTGCCGTTCATGCGACAGATACCCCTTCTTTTTTACCAACTCGCAGGTTCACGTTGTCAGCCTTCCCCCCTTGGGGGAAGGTGCCCGAGGCCCCGCCCGAGGGCGGATGAGGGGCAGCCCTGCGGTGATTTCCCGTTCGCGCTCTGCTTTTCGCAAGCTCATCCCTCATCCGGCCCTGCGGGGCCAACTTCCCCCACTTGGGGGAAGGCAAAGCTGCCGCCCATTCACGGGCAAAGCCCCTCCGGCCATCGCCGCCGCGCACCTCACTTTTCTGCCCCTTCCTTCCCCTGCGCCAGGATCCTTACCAGCCACCCGGGCACGGGTGCGCCCATGGCGGCGGCGTTCTCGGCAATGGAACCGAGCTCGGTAAAAATATACCACACCAGCACCACCGGCAGCACCACGCCGTTCACCTCAAGGCCCAGCCCGGGCAGGTTGGAAACGGCCACCGCCAGCACGGCGTCGGTCAGGGCGCACACCAGCACAACGACCACCATCCCGGCCTTGTGCCAGATGCCAGCCCGGGCGGCAGCGCTCGACCACGCGCCCCTGCTGGCCGCGGCGGCGCTGCCGCTGACCCAGTCCAGCGCCATGCAGGCGGCCCACGCCACAACAAGCCAGCCCAGCCAGCCGAACGCTGCCGTGAACGCCCCGCACACCGCCGCCACAACGGCCTTGCCGCTGACAAACAGATTTCGTTTTTCCATTAAGCATCCCTCCATTCGCTTTTGTACAGTCCGGCATCCACCAGCCCGCGGGCCCGGCAGACTTCCAAAACCGCGTCCGCATCGCCCTGGGTGACCGGCCCCACCGTGATGACCTGCATCCGTCCCGCCGCGCCGTACACACCGACAGCATTCTCGCACCCCGCATACACCGTCGGGTCCAGCCCGACGCCGCCCGCTGCGGCGCGCACCTCCAGGTGGCAGTGCCTGTACGGCGGGTCGGCCAGCGCCGCATTGCCGGTATTGCCCATGACAGCCAGCGCGTCCCCGCTCGCCACGCGCTGCCCGGCCTTGACCAGAAGCGACGCACAGTGGGCAAAATACAAAAAGTTCACGGCGTCGGGCGTCTGCCCGCGGTCCAGCTGAACACAGACATAATAGCCCCACTCCCAGGTCTTGTCGCGCCTGTCCGTGACGATACGCGCCCGGGTCACGCGGCCCGTGATGCGCTTGCCTTTATAGTAGGGCATTCGGATCGTCGCGTCGTCCAGCCCGGCCAGGTCAAGCCCGCCGTGCCAGACCTTGCCCCCGCCGCGGGTCCAGCCCCAGCGGGCGTAGGGGAAGCGCACCTCGGTGCGGCCCGCAAAAATTCCTGTCTGCTGCATCCTCAGCCTCCTCTGCGCAGGGTGTAGATGACCTTCATCGTCTTGTCGGCGGTCTTTTCCACCGACTTCGGCAGGTCGTTGATCGTCGCCAGATAGTTTGCCCGCAGCACACGCTCGGTACGGATGCGGCTGTCGCCGTAGTAGCGGCGCAGCGGCGTCAGCGGCTCGCCCAGCACCGGCGCTGTTGTGGAAAAGCCCGACGTCGTGTTGTCGTAGCCCGCCGCTTCGCAGGAGAACAGCTCGTTCTTCCCGGTGTTCAGCACCACGGCGCGGGTGCGGTAGTAGCAGTACAGCCGCCCGTCGTGGGCGTCGGACAGGTAGGCCATGTCGTCGCCGTGCATCGTCACGGCCTGCACATCGGTGGGGTCAGCCAGCGGAAAGCGATAGATCTGCTCAGCCTGGTCCTGGATCATGTAAAGGCTGCCGCCGTAGACCGTGCCGTTCAGCGGCGTGCCGCGGTTCTCACTGATGAAGGACTGCAGATCAACGCCGGTGTTGTTCGGCACGGTGTAGTCCTTTGCCGCCAGCGTTTTTCTGTCGTACTCACGTATTTTTACAACGCCCATTGCGTCAATGTAGTCAACCTCCGGCGCAGACACCAGATAGATTTTATCCGCCTCCGCGTCAAAGCAGATGCGGCAGTAGTCCTCCCCGGCGGAGGAATCCACCTGCAAAAAGTCCCCTACATTCAGCGTGTCGGTGCTCCGCAGGCTGTCCCACAGGCCGGTGGGGTCACGGCGGAACAGATCCAGCGTTTTCAGCCCCAGCGCATGATGCCGCAGCTCCAGCATGCCCTCGTCGGCGTTCAGATACCCGGCCACGGCCTCGTCCGCCTCGGGGTCGGCGTAGAGCAGCACGCCCTTCTCATCGGTGGGGTAGGTCGTTTTGGCCAAAAGGCCCGTCAGCAGCTGGTCACCGCCCAGCGCCCCGCCAAAGCCGAGCCGGTCCGCGTTGCAGGCAGCCGCGTCCGGCGCGTCGATCATCTCGGAGTAGTACGCACCCATCGGGTGGGTCAGGCAGACCGAGCCGATGACGCCGTTGGCCTGGCTCGTCGCGAACTCATAGACGTAGGTCACGACGCCGCTCCACGGGTCGATCTTCGTCTCGGTCAGGTTGGCGCTGCCGCGCACCGTGTTTTTGGTCGCGTTGACCTGCCCGGCCATCGCCGTGCCCACAACGCCCGCGCCCGCCGGGGCAAACAACGTGGCCGGGTCGCTGCCCAGCGGCGTGTCGTACAGCAGCAGGCCGCCGTAAAACATCGTCACCAGATCCTTCGGGGCATTCGTGTACCCCTGGTCGCCGCGCCACAGCAGCATGGCCTTGTTCAGGCTGCCGCCGTAGCCGTTAAAAATGTCCGACACTGCGTTGGTGATAAGATTATCGCTCTCCACCACCTCCACCGCGCCGGTGTGCACATCGGTCAGTTCAATGCGCGTATGACCGTGCAGGGTCATTGCATCCGCTCCCTTCGTTTTATACATTGATGCTGCGTGATTTTATTGCAATCGGCAGCAGTGTCTCCTCACATTCCAGCGTGCCGTCCCACGGCGTCTCGCTTGCCATGCCCTGCCCGGTCACGGTGGCCTTGATGCCGTAGGGCGCGATCTTCACCGTGCCGCCCGCGCAGGTCAGCCGCACCGACAGCCGCGTGACCGTCCCGGCCTCCACCGACGCAAACGGGTAGAACAGCGCCAGCGTGTGTGCGCCCGTCTCCAGCCGCTGCTGCGGCGCAAAATTTTCCACAGGCACGTCGTTTATATAGTACCGCACGGTCAGCGTCAGTACCTTGCCGGTGTCGGGCGCTGCGTCCAGCAGCAGCTGCGCCAGGAACATAGCGCTCGTCTCCTCCACTGCCGTGAAGGCAATTGCCACGGCGGGCGTCTCCACGGTCTGCACCGTCAGCTCCGCCGGGTTCGTGAAGCTGTAATACACGATCCGCTTGCTCTCGGCGCTGTTCTGTAAGCGGCGCAGCGCTTTTTCCGTCGCGCCGTCCGTTGTGCCGCCTAAGTAAGGGTTGCGGCCCACGCCCTTTAAGGTCTGCCGCCCGCGGTAGCGCCAGACGAAATGCGTCACGAGCATCTCGGGCGCAGTGCCGTCCTCCATCGGCAGCGCCACGCGGTCCCCCGGCTCAAACGCCGGGTCGCCGGGCATCGTCACGGTGGCCGGGACGTAGTCCAGCCTTTGCAGCGCCGCAAACAGGTTGTCGGTGATCTGCTGCCGTGTGGCGGGCAGACCCTTTTCGGCCAGCGTCATGTTGGAAATGCGCATCGTCAGGCCGGTATCCTGGCTGCGGCCCGCGGCAAAGCTACCGTTGTTGGTCTCGATGCTCAGCGCCGCGTAGTGGCAGGCAAAATCCGAGACCGCCGCCTCGCTGCGCGCCGCCGCGGTCAGCGCGGCACAGGGCTTTTCGGCAAAGGTGCGCAGCACCAGCCGCCCCGCGCGGTCCGCCGCCGCAAAGCCGCCCACCAGCTGTGCCACGGCGGCGGCGCACTCCCGCCAGGTAGACAGGCCGTCCGCGCCGCTCAGCTGGCAGACGAGGGCAGCGTTCGGGTTCAGCGCGCCGATTTCGGCCTCGGTCTGGCCCAGCGTCAGCCCACAGGCCGCGGCGATCTGCCCCAGCAGCGCATAGGCCGTGCCCTGCATCGTCGTACCATCGTATTTTTGCTGCAAGGCCAGAATGTTGTCATAGGCCTTGATGCTCACATACAGCGCGCGCCGCTCGGCCTCGGCCACCGTGTAAACGCCAAGCGGCACGGTCTCCCACCGCCCGCCGGGCAGCTGCAGGCCGTAGTGCAGCACGAGCTTTGCGCCGTAAAACGCATAGCGGCTCAGGTCGGTGCGCAGGTTGAGCGCCGCCTGGCCGAGGTAGGCGCAGCCAAAGACCAGCTCCTCCCCCGTGACGCACTGGTTGTCCAGCGTCAGCGACCCGCTCATGAGGTCTGCCGCGTCCAGATTCAGCACCGTGCCGTTTGTCAGCGTCAGCGTGCCCGTCACCCGGTCGGTCCGCGTCCGCGCGCGGATCGCGGTTTTGTAGGCATCCGATACGGAATAAATTGTCACTCACCTCGTTTCCTTCACATCGTAGGGGCGGGGCATGCAGCGCAAGGTCAAGGCAACTGTGGGTGACAGTGCACCGGTGGCGGTCATTGA
>OGXC01000419.1_pt1 | contig 36243 bp, 63 predicted proteins | sample 1576201 | NCBI WGS metagenome assembly OGXC01 (sample SAMEA3541562, study PRJEB24748) | human gut metagenome | biome: human gut; feature: human-associated habitat; material: faeces | place: China | collected 2012 | reverse complement strand
ACACACATTTGCTACAACTGTAAAAAATATGTCGAAATATTCCTGTCAGGAATACATTTTTGGTTTATAATAAAATTGTGAAATTTGCTTGAACAGATGTTCGGGTTAATATATAATTTATTATTAATAAATACAAAAGGAGCGGTTTGTATGGAAAAGACTAGAACTGAGTTAGTGGAATTAATAAAGAAAATTGAAGATGAAAAGCTTCTAAATAATTTAAAATTAATTGTATCTGGGTACATATTAAATAAAAAAAAGTAGAGAAATTATTTTTCTCTACTTTTTTTCATTCTTCTTTTTAAGTCCTTCAACAAGATTAGTAACTATCATCCAGTCTAGTTCATCATCTAGCTCTAACATAGATTTTATAAATTTCTTTTTATAATCACAATCTTCAGCCAAAAGAGCTCCTACTAAATATGCAAACTCTTCGTCTTCTGTCATTGGATTAAACATTTCACCATTGCCATTGCGCAGCCAATCTTCATTAACATTATATGTAGAGCATATTAAAGAAATATTTCTATCAGTTAGATTGATTATTCCGTTTTCTATATTACCTATAGATGCTTTGCTTAATCCTATTTTACTACCAAATTCTTGTTGAGTTAATTTAAGAGATTTTCTAACTTCCCTCAATCTAGTATTCAAAAGAATCACCTCAATATTATGTTATATTTGAAAAAGTCTATTGTCAAGACTATCAAGTCGACAAAAATTCTAAAATTCCCCCTAAAAGTCTTTACAATAGACAAAAATTATTATAAAATCCTATTAACAAGACTTTTGGAGGTGAAATAATGGATCTAAAGAAGAAAGAAGCACTTTTAAAGGCTAATTTACAAATTTTTGACGAATTAAATCTTGAAGATATTAATTATGTTTTAGGGTACGTAAGTGGATTAGTAAAAGCTAAAGAATTATTAATGAAAAAACATCTTAATTAATAGCTAGAATTTTTTTACTTGATTAAAAGGAGGGAATTTTTATGAGAGTTCAACAAATGCTAGAAGAAGCAATAAATCTATTTGGATTAAATGATGAAAGAACAATTGAGTTAAGCCAATTGAGAGATGAAGAAATTGTTCTATTGCAAAGAAAGAAATATGAAAAATGGATTATAAATCAAGGGGTGTAAGTAATGATAGGAAGTGGAGCTCTATGGCTAGCAGTTACACCAGATGAATTAGAACTGCCTATAGTGGTTGTTGATACCGCGGCTGAATTGGCTCGTAGGTTTGGAAAGAAACCTAATGATATTAGTTCAGCCTGGTACAAGAAGTTAAGTGGCAAGAATTGGGGATTTAAGGTCGTAAAAGTTGAGGTGAATAATAATGGATTGTAAGGGCTGTATATGGTTTAAAATTTATGATTTTATATTTCCAGATGGGACAAAGACCATGACATGCGAAAAGTATAATAAGCATCTAGGATTTACTAGTAAAAAAGGACAGGTTAAAAAGGTTAAGCATATCGATGAGTGTAGAGGAAATATAAAGTTAAAGTCAATGATGGCGGAATATATTGCTTTATTGCAGCAACAAAAACAGAAGAAAGAGCTGAACAGATATTAAAAATGTTTAAAGAAAGAAAAAGCTTTGTAAAGAACATAATATGGGATAAAAGAAAGCAAAGATGGGTTGCTAGAGAGTATGACAAAAGTATTAAAAGATATATTTATATAACTCAATCAAAGCATTTTAGTGAAGCTTTAAAAAAATTAGTTGATTTTAAAGGAGGAAATGTGAATGTGGGTTAGAAGTCAAAATAAGAAATTTTTAGGTAATTATGATAGTTTTGAAGTTAGTGAAAGTGGAATTATTATAGGATATCAAGGACCAGAAGATTGTGAAGGTGCGACTTTAGGATCTTATAGAAGTGAAGAAATGGCTCTAATGGTTTTAGATGATATGCAGGGACATATAGTTCATTTGGGGGCTAAAAACCTTATAACTCAATTTGTTTTTGAGATGCCTATAGAAAGCAATAAGGAGGTAGCTAAGTAATGGAAACTGGATATGAAATTATTTATTTAGGAAATGGACAAGTTGATTTTGCAAAAGTTGTTCATGAAATTGAGGAGAAATAATGGAATGTATGTACGAGTATAGGCATGAAAATCCGAAAGCTAAACAAATTTATGAATGTGCTGATTGTGGTTATGGGATATTTTTAGGAGATGCTTATTATGAAATTAATGATATTTTTATCTGTGAAGATTGTATGGAGCAATATAAGAAGGAGTGTGAAGAAGAGTAATGGCAGTAAATAACCAATTGCAAACTGTAGTTTTGAAGCAAACAAATGAGCTGTTAACAACAATGTTAAATAATGATGCAGCAGCATTACCAAAGGGATTTAATTCTTTAAGATTTAAACAAAATGCACTTACCGTATTAAATGATCTTGATGTTACTAGAATGAAAGGTCAAGAATTTAACTTAGCAAAGTGCATCATGAAAGGAGCTTACCTCGGTTTAGATTTCTTTAATAAAGAATGTTATGTCATAACTTATGGCGGCCAACCTCAATTTATGACTGACTATAAAGGTGAGGAAAAGCTTTGTAAAAAGTATAGCATAAATCCAATCAAAGATATATATGCGAAGCTTGTAAGAGAAGGAGATTTCTTTGAGGAATCAATTGACGCAGGTAAGCAATTAATTAATTTTAAGCCAATTACTTTTAACACAAAGCCTATTGTTGGAGCTTTTGCAGTTGTTTATTACGTGGATGGAAGTATGGCTTATGAAACTATGAGTAAAGCTGAAATTGAATATATAAGAGATAATTTCTCTAAGCAAAAAAATGGAGCTGCATGGACCAAAAGTTTTGGTGAAATGGCTAAGAAAACTGTATTAAGAAGATTATGTAAGCATATTGAATTGGATTTTGATAGTATAGAGCAAGGCAAAGTTTGGGAAGAAACTTCAGATATGGAATTTAAGAATGAGCCTGTAGAGAGTGAAAAATCAGAGATTGAAAAAGAGCTTGAAGCAGATGGAGTTATTGAAGAAGTAAAAGAAGAAGTAATTGAAACTGAATTTAAGGAAGTGCTTGAAGATGATAGAGATTTCTAAAGAAAATTATTATAACCAATGAGAAAAAGGAGGGGTGGAAATGTTACTAAATGATGATAATTATTATAGTTTCGAAGCAGATAAAGAATATTTTTCAGTTTCTTTGTACAAGTTATTCAAACAATGTGAAGCAAAGGCAGTAGCTAAAGTCAAAGGCGAATATAGACAATCAAATAATGATGCTTTTCTACTTGGAGGTTATGTTCATAGCTTTAATGATGGGACTATAGAACAATTCAAAATAGAACACCCAGAAATGTTTTCAAGCAGGGGAACAACAAAAGGACAATTAAAAGCTACTTTTCAAATTGGAGATAAAATGATTAATGCTTTAAAAAATGACAAAGTTTGTATGAAATTTTTAGATGGCGATAAAGAGGTTATAGTAACTGGAAAACTCTTTGGAGTAAATTGGAAAGCTAAAGTTGATATTCTTAATTTAGATAAAGGTTTCTTTGGAGATTTAAAAACTACGCAAGGAATTTACAAGAAGTATAATGGAGGCCTTAACTTCATAGAGCAGTATGGATATATTGAACAAATGGCAGTTTATAGGGAGTTAATTAAGCAACAGTTCAAGGTTGATTTAGTACCTTACATAATAGCTGTAACTAAAGAGGATATTCCAGATAAAGCTGTTATAAGAATTGATAAAGGATATACAGATAATAAACTTCAAGAAATGGAGTTTTATACTGAAAGATTTAAAGCTATTAAAGAGGGGAAGGTTGAACCTGTAGGTTGTGGCAGTTGTGATTACTGTAAGAGCATTAATAAGGTAAGTAGGATATTAAGTCTAAGCGACCTATAGAGGAGGATATATGGCTAAGGTTGATATTGCTATAGATAAAATAACGAAAGTAATTGATAAGGCTATAGAGGAAAGAGATTTCCTTAAGATGATGGAAACTCATGACTTTATAGAGGGATATGTTGAAAAAGATAGATTTAGAAGCTTTTTAAAGCTTGATAAAGAAGATAATTCGGTTTTGGAACTGACTAAGGACTTTCAAATGATAACTCTTAATGTTGAAGAAATGAAGAAGGTTCTTGAGGATTTAAAGTTTTTAGAAAGTGAAAATTGGGAATTACCATTTTAGGAGGAGATAGTATGGAAGATATAATTTTAAAATTATGCAAAGATGTTCTAGCAAATGGAAGTAATGATCAAAAGGTAAGTTGTTATAAATTGGAGTGTGAGCAATGTATATTTTGTAGTGACAATAGAAGTGATATGTTTGGGTGCCATGAAAATGATGAAGCAGATATTAAAATAGCCAAGCAATACATTAAGGAGCATACTCCAATATCGGAAATTGAAAGGACATTTAGAGAAGTAATTGCAGATATTAAAGTGGGAGAAGTTTGGGAAAACATAGATAAATCTCATTGGAACTTAAAAGAGATTAACTGTTTTGACAATGATGGAAGGAAAGGAATACGAATTGTTTTTAAAAAAGAAACTGACTACTATACGTTCACAGACAATGAGAATTTAAAATTTAAACTTAAAAGAAAACAATACACTTTTGATGAAGCATTTAAGGCTTATGAAGAAGGTAAAGAGATTGAGAGTTGCTATAGTCAATATAAATACAAAAAAGAAGGGGGATTAGATTTATATTCTAAAACCGAAAATGAATGGTATGGAGAAGATAACTTTGAAATAGATGAAATTCGTGGTAAATGGTATATCAATAATTAGGAGGGGAATTGAGATTATGACAGAGTTAGAAATAAGAGCAAAGGTTGAAGCTAATAAGAAAGAGATTATTAGTCTTTTAGAAACTGTTAAAAGACCAGGAATGGATAGATTGATTGAGTGGTTATGCAAACACGATTACTTTACTGCTCCAGCAAGTACAATGTATCACAGCAACTATGAGGGTGGACTAGCTCAACATAGCTTAAATGTATATAGAGTTTTAAAGGCTAAAGCAGAGCATTATACAGATTTAAATATGCCTTTAGAAAGTGTAATTATTTGTGGTTTACTCCATGATCTATGCAAAGTTAATTTTTATGTAACAAGCACTAGAAATAAAAAGAATGAAATTACAGGAAGATGGGAGCAGGTTCCTTTTTATAAAGTTGATGATCAAGTTCCATTAGGACATGGAGAAAAATCAATAATTATATTAAGCAGCTTTATAAATTTAACATTAGATGAAATGTATGCCATTAGAGCTCATATGGGTGGATATGAACCAAAGGAAAATTGGAATACAGTAAGTGGTTGTTGGAACAAAAACAAATGGGGAGTATTACTTCATACTGCTGATTTAGAAGCCAGCTATTTATATGAAAAACATATTGAATATTAGGAGAATTAAATGAAACCATTAAATGCAATAAAAACTTTATTCAATAAAGTTGAAAATGAGTTAACGGGTGGAGAATTAAGTGAAATAGGGCTTGTATTAATAAGAGCCCTTAACAGAATGGAGGAACAAAAAGATAATGAATAATTGTGTAATGGTCGGAAGACTTACCAAAGACATTGATTTTAAAGTTAATGGAGAAAATATGACAGCTAAATTCACTATTGCTGTTAATAGAGATTTTAAGAATAAAAATGGACAATATGATGCAGATTTTATAAACTGTACTGCTTTCGGGAAAAGAGCTGAAACTATAAGTAAGTATTTTACCAAAGGTCAACAAGTTTGTGTAAAAGGCCCTTGGAGAACTGGCTCATATAATGCGCAGGACGGAACTAAAAGATATACCAATGAATTATTAGTTGAAGGGTTTACCTTTATAGGTGGTCAATCTAATGGAAATAATTCAAGTTATGGAGAAAATAATGTATCAAATAACAATGATTTTGGATATGAAGAGCCAATTGACGATGGGGATATGCCATTTTAGAGGTGAAACGCTATGGAGATATTAAACAGAAATGAAATAAGAGCCGATAAAAGGGAACTTGTTAAAAAAGCTAAGAAAAAAGCGGAGTTTGCTAAAAAGCTTACTCCCCTACAGCAAGAATATATAAATGAGGTTGTTGAAGCAGGAAAAGAAAATGTAAGAGTTAAGTGTATTAATGTTTTTGATTGCACAGTACAAACGGCACTCATTGAAAAGACAGATTTTAATTATGAAGAAATATGTGACATTGTAATAAGATGCGGACAGTTAATGAAAGAAGCATTTGATGCATTAGAAAATATAAGTTTTGAGGAGAGAATTATGAAAGTTAAAGCAATTGAAAATGAAGTTGCAGAAGATATTACTAAAATGATTTTTGATGGAAAGACTAGAGTTGAAGTTGTAAAAGCTATGAGGGAAAAATATGTAGGAACAGGACTTACAACTCAAGATATTAATATTTATTGGAAAAAAGGAAAAGAGAGTTATGACCAATTCATGGCTGAGCAGGAAGGACTTAAGAAATCTATAGAGATAAGTGAAGCTCTTAAAGAAAATGATATTGATAAAGCAGCAGAGTACATTTTAGGGGAGGAAAAAGAAATGCCAGTTAAAACTAAAAAAGAATCTAAAGGAAAAAAGGAAATTAAGAAGGTTGAGCCTATAGAAGTTAAAGAAAGTAAATTCATTATTAGTAATAAAGTTGTAAAAGTTATTAGTTGTGATGTTGCTGGAGAGCATGGAGAATACGAAATTAACAATGGAGTAATTTCTATAAAAGGTACAGAAGATGCATTTGTAAATATTCTAGCAGTTCAAAATTGGGCAAGTGATAAGAGAGAAGAGTTATTAAAGGAAATAGACAAGCTTAACAATCTCGAAGGTGAAGTTATAGAGGTAATGAAAGAGCTTATGTAGCAATTTGAAATTATTGCGAGTTAGTAAAAGGAGAAATAAAAATGAGAAAATTTATAGTTAAGGTTACAACCACAAAAGAGTTTGAAATAGAACTTGATGATGAAAAAATAACAGAGGAATATTTGGATAGTTTTGAATCAGTTTTTTATCCATTAGACGAAGAAGATGACAGAATTAAATCTATGGCAGGAGATTATTGTAGATTAAGAGCAATGTTTGGTCAATGTTTTATAGAAGGTTATGGTCATGTATTGGAAAGAGGTAAAGTGCCATTATCAGCTAAATTAAATAATGACAAACCCAATGATGCAATAAATATATTAGATTACTATGGTGATGATGATATTGAAGTTTATGAATTATAGTTCACAATTCAAAAATATAGTTATTCATTAATTGAAATTATTGTTTTTATATTGGAGGTAAAAATGAGTTGTAAGTCTTATAAAAAAGAAAAAATATTTAGAAGTAAGATAAAGATGTATAAAGTTGAAATTGAAATTTTAGAAGAATATTCAATGTTTGATTCTTTATTAGTAATAAGGATATATGATAAAGCAAAATATCATAAATTTTATGAAAAAACAGTTAAAATAAAAAATAATTTTTCAAATTCTGATTTGGATGCACAAGCTATTAATTGCATAGAGGAATATGAAGATTGGAAAATTGTTAAGTAGTTCGTAATTCAAAAAAATATTACGAAGAAAGGTGAAATTTTATGAAAATATTTTTTAGTAGATTTTTGAGAAGTATAAAATACTTAATATTTGGTTTTAAGTGTGAAGATTGCTTTAATTATAATATTGGTGATGGAATTGATGATATTAGAGCTTGTGAAGGCTGTAAAAATTTAAAGAAGTATCACAATGATAATTAATTCGGCATTCATTAAAAAAAATGTGTAAATATTACAAGATAAGGAGAGAGTTGAAAATGAAATGTACAGATTGTGAAAACTATTATTTAGGTTGTGATACAGAAGTATTTAACTATGGTTATGAACAAGACAAAGCAGAAGAATGCGAATTCTTCGTTGAGACAGAGGTTGCAAAAAGTTAGAGAACAATTCAAAAAATAGGAGAAAAAGAATGTATTACAGAGCAGATATATATAAGGATGCAGTAGTTAAGAATAGTTTTATTGCAAATAGTGTAGAAGTTCTAAAGAGTAAAGCAGAGCCTTATATAAAAGACGATAAAGTTACACAAATAGTAGTGTCAGAGGTTAAAGATATTGGATTCTTTAAAGTTCCGTCTGAACTGGAAGAGTATTTAAAATGTAAAATATTATAGTGAATGATTAAATTAAAGGAGGATTTATGAAAGATTTATTTATTGAAATCAATGCTAAATTAAAAAAGATATTAGGGTTATGCAATTCTAAACATTGCTATAAGAGAGCAATAGCGGATATTTATATACCTGCAATAGACACCAAAAGGTGCTTATGTGATAAACATTTATTAGAATTTCAAAAGATGGATTTAATAAGTTCTATTCGCAAAAAAAGTAATGAATAATTCAAAAATATAGATAATAGGGGCAAGGAAAATGGATAGAATAGATTATCAAAACAAAATTATAAAAATATTAGATGAAGCAGTTTCTAAATTATCAGTAGAAGAGTTTGATAAATTATTAAAAAGAGTAAGTGAAGATTTAGAAGGATATAAGGGTTAAAAATATAAGGAGGAAAAATGAAGTACAAGTTTAGTGATAAAGAGCAAAAGATACTTTTAAAAAACTTAGTAATTATATGTGATACAAGAGAACAGAAATGGGAACATATAAAGGATTACTTTGATAGAAAAAAAATAAAATATAAAGTTGAAAAGTTAGACCAAGGAGATTATAGCTGTTACATAGCTTCAAATGAAGAAACTAAGCCTTTAGGGGTTAATAGAGATTGGTACTTCAGCAATGATATAGCTATAGAAAAGAAAAATTCAGTAGACGAGCTTATTAGTAGCATAAAGGATAGAGATAGATTCGAGAATGAATTTGCAAGACTTAAGATGTATAATACAAAAACTTTTATGTTTGTTGAAGATCTTAACGGATATGAAAAATTAGTAACTGGAGATTTTAGAAGTCAATATTCATCAACTGCAGCAGTAGGATCATTCGAGACATTTACAGCGAGATATGACTTAAATGTTCAATTTATAGATAGGAAAACTACAGGATATAGAATATACAAAGCATTGTATTATCACATTTATGAATTGTTAAAAAATAAAGGATATTTTGAAGAAGGTGCTATATTTGAGCCAGAAGCAGCAGGAATATAATTTACTTTTAAAAAGAATAGGAAATGCAGAAGAAATGCTAAACAATATAGATTCTTTAAGAGCAGAAGGTAAAGCTCCAAGAGAAGATGATTATTATATTAATGCATTTGTAAAATTAGTTTTAATGCTTGGACAAAAAAGTGTTGAAGTTGAAAAGGAGCTAGGAAGAAAAATGACATATGAAGAAAGGCAAAGAGGATTCAATTGTAAATGAAGGGGGGTGTAATTTTTGAATGAATTACAAAACATCGATTTAAAACAACTAATAGAAAATGAGACAGGCCATAGATTTACCAGGGACAACAAAATTTGTTGTCCTTTCCATTCGGAAAAATCACCTTCCTTTAGTATAAGATTTAATTCCGATAAGAATAAATGGCAATGGAAGTGCTTTGGTGGATGTAATACATCAGGAGATGCCATAGATTTCATAATGCAACATAAAGGTATTGATTATAAAGCCGCTAGAGAATATCTAGGCATGGAGAATAAAAAAAGTGATAAAGAACTTGAATTTGAAAAGGTAAAAGGCTTCATAAATTGGCAAATTGAAAAGACAGAATTTAAGAAAGGTTATAAACTTAAAGGATTATTTACATTTGTTAATGAGAAAAATGAAGTTGTTTATTATAAAGCAAAATTTATTCAACCAGATGGAAAGAAATGCAGTTCTTATTATCATCTTGAAGGTGATAAGGTTGTTAATTCAAGAGGAGCTGATGAAATACCTTACAATTTATATAACGTTGTAGAAGGGTTAAGGGTAGGGAAAATATTAATAACAGTTGAAGGTGAAAAAGATGCCAACACAATAAATTCACTTTTCAAAAATAATAAATATGTATCAACTTCATTAAAGGGAGTTAAAGATTTTTCAGTACTTAAAGGGTTGTATTCATGTATATATGTAATAAAAGACACTGGAGAAGCTGGAGAGCAGTACGGAAAGAAAATATATGAAGAGTTAAATCCACCTTTAATGGATGATGAACAGGATAGACCTGCATTTAAATTTATAAATTTACCAGGATTAAAGGCATTAGGGGACAATAAGGATGTAACGGACTGGATAGAAGCAGGACATGATAAAGAGGATCTATTAAAAGCATTTAAAAGAAGCTTAGATGTTAATTCCAGATATGATTTACAACAAGATTTTAGAGGTATATATAAACAAGTAACCAATAAGCATGGAAATTGGATAAAAATATATCTGACTGATTTTAATTTATTAGAAGCTAAAAGAATGAGATATGTAGATGATGATACAGAGGGAGTTAAGCTTCTTTTAAAAAGCTGTACTGGTGAAATAATAGAAAAGATTGGTCCATCTACTGTATTTGATGATGTAAAGTCATTTAAAAACTTTTTAGGAACTTTAGATTTAGCCTTTAAAGGTAAAATTGATGATTTAACAGAGCTTAAGAGCTGGATCAATATGTATTGGGCAATTGAAAATGAAGAGTTACATCAAGGTATAAAATTTATAAAGCAAGATAATCAAATAAAGCTAATAACTAATGAAGGGGCAATAACTTCAAGGGGAATTGATTGTTCAATAAAGGCTGATAAGAAAAATGATATAGAAATATTGAATAATGATTTTATAACTAAAGATGAATTAAATGATTTAAAGAAGAGAATATTTAGGTTTGCTGCAAGTGATAAGACAATACCTATTATAGGAACTGTTATTAATAATTTAGCTGTTCTTCATAATCAAGAATTAAAAAATAAAATGCACCATTTACTAATTGTAGGAGAAAGTGAATCAGGTAAATCTACTATATTAAGCAACGTTATTGCAACTTTATTAAATTATCCAGCCAAGGATATAAAATCTATTGGATTAATCTCGAATTTTGGGCTTATAAGAGATTTAAGTACGGGAAATTACACTTCCTTATACGATGAATTTAAACCATCTAGTTTAGATAGATATAAGATCCAGAAGCTTAGTGAAAGTTTAAGAAACCTATATGATAGGACAACCATAACAAGAGGGGATAAAAGCTTTAAAAATAAAGATTTCCAACTTACTAGGCCAATAATAGTAGCTGGTGAAGAAAGTTATCCAAATGGGGAAAAAGCTCTTATAGATAGAAGTTGTATTATTTATTTAAGTAAGAGAGAGAGAACTGAAAAAAATACTGAAGCAATGATGTGGCTAATAAAGAATGAGATTTTACTAAAGAAATTAGGAAGAAGCTTAATTGACATAGTTATAAATATGAGTATTGAAGAATATGCAGCTATAAGGGAAAAAGTTCAGCAGAATCTTAAAGGATTAAATAACAGGCCGCTGAATACAGCTATTAATATTGCTTCTGGGATTGAGATATTCAATTTATTATTAGCCGAGCATGGTTTTAAAGCTTTTGAAGGGTACGAACAATACATTATTAAAAATATTAAAGAGGAAGTTTTAGAAGGTGGAGAAGAAACCAAGTCTACTGTTGAGAGAATGTTGCTACTTTATAATCAAATGCTTGAAGATGGTAGAGCAGGATTAACGGAAGTGGTAAAAAAACAAGGTGATGGACTTTATATTAAGACGTCAGAAATGATTAATGAAATATTTGATTTTGTTAATAAGACTGGATCTGCTGAAGTTATTCCTTTAAAACTGAAAGATTTTAAAAAGCAAGCTATGAAAGCAGGGTACTTAATAGGAACCGGAAGAACTTCAAAGACATTAAGAGATGGGAATAAACTTGTTAGATATGATGTTTATTCAATAGAAAGAATGAAAGAGCTTAATGTTCCAGAGATAATTGAACCTGATTTCATAGAAGAAGCAAATATTGATAAGAACGGAAAAATTATAGGAGGAGTGTTCTAGGAGCACTCGCCTAAAATTATTATTCATTAGATAGGAGAAAAATATGAAATGTTTTGATTGTGAAAAAGAAATTAAAAGTGTTGAAAAACATTGTGAAGAATGTGAAGTAACTTTATGTGAATCTTGTTATGAAAATGGAGAAAGAGGAATCTGTGAAGAGTGTGAATATGAATTTGATGGAATATGTTAAGGAATAATTCAAAAAAAAGGAGCGAAATTAATGAAAAATGCTAACTTTGAAATAGATAGAGAACAAATACAGGATTTATTTGTTGATTGGCTTTATGATAATGGATTTGATGGATATGGATATTATGACAATCAAGAACATGAAAATATAACTGATAGAGGTGGATTTGAAAATGAAATATTTTTAATTAATCCATTCTACTGGGGAGAAGATGAAGATATTCAAGACAAACCGAACTTTGTATTTAAGCCAATGAATATAGAAATTGAGTGGTATAAGTACCCTATGCGAAGTGCTTACTCTAATAAGAGAGTAACTTATGGAGATATGAAAAGAATATTAGCAACTTGTAAAGCAAGCATAAGTAAAAAGAATAATTTAAAAAGCAAAGTCAAGAGAGGTAATTAAATGAGAAAAAAAGCAATTAATTCATATAAAGATATTAGTAAATATATTGATAAAGAAAATTACTTATTTACTGTAGAAAATGTAATCAAAGAATATAAAGCTTTTAAAAGAGGGTGCTGGACATCTGCTCCAATAAGAGAAGTTATTTATAAATATAAAAATCAAATAAAAACTATTATAAAGTATAGAAATAAGAAAAATGGACTACCAGCAGATTATTAGGATAATAAAAAAAAGAATTAAGCTCTTAAATAATATATTCGTAAATGATTATAAATAAAAAATGAAAGGATGAAATTTATGATAAAAATAAAGAAATTAACAGATGATGCAATTATTCCTCATAGAAGTAGAGAGGGAGATGCTTGTTATGACTTATATACATCAGAAGATGTCTTGATAACTGGTGATGACTACAGAAAAGCAATTCCTACAGGTATAGCAATGCAGCTTCCTAAGAATTATGAAGGGGAAATAAGACCTAGAAGTGGGATAAGCTTAAATGGACTTGAACATAACGGGGAACCATTTTATATCGAAGTAATACAAGGCACCATTGATAGTAATTATAATGGTGAAATTAACATTATAGTGGCCAATCCTCATATTACTAGTATTATAATACCTAAGCATACTAAATTAGCTCAAATAAAAATAAATCATGTACCGGAGTTTGAAATAATTGAAGTTGATGAATTAGAAGCAACTAATCGAGGAGCTAATGGATTTGGAAGTAGCGGAATATAATAATTAGATTGAATGTGAATAAAGGAGATTTAATATGTCATTAAAAGAAAATTTAGATAAAAGAATATGTGATTGCGAATCAGATGCTGATAACACTTTAACTTATAGGGAGTTTATAAGGGCTTCTGAAGAAGAATTTGGAATGGAAAAATCAAATTTAGACTCAATGAATGAAGAAGAATTAAAAAATCACCTAGATTTCATTGATTATTTATATGAAAAATAATTTGCTTGAAAAATCTATTAAATATATACCAAGAGAATATTTGAAAGAATATAAACATTAGAAAAAGCCTTTAAAGAGTGGAGTGATAGTTTGGAACAAGATAATTTATTTAAAAAAACGGAATATGCCTTATATAATTATAAGGATTTAGATATAAAAATTAAAAGTATAGAGATAGATATTGAAATGCTGCAGAATGATATAACATTAAAGGCAATTAATTATGATGAAAAATCAGGACCAACTAATGCATTTAGTAGTTCAGTAGAAAATGAAGTTATACGAAGAGATGAGGTAGTAAAGGAACAGATCCAGAAGCTACAAAGAGACAAGCTTCTTTATGTATCAAGAAAAAATAAAATTGAAAATGCATTAAAGTGTTTAAATGATAAAGAACTTAAGTTAGTAGAATTAAGGTATTTTGTTAAACCTAAAAATGAATGGGCAAAGATTGGATTTGAATTAAACTTTGATAAAGATCACTGCTGTAAACTTAGAAATAAAATAATTAATAAATTAAGCGATTATATATTTAACTAGAAAAGGGGCATAATGCCCTTTATTTTTTTGTGTTACACAATCTTTTTAAAGTGTAACATAAAGTGTAACATGACTAAAGCATTGATATTACTAGCTTAACAAAGATTTGAATTTTAATAGGTGTAACAAATGTGTAACATGGATAAAACGCATGGTTGAGCCATTCTTAGCACTTATATATATATATGTTACACAATTTATAAAATATATATATTATATATAAGAGCATATAGATATAAATATAAAGATACGCATATGTATTTTCAAAATGTGTAACATGATAAAAAATACACTCTAAACGTTGGTATTACTAGCTTTCGAGTGTTACACAATTTTAAAACAAAAAGTGTAACAATCTATTGTTAGTGTTACAACTGTTATTAAACTGTTAGAAAACATATAACTATCGAGTTCAATCTATAATTTAAGTATAAAATAGTATTATAGAAATTTATCTGAAAGGGACATGTACTAATTAAGTATGTGTCTATTTTTATGTAAAAATAATGAGTAGTTGGGAGGTGTATTTATGGCATTTGGTAATGAGTTAGATGAAAGACAATTAAAAGCTATTGAATTGCTTGCAATAGGTGAAACTATAAGCAATACAGCTAATATTGTTGGTGTTAATAGAAAGACTATAAGTGAATGGAAGAAGCAAGATAAGTTTAAGGTGGAATTGGACAGGCAAGTAGCAGAGCTTAAATCTAACGTTGAAAAGAAGATATTAAGCAATATTAATCCAATGATGGATAAATTAATTAAGATAGCTCTTAAAAGCTCATCTGATAAGACTTCTTTAGATGCTATAATATATGCTCTTAATAGAGTGCTTGGAACTCCTACCAATAAGACACAAGAAGTTAATGATAGTGGCAATAAAAGTGCTGCTCCTATTAATATAGAAGAAATGTTATGCCAAATAAATGTAGATAATGTATTAGATACTAAAGGCAATAATCATGTTTAATGTGTTTGTTTGCAGTATACTTAAAAGCAACACTAATAATACATCTAAAAGTGTTTCATAAGAGTTAAAAAACATAAAACAAATGTTTCAAAAATAAACATTGACTTCAAACAAACAAAAGAATATAATATTATTGTAGATTGAATGCAGGGGGGGTACATTCTAAATTTGATATTTGGAAACCCTGTGCGACTAGGTCTATAAAATTTTATTATATTTTTTAAAACGAGGTGTTTGTATGAGAATATATGGTTATTCAAGAGTATCAACAAAGGAACAAAATTTAGATAGACAATTAGTAGAGCTAAGAAAGTATGTAGATGATAGATTTATATTCCAGGATAAAGTTAGTGGTAAAGATTTTAATAGACCAGAATATCAATTAATGAGAAAAGTTGCTCAAAAAGGTGATGTTATATATGTAAAATCACTAGATAGACTTGGAAGAAATAAATCTGAAGTAAAACAAGAACTTGAATATTATAAAAATGAGGGTGTAAGAATTAAAATATTAGATATTCCTACATCAATGATGGATATACCAGAGGGCCAAGAGTGGCTTATGGATATGATTAATAATCTTTTGATTGAAGTTTTAGCAACTATGGCAGAACAAGAAAGATTGAATATAAGACAACGTCAAGCTGAAGGAATTGCTATAGCAAAAAAAGAGGGAAAATATAAAGGAAGAAAAGAAATAGATTTTCCTGAAAATTGGGCTGAAGTTTATGATCAATGGAAGAGTAGAAAAATAAAAGGTAATGAAGCCATGGAGAAATTAGGGCTTAAAAGAAATACTTTTTATAGATTAATAAAAAAATATGAAGAAGATAAATAAGTGCTTAGAGTTTTCTAAGTACTTTTTTTAAAATTTATAAAAGGAGTGCTTTGGATTGATATATTATGATGGATTGAAATTTGATGTTGAAATTAAATATGAAGTTTATTTATTAAATAAATATTTAATTAAGAATTATAATTCAGAAACAGCTAAAATACTCCTAAATAAATATAATAGTGAACTTGATGTGCTTGCTCAGGCATTAGGAGAAAGGGATATTGAGTTTTTCTGCCTTTATTTTATGAGTGATACTTTTATAGTTAAGGATAATAATACTAACAGACAATTATCTAAAGGTCATTATGAGCTTTGGGAAGTAGCAAATAATATATTTGTTAAAGATTTATATGATAAAGCTGCAATTATAGAGCCAAGAGGAATGGCAAAGACTACTATATTTGATATGTCAGTTAGTGTTTGGTTACATTGTTATAAAAAATCTTTATTTACTTTATTAGGTGCAAAGACTGACACAGATGCAACTCAATTCTTGGATTCTATAAAAAAAATATTTAATGAAAATAAAAAAATAATTAAGTGCTTTGGTAAATTAATTAATACCAAAACAGTTAAAGAAAATGGTGAAAAGTATACAGTAAATGCTAATGAAGTTGAATTTACTAATGGAACTTATATAAAGACAGTTGGTTCAGGAACTTCTGTTAGAGGTTCAAATTGGGGAGGGATAAGGCCTACAGTATTTATTGGTGATGACTTTCAAGATGAAAAAAATATTTTAACTGATTCTGCTAGGGAGAAACAATATAATAAATGGACCAAAGAAATTGAAGAAGTTGGCGATAAGGCTGTATATAGAAATGGCCAAAAAATAAAATCGGCAACTAAAATAATAGCAATTGGAACTGTGTTGCATATGGATTGTCTTATGAGTAAATTAAGCAGAAATAATGATTATTTTACTCTTTTAAGAAGAGCTATAATTTTGGAGCCAGGAGAAGTTGTAGAAGATATATTTGAATCAGAGTTATGGCAGCAGTGTCATGATATTTATTTTGATGAAAAATTAAATAAAGAAGAAAGAAAGAACAATGCTAGAGAATTTTATGAACTACATAAAAAGGAAATGCAATTTAAGGTTTGGTGGCCAGAAAAATGGGATTGTTTTAATGATCTTGCCATTAAATACTGGGAAAATAGAAAATCTTTTATGAGTGAATTAATGAATGATGCAAGTTCTATAGGAGAAAAATGGTTTAAATCTGTTAAAACTCAAACTCGTGAAGAAATATGCCAACATAATTTTATTAAAACTATTATGAGTGTAGACCCTGCAAGTACTACAAATAAAAAATCTGATAGTACAAGCATCATGGTAGGAAGTAAAGCAACTAATGATTTTACTTATATAAAAGATATAGTTCATAGAAAAATGACCTTTGAACAGTATTGTAAAAAAGTAGTTGAGGTTCTTGAAAGAAATTTAGATGTTACTCATATAAACATTGAAAAAAATACTTATCAAGGGGCAGATGTTGTGAAGATAAAAGAATTAATTGCTGCTAATGAGATTCTTAAAAATAAAAGATATGAATGGATTAATGAAATGCAGAGACAGAATAAAGATGAAAAAATAAGTACTATTGTTGATCCAGTAAATAATGGTCAAATTATAATTGTATCTGATTGTGAAGATAGCCAAAAAGCTATTGATGAAATAAAGGATTTCCAAGGGCAATTGTATAGTATTCATGATGATGCTCCTGATAATTTAGCCGAATTAGAAAATAAAATTAAAGTTATTAAAGTGCTATCTAAAATTAAAATTATAGATAGAAAATTGTTAGGATTATAGGAGGTGCAAATCTTGAAAATTAATGATATTATTAAAAAACTTTTTAAAAAAGAAATTGGATTAGACCTTAATAATCCTGAACATTTAAAATTAGTAAAAAAAGCTCATGGAGCTTACAAAGTTTTTAAAAATATATATGAAAAAATGTATAGATATTATAAAGGTGATACTGATGCAATAAGAAAATATTTGTTTGTAACAGAAAGATCTAATCTTAAAATAAATGTTAATTATATAAAAAAGTTTATAAAAGAGGAAGTTGCATATACTCTCGGTAATGATATAACATATGAATCAAGAACTGAAAATGAAAATGTAGTTAAGGATATAGAGTATTACACAGCTCACTGGAATGAATTGCATGATACAGATTTGATGAAATATTTAATTATTTTTACAAAAGTTTATGAACTTTATTATATTGATGAAAATGCTGATTTTTGCAGTAAGATAATAAAACCTATAGATGGTTATGCTTATTATGATGAATCTTCAAAAAAGGTTCTTTTTTTTATACATTCTTTTAAGAATGATTTTGATACAACAACTTCTTATATAGATGTTTATACCTCTGATAAAATATATCATTTTGATGGTAAATTTAAAGAAATAGCTCCGCCAACAGATAATATTTTTGGTGAAGTTCCAGTTTCTATAGGAGATTTAACTGATGAAGGTGTTGATGATAGCATTTATAAAGATTTAAAAGGGCTTCAAGATGCATTTGAAACTAATTTATCTGACATAGGGAATGAAATAAGTGATTTTAGAAATGCTTATTTATTATTTAAAAATTCTCAAGTTGATGAAGATGATATTCCTGATATGAAGAAATTAGGTGTATTACAACTTCCAGGAGAAAAAGCTGATGCACAATGGTTGATAAAAAATATTAATGATACATTTATTCAGAATACTCTAGATAGATATGAAGATACAATGTATCAATTAGCTTGCCATATAAATCATAATGAATCATTGCAATCAAATCTTAGTGGAATTACTTTAAGATCTAGACTTATAGTTTTGGAGAATAAATGTAGTTTAGAGATAAAAGCTCATAAGAATATAGTTAAAAATAGAATTAGATTTTTATTTAAGTATTTAAATTTAAGGAAAAATAAAAACTATGATTATAAAGATGCTAAAATTCTTTATACTCCTAACATTCCAACAGATGATTTATCAACAGCTCAAATGTTATCTCAAACTCCAGAAGGTATTATTTCTAAGGATACAGCTAGGGGATTATTTAGTTTTATAAATAATAAGGTTACTGAAGCAGAGAAAGTTAAGAAAGAACAAAGTGAAGAAATTTCAATAGATTTAAATAATTTAGGTGATTAGTATGACGGATGAAGAAAAGTTTATAGAAAGCCTTTATGAAGAAGCTAATGAGCAGTTAAAAGAAGTTTATAAAGAGCAGAAAGAAGCTAAAGATGAGCTTTTACAAGAAATAGCAATGATTATGCTTACGTACACTATTATAGATGGGTTGATGAGTATTAGAAAAGAAGATAGAGATAGATCTTATAAAAAAATATCTAGTCTAATTTTAAGTAACTATAAGAGTATTGGTAAAAATCAAATTAATGCTTTAAATGTTATTCTCAAATCTACAGTTAATAAAACTTTTAAATTTTATAATTATAATGCTAATTTAAAGGATATTAAAAAGATTATAGAATCTAATTTTAAAGGTAAGCATTTTAGCGAGAGAGTTTGGGAAAATGAAAATGAAGTTGCTAAATATCTTCATAAACAAGTTAATAATTTTCTTAATGGAAAGATTAATGTCAATCAAATAAAAAAGGATATAGAAAAGACTTTTAATACTAGTGCTTATAATGCTAGAAGGTTAGTGGAAACTGAAGTTAATAGGTGTTCTAGTAATGCTTTTGATAGATTTTGTGAAGAAACTGGAGTTAAAAAAGTCAGATATAATGCAACTTTAGATAATAGATTATGTAATGATTGTGCGCAGTATCATGATAGATTATTTAATATTAAAGATAAGATAGAAACACCAATACATCCATTGTGTAGGTGTTTTTATACCATTGAAGAGTAGGAGGTTTTGGAGTGAAGTTTATAGAAAAATTTAAACAAATATTTAATACTAAAAATCATAAACATGAAATAGTATTTCAAAAAGGCTTTGGTTACAGGTGTAAATGGTGTGATAAACCTAAGTCACAATGTAATTAGAGTCTTTTATTATGTAAAAAATCGTCTTGTGTGATTTTATCGTACGAGGTGTGAAATAAATTACTAAGTTAAATAAGTTTGTGTCACGAGTCTTATAGAGGTTTGTGGGATAAGGAGGATATATGTTAAAGAAAGAATTATTAAAATTAATTGAAAAAATTGATGATGAAGGTTCTATTGATGAAGTTTTATCAGAAAGTGATTTTGCAAAGTCACTTTTACAAAGTGGCCTAACTTTAAATGCATTTAAAGAAAAAATGAAAACAGATAAAGAATTTAAAGCGTTTATGGACAGTGAAAATGATAAGTATCACTCAAAGGCTTTAAAGACTTGGCAGGATAATAACTTAGAGAAGGCTCTTGAGCCTTTTATTAAGGAAAAATATCCAGATTTAATTACGGATCCAGTACAAAAAAAAGTATTAGAGTTAGAGAAACAATTAGCGGATGAAAAAGCTTCTAATGCAAGAAAAGATTTATTAACTCAAGCTATGAAGTATGCAGCAGATAAAAAGTTGCCTGCTAGTGTAGTTGAAAGATGCTTAGGTGAGGATTTTGATAAGACTAAAGAAGTTATAGATTCTATAGCGGATGATTGGTCTAAAGGACTTGAAGCAATAGCTACAGAAAAAATGAAGCAATCTAGTTATATACCAGGTAATGGGGCAGATGGAAAACCAATGAGCATTGGTGCTTCTATTGCAGCTCAAAATAATTCAAAATCAAATGCTCCAAGTAATCCTTGGGGTGACAAATAAGGAGGAAAGTTTATGTATTTTAAAAAGTCAAATTATGAAAATGATATGGAGATTTTAGTTACTGATAAAAATTTAGTTATTTTTTCAGGAACTGTATTAGCTTCAAATGTTACTCAAACCGATGAAAATGGTAGAAAATATGTAAAAGCAGGTTCTTTTATAGATTCTACTGGAGCAGTTGTAAAAGCAAGTGGATCAAGTTTTGAGGGTGATCCAATAGGAATACTTTATAAAACAGTAGATGTTACTAATGGAGATTCTCCTGCTTCAATAATAGTTGAGGGTTACTTAAGAGAAGATAGAATCTTTGATGGATTTGAAGAAGATGCTAAAACTGCTGCTAAAGCAAAAGTACCAAATATAAAATTTAGATAATAAGAAGGGAATGATATTATGCCAAGATTAGAAGAAGTTTTTAATACAAATGAATTAGTTAATTATTTTAAAGAAAGACAAGTTGCACCTATGTTGGGTGAATCACTTTTCCCAGAAAGAAAAATTCAAGATATTGAATTTGATATGATTTTAGGAACAGGTGGACTTCCTGTTACTGCTGAAGTTCATGCTTTTGATACAGAGACTCAATTAGCTTCAAGAGAAGCAATTGAAAAAGGTGTTGCAAGCTTAGCTTTAATTAAGAGAAAGATAAAAATTGCAGAAAAAGAAATTATTAAGATAAATAATCCAAGAACAGATGCAGAGTTAGCTTTTGTTTTATCTCAACTTTACAATGATGCTGAAAAAATGACTGATGCAGTTAAAGTTAGGGTTGAAGCTATGAGAATGGAATTATTATCTACTGGTAAAATTGCTATTAATGAAAATAAGGTGAAGGTTACTATTGATTATAAGGTACCAAATGGAAATAAAAAATCATTCACATGGAATGCACCTGAAACAGATACTCCATTGAATGATTTAGCTACACTCGCTGATGCAGTTGAAACTGAAAGTGGATATAGACCAACAAGAGCTTTAACTTCTAGAAAGCTTGTTAAAACTATTTGTAATTGTGCTAGTGTAAGAAAAGCTATTTATGGAGTTAATTCAGATAAGATTGTTACTTTAGCTGCGTTAAATGAACTTTTAGCTCAATTAGATTTACCTCAAATTGTGGTTTATGAAGGGAAATATAAGAAGGAAACTTCTAAAGGGTTTACTACTACTAGATACTTCCCTGAAAATGTAATATCTATGTTTGGTGATGAAACTTTAGGTGAAACTATTTATGGTTTAACAGCTGAAGAAGTTAAATTAATAGGTGATGGAAAGATGGAGGAAACTTCAATATTAGATAATAAGATTTTTGTTGGAACTTATACATCTATAGATCCAGTTGGGGAATTTACTAAGGCTGTTGCTACTGCATTGCCAACATTACCTCATGGTGAAGAATTAGGAATAGGAACTATAACTTTATAGGAGGATTAATTTCCTCCTTATTTTTATATAGGAGGGATGATTTTGACTTTAGAAGAAAAGAATGAAGCTAAGGCAATTTTAGTTATAAGAAATTATTTAAATAGAAATTTAAGTGATGAATATATCAAGAAAAATTATACTTTAGCCGTAGATCAGTTAATAGAAAATGCAAATAAAATCAATTCAGCTAAATTGGTTGGAGTAAAGTCTATGAGTGAAGGTAATCAAAGTATATCTTTTGATTCAAATATTGAAGCTTGGTCCATAACTGCTGATGTAAAATCTTTGTTGCCTACTCCATATATTCGTATGTATTAGAGGTGATATAATGGGAGTCTTATTTAAGAATGCAGATATAACTATTTACAATAGATATTATGATAATTCTTTAGGAGTAGATATGTATCAAAGGACAGTTATTGAAGGTGTTAATTGGCAGGGGAAAAGAAATGGTACTGTAAGCGATAAAGGTTTGCTTTTTGCTGATAGTACCATTATTTTTGTAGATAAGTTAGATAATTATATAAGCCCTAAAAAATTTGCTAAACTAGATCCTTTAGAAAGGGAAGAATGTTTTACTTTTGCTCCTGGAGATAAAATTGTTAAAGGTGAAGTAGAGTTCGAGGTAACTGGGGTTAAGCCTTATCGTATAGCTGATTTAGAAAGTGAGTTTGATGATGTTATAACTATTAAATCTATAAATGAATTATCGGATCATTTTGAAGTGGAGGGAGTATAAAAAGTGGGTTCTCCTAAAGTAAAATGGAAATTGAAAATGGACGATACACAAAAGATACTTCTCAAGAGACATTTGAACAAGAATGGGGAAGCTCAAGTTAAATTTACGAAGGAAGTAGCTAAAGAGTTTAATAATTATATACCATATGATACTGGTAGACTTAAAGATATGATGGTTGAATTGCAGTCAAGCAAAATTATATATAATGCCCCTTACGCTAGGCAACAATTCTATAACAATAAAGGTAAAGGAAAACAAGGATTAAATCAAGGTGGATTGAGAGGAAAGCGTTGGGATAGACGTTGTTGGATAGATAACGGTGATAAAATAGTAAAATCTATCGCAAATTTTGTTGGAGGTAGAAGCAGATGATTATAGATAGTATTAGAAATTATATGAGGAACTTAGAATGTCTAGATACCTTTAATAATGCTATAAGGGTTAATGTAAATTACTTAGAACCAAATGCTGATACTTATTCTATAGAGGAGATTCCTGTTGAGCCTATAGTAAAAAAATATGTTAATGGTGATAGCATAAGACAGTATTCTTTTATATTTACAAGTAGAGAGCCTTATGGCGCTGATGTTTTAACCAATATTGATAACTCAGGTTTTTATGAGAAATTAGCGGATGAAATTGAAAAAAATAATTATAATGAAATATTTCCATTACTCGATGATGGATTGGAGCCTTTAGAAATTAAAGTGACTTCTACTGGATATGCTTTTGCAGTAACAGAAGATACTGCGCAATTCCAGATACAATTAAGATTGAAATATTTTAAGAAAGGAATGAATTAAATGGGAATTAGAAAACGAAAAGTACAAGCCAACTACATGAAAGTTGGAGAAACTTTTGAAGTCTTAGGAGCAGGATTTACAGAATTAAATGAAAGTCCCTCAGCCCAAACATCTTCTAAAAGGTATATAAATCAGTCGAGCTCTAGTCAAGCTGTTACTGGGTATGAATGGAGTTCAAGTTTTAATACAGACCAAATAGCAAGTGAAAAGGCTATAGAATATATAAGAGAAATTGGAGAAATGCAAAAGACTGGCGAGGAAACTGAAACTGAATATATCATAGTTGATTTAGATAAACCAGCTCAAGCTGCAGGTTATAGAGCAAGAAAGTTTAAGATTGCTATAGCAGTTGATAGTTTTGACGATAATGATGGTGAACTAGGTATAAGCGGTAGCTTTTTAGGTCAAAGTGATCCAATTGAAGGAACTTTTGATACAAGTGCTAAATCATTTACTGTAGGTTTTACAGCTAAATCAGAAGAATAGGAGTGATTTTAATGATAATTAATGGTGTTGAATTAGGAGATTTAAATGGTCTTGATTATGAAACAGCTCAAAAAGTTGAAAAGGAGCTAGAAAAAACTCAAGGAATCCAGGCTAAAATTGCTAACTTAAAAAACTCAGAAGGCATTAAAGTCATATGTGATGCTATTAATGAAATTTTTGATAATATTTTTGGCGAAGGAACTTCAGAAAAGGTATTTAAAAATAAAAGAGATTTATTAATATCCATGAAAGCTTTTGAGGATTTATGCATGAATTATAAAGAAAGCCAAAATGCTATAAATGATATATTTAAAAAGTATTCTCCTAATAGAGCTGCTAGAAGAAATAAGTAATGAATCTGTTAATTGATTTAGTTCCTAAAACAATTACTATTGACAATAAAGAGTACGAAATTAATAGTGATTTTCGTACTTCTATTTTATTTGAATTGTTAATGCAAGATAGTTCTGTAGATGATGGAGATAAAATTATTATGGCTTTAAATCTTTATTATGAAGATATCCCTCCGAAACAATATTGGAAAGAAGCAATAGAAAAAATTCTATGGTTCTATAGGTGTGGTAAAGATATAGAATTATCTAAAGGAAAAGGTAAAGGCAAGAGTGACATCCAAATTTATAGTTTCGAACATGATGATGATTATATTTATGCTGCATTTATAGATCAATACGGAATTGATCTGCAAGATATAGATCAATTGCATTGGTGGAAATTTAAAGCTATGTTTAAATCTTTAAAAGAAAATAATGAAATAGTTAAAATAATGAAGTATAGAAGTATGGATTTGTCTAAGATTAAAGATAAAGAAGAAAAAGCTTATTATAAAAAGATGCAGAATCTTTATAAAATTCCTGTATCTAAAAATGAACAGGAAAAGTTAGATGAAATTGAAAAAGCTTTGTTGAATGGAGAAGACATAAGTAAATTAGTGTAAACTATTGTTATTTAACCCTTTATATTGTATAATTCCAATGTATGTAAATATAAAGGGGAGATAATAAATGAAATGTCCTAAATGTGGAAGTGAAAATGTTAATGTACAAGCTATTGCAATTGTTAAAAATAAAAAACATGGTTGTTTGTATTGGTTGCTTGTAGGTTGGTGGCTTGAACTAATTATGTGGGTATGTTTAACATTGCCTTGGCTTATTATAAAAATATTTAAACCTAATAAAGTTACTAGTAAAGTACGTAGTCATGCTGTATGCCAAAACTGCGGAAATACATGGAAAGTATAAAGCACTATATTATTAGTGCTTTTTATTTTATATAAGAGGTGATAAAAATAGAAAATATACGTTGTAATAGCTGTAATCAGTTGCTATTAAAGGCTGATTATATTAAAGGGGAAATAAAATGTCCTCGTTGTAAAAAAATAAATAAGTTAGAAGTTAATTTAAAAGACAGAGCTTAGAGCCACGCCTTAGAGCAGTGAGCCAATGCCTGCTTTTTTTATTTTATAAAGAAAGTAGGTGTTTGTTATAAGTGATGGAAGAGTAATTATAGATACGGAAATTGATAGTTCTGGAGCAGAAAGTGATGCAAAAAGTCTTAGTGGGAAACTAGAAGGTATAGCTAGTAAGACATTGGGAACTGTTTCAAAAATCACAGCTGGAATGGTGACTGCAGCTACTGGCGCAGTTGCAGTATTAACAAAGTTATCTATTGAACAGTATGCAGAGTATGAACAGCTGGTCGGTGGAGTTGAAACATTATTTAAAAACAGTAGCGATAAAGTAATGGACTATGCAAACAATGCATATCAAACGGCTGGAATGTCTGCGAATGAATATATGAGTACTATTACTGGTTTCGCTGCTTCACTGTTACAGGGACTCGGTGGAGATACAGAAAAAGCCGCTCAAATAGGTAATATGGCAGTTGAAGATATGTCCGATAATGCTAATAAGATGGGAACATCTATTGAGATGATCCAAAATGCATACCAAGGATTTGCAAAACAGAATTATACTATGTTGGACAATCTTAAACTAGGTTATGGTGGTACAAAAGCCGAAATGGAAAGGCTTTTAGCCGATGCCCAAAAAATTAGTGGTATTAAATATGACATAAGTAATTTTAATGATGTAATAGAAGCTATTCATGTAATTCAGGAACAAATGGGCATAACAGGTACAACTTCATTGGAAGCAGCTACTACTATTGAAGGTTCTTTAAATATGACTAAGTCTGCATGGACTAATCTTTTAACTGGTATGGCTGACGACAATGCTAACTTCGATGCTTTAATTGATAATTTAGTTAATTCTGCAAGTGCATTTGGTGATAATATACTTCCAAGAATTGAAATAGCAATAAAAGGTATAGGACAATTAGTTGAAAAATTACTTCCTCCAATTGTGGCTAGATTGCCAGAATTAATAACTGATATATTACCTTCGTTATTGAATGCTGGTGTTCAGATGGTAGGTTCTTTGGGTAATGGTATTATTCAAGCGTTGCCATCTTTAATTGATTGTTCAGTACAAGCAATACAAACTATTTTAAATGGTATAACTAATAATTTACCTCAAATAGTTAGTGGAGCTATGCAAATAGTATCATCTTTAGTAGATGGAATTGTTCAGGTGTTACCAATGCTATTAGAGGCTGGACTGCAATTACTAATGGCATTAGGTCAAGGAATATCAGAGAATTTACCTACATTAATTCCTACTATAGTAAATTTAATAATATCTATATGTGATATTATAATTGAAAATTTGCCTTTAATATTAGATGTTGCTATTCAAATAATAATGGCTTTAGTTCAGGGATTAGTAACTGCTTTGCCTACATTGATTTCAGAGGTACCAAGGATTATAAATAGTTTTGCAGATGCAATTTATAGTGCCTTACCTCAAATTCTTGAGGCTGGAGTGCAAATATTGATGATGCTTATTAAAGGTTTGATAGATTCAATTCCTACTCTAATAGCTAATATTCCTCAAATAATTCTTGCTATAGTAAATGCTATAACATTGTACAATTGGGCTGGATTAGGGAAAAACTTGATTGAGTGGATTGGGAATGGGCTTTCTTCTATGAAAAGCAATATAGGTAGTATAGCAAAAGGAATTGCAGATAGTGTTGTGAATGGAATAAAAAACATATTTACTTCTGGTACTAGCGTAGGTAAAAACTTAATAAGTTGGGTTGCTAATGGAATAAGTAGCTCTTTAGGTAATTTAGTTCAGGCTGCTAAGAATGTAGCCACAGGTGCAATTAATGGAATTAAAAATATACTTAGTTGGGATAGTGCAGCTAGCATTGGTTCTAATTTAATAAGAGGTATTTGGAGTGGTATCTCTAATATGGCTGGTTGGATTATAAACCTAATAGGAGGCTTTGCTGATAGTGTTATCAGTAGTATTAAAGGATTTTTTGGAATACACAGTCCTAGTAGGGTAAAATATTGCCCCCTATGTTGGTAACAACATAGTAAACATCGGGAAAGAAATCGGGAAGGCTAAGAATTATACTTCTATTTTTCCATGGCTTGTGATATAATTAAATTAGATATTTAATTATAAGTTGTGGGATGTGATGGGTTTGGAAAATAAAATATTTGTTGAAAATTTGCCAATGAAATCTTCAGGGATTGATTGGGTGAAAACAAAAGGTATGAAAGTTCATTTTATACACAATGGAATTGAAGGGGATTTATTAATAAAAGATGTATTTCCTTCAAAGCACACTAAATTATTAATAAAATATCAAGATAATGAAACATTAATTCATACAACAAGTTTTATGAGATGTAAATTAACAAATTTATTAAATAATAAAATATTACCAAAATTTAAATATGATATAAATGAAGAGTTTGAAAGTAAAAATTCAATTTTGAAGATAATAAATAGAAAATATAATCCTATAAATCGTATCAAAAAAGATAAGAAAACAGGAAAGATTATAGAATACATTAGTAACGGGAAAGAATATGATTTAAAATGCAATAAGTGTGGGAATATAACAACATTAAGGGAAAGTGATTTGAATAAAATAGGTTGCCCTGTATGTAATAGTAAAAAGGTTGTTAAAGGTGTTAATGATATTGGAACAACTAGACCAGACTTATTAAAATATTTCAAAGATAAGGAAGAAGCGTATTCACATACAAAAGGTAGTGAATATATGGCTAAAGTTAAATGTCCTTATTGTGGTGAAAAAAAACTTCTGAGAATAGCTGATTTAAATAGATATGGGATTGGTTGTTTATGTGGAAGTGGATATTCGTATTCTGAGAGATTTTTATATAATCTTTTTAAAATGAGTAACTTAAAATTTACTATTCAATATTCTAAGGGTAATAGCAAATGGTGCGGTAATTATCGATATGACTTCTATTTAGATGATTATAACTGGATTGTAGAAGCTCATGGAGAACAACATTACACTCATAGTTTTATAGGGTGTGGTGGTGATAGTATTGAAGAAGTTAAATTAAATGATAAAAAGAAAAGAAATTTAGCATTAGAAAATGGGATTTCGGAATATATTGAATTAAATTGTAGTAAAAGCAACTCTGAATATATATTAAAAGAAATTCAATATAGTAAATTGAAGGAGATAATCAATTGGTCATTAATTGATATTAATGAATGTGATAAAAAAGCAAATGGCAATATAATTAAAATTGTGTGTGATAAATGGAATGAATATCAAAATGTTTCAAAAGTTCTTAATAATATAGATTTTATTAAAAGTAGAACAACTATAATTAAGTACCTTAAAAAGGGAACTGAATTAGGAATGTGTAATTATAATCCAAAGTCAGAATTAATAAAATCTATTAAAGCAAATAGTTATTATTCAAATAAAGAAAAGTATAATTTACGTTAATCCGAATGGAAGGCTATGTTTAAAATCATAGTCACATGCAGAGCATAGGAGTTGAACCTAGGCTCTTTTTTATTGAAAGAGTTTAGAATATAATACTCCCACGAGTTCCCGACAACCTTAGCGGTTGAAAAGATATGCCGACCTTATAGGAAACTATAAGAACTAGAGGATAAAAAGCCTTTAGGATAACAACGTGAATGAGAGATTTAATAGGTGTTAACATTGTTAAAGGTATAGGAGTAGGTATAGATTTAGAAACTCCAAATCTTGAAAAAGATATTGATGCAAATATGGCAGATTTATTATATAAAATGCAATCAGCAGTAGATTACGAAACTGCTATGACTACAGCTAGAGTTGTTGCTCATAATAATTCTATGCAAAGTGATGCTGATAATAATATTAATTCTACTGAAAGTAATGTTACTATAAAAGTCCCTGTTATTTTAGAAGGTAAAGAGGTGGCTGAAGTTACAGCTCCATATAGTGATAAAATAAATGGTCAAAGATTAAATTTAGCTAAAAGGGGGTTAAGTCTTGGATAAAGTTTGTGGAATAATTAAAAGTAATAAACATAGTTATTATGATTTTGGACTTAAGATCATAAGCAGAGAATTTAATCCACCTTCAAAAAAGAAAGTTAAAGAAACACTCCCATATATGAATGGGAGTTATGATTTTTCTTCATTATATGGAGATAATGTATATGAAGAAAGAACTATTAAATATGTTTTTGATTTTAGATATAAAGATAAAATAGATTTTATAAATAAAAAAATAGCTATTACAGATTGGCTTACAAGTAATTCTAAGGAACCATTGTATGATGACCTTATTCCTGGATATTATTTTATTGCTGAATGTGAAGGCTCTATTAAATTTTCGGAGGGATATATTGATTGTGAAGTTACAGTTGTTTTTAATGCATATCCTTTTAAAATTTCTACTTTACAAGATGGCCATGATATTTGGGATGAATTTAATTTTGAATTAGATATGGTCCAAGATACTAAATTCAAAGTTGAAAATATTAAAAATATACAGTTATATAATAATGGAGCTACAGGAATTAATCCAGTTGTTAAATGTAGTAATGATATGGAGATAGTAAAAGGTAATACTACTTTTAAGTTTAAGGCTGGAGAATCTAAATCATGGAGTTTTAAGTTAGATAAAGGATTAAATGATTTAACTATTAAAGGGACTGGTACAATAGAATTTAAATGGTATAAGGAGGTGCTTTAGCATGTATGAAGTTAAAATAATTAATGATATTAATGAAATAATTATTAACGCAGTAAGTACAAGTTGTGAAGCACCTCGTGTTGCTGGACAATGTAAATTTGGTATAAATACAATTGATAGTTTTACTTTTACCATACTTCCAGATAACCACGGATATGATTTACTTAAAGATTTGAAAACTTTAGTAGAAATTAGAAATGTTAAGACAAATGAAACTAAATTTAAAGGGAGAATATTAATTCAAACTCCTGATATGAGTTCAAGTGGCTTATTGAGTAAAAGTGTGATATGTGAAAGTGAATTAGGTTATTTAATGGATTCAGTTCAAGAATATAGAGAATGTCGCGATATTACAGTTCGTGGTTTTTTAGAATTAATTATAGATAGCCATAATAAGCAAGTAAGCAAAGATAAGCACTTTACTGTTGGTATAGTTGATGTTGTTGATAATAATGATAGCCTATACAGATTTTTAGGCTATAATAAAACATTAGATACTATAAAGGACAAGTTGATTGATAGACTTGGTGGAGAATTAAGAATAAGATATGAAAATGGTGTAAGATATTTAGATTATATACAAGCTATAGGTGATAAAAAAGATACAGAAATAGTATTAGCTAAAAATCTTATTACTATAGAGCAAGAACGTGATCCATCGGATGTTATTACTAGATTGATACCACTAGGCGCAAAATTAGAAGATAGCGAAGAAAGATTAACAATATCTAGTATTAATAATGGCCTTAATTATATTGATGATGAAGAAGCTATATCTGAATTTGGAATAATAGTTGATACAGTTACTTATGATGATGTAAATATAGTAGAAAATCTACTGAGAAAAGGAAAAGAGTATCTAAGAGAAAATAATAAAATTAAAAAGAAACATAAAGTAACAGCTTTAGATCTTAGTACTATAGGATTAGATGTTGATAGCTTTGAAGTTGGAAATACTTATCGAGTTATAAATCCATTAATGAAGATTGATGAAGATTTAAGAGTTATAGAGAAAACTTTAGATATAAACTCTCCACAAAGCTCTTCTCTTTCTATTGGAGATAAATTTGAAGATATTAAGGACTATCAATTAGACAATATCGCTACTGCAAAAGAAGTTAAAACAGTTAAAGAAACTGTACAAACTACAGTTAATGCATTGAATTCTGTATCGGTAGAACTTAATAATACTGTAGAAATATTAAATAATACAAATGAAAATATGGGGAATTTAAATGAGGTAGTAAAGGCTAATGTAGATGCTACAAATGCAATTGCTAATACTTTAGTTTCTATTAATAATAAGTTAGATAAATTAACTAGAAGAATTAATATGGAGGTATAGAATGGAGGAAAAGAGATTAGCAGCTAAAATATTAACTGATAATGAAGAATCTTTATATAATAATTCTGCTGGAGCTATAGTTAAAACTATATTATTGCATAACTCAAATAGTGAACAAAAGGAAGTAACGCTAAAGTTAGATAGTGTTGCTTTTTTATTTACGCTTAATTCTAAAGAAACAAAAATTTTAAGTACTCCAATTGTTACTAACTCCATAGTGGCAAAAGGAGCTGCGATAAATATTCATATATCAGGAATACAACTATAAGGAGGTAATTATGAGTATACAAAATTATTTAAATCAAATAAAAAGTGCCGTGTTTGGAAAAGATGTAAGGCAGTCAATACATGATGCAATTAAACAATGTTATGATGACGCTTCAATTGATCATGATAATGCTAATATGGAAGTTAAACTTGCTAGAGGATCACATGATACATTGAATGAAAGATTCACTTCAGTCGAAGAAAATATAAAAAATAATAGCGAACAATTGGATAATATTGAAAATAAAATAGTTGAATTGAAAGCTGATAAAACAGGTCAAACAGACATTTCAGAAATTTTAAAAACTTGCATTGAAAAAGCTAATACAGAACATAAAAATGTATTTATTCCAAAAGGTGATTACAAAATAGATAAAATTGTAGAATTATTAGATATTAATAATGTGTCTATCGAATGTGAAATAGGTACGAAATTCATTGTTAATTTAACTGATATAGATAATTATAATGTTATAAAATTTAATAATTCTAATAATATTAATTTTTCTGGTGGTAAATGTGTTAATATAAATGATGATTTAAGAAGTAGAAGTTTATATAATGGAGCATTTCTTACATTTAATAATTGTTCTTTTGTTGAAGTTCATAATTGTATTAGTGAAAATATGAATTATTTAGTGCAATTATATAAAGGTTGTCATGATGTGAAAATTTACAAAAATGAGTTTTATAATAAGTCTATTAAGAGTCAATCCTCCATGTCTGCAATATTATGTTATTCATCATACAATGTTGATATATACAATAACTTTGTTCAAGGTCAGACATATGATGGTACTATTTCAGTATTTGGTGTTGGTAGCAATAATGTAAATGTATATAACAATAGATTGATTAATTACTATGATTTAAATACAGTAAACTATTTAAGTCAAGGTATAACGATTGACCAAGGTTGTAAATTTGTAAATATATATAATAATGAAGTTCGTGGATATTGGTATGGTATAGATGTTAAATCTAATGTTGAATTTATAGATGTTTATAAAAATACTGTTAAAGGTTGTAAAATTGGAATAACAAATAGAGATGGAGAAGCTATTGAAGGAACATCAACTAATGAGGTTTACATTAAAAATAATACAGTAATATTCAATGAAATGTACCATAAAAATATTGATAGTTATGAATTAGATGGATTTCAACAAATAGGTATAAGTGCTTTGAATAGATATGGGTGTAAAATTACTGATAATGAAATATTAGTCAATTATACAATGACAACTCCATGTTGTGGAATTTATGTAAAACCTAATAATACTGTTACTAAAGATTATCTAGAAGAAACAATAATAAATAACAATAAAATTTCACTTTTATACGCTTTTTCTAAATTTTATTATGCTGTCGATCAAAGTTGCTCAATATTTATTAATGGCGGTAAAAACATGAAAATAAAAGGTAATTATTTAAGATTTTATAGTCAAAGAAGCTGTAATACAATTGTATTCAAAGGTGAAAATACTAAATTATTTATTGAAGAAAATACAATAAAAAATCAAAATCCTAGTATGAGATTAATTAAATTATTTAATGATACTTCAACTCTTAAAAATTCAATCGTTCAAAATAATAGATTAGAAGATACAACGATTTTAATTTGCGATGATAAAATAATAGAAACTAAAAATAATTATTTTAAAGATAATTTTAAATTCAGAAAAATTATAGATGGTGGTTATGCTTCTAAACTAGTGTTGGGTAATAATACTGCTGACACTTTATATAGAATAACAACACAATATGCACCTACTATGTTATTTAGTATAAAGGTAAATGTTTATAATACAGGAAAATGTGTTAATGCCTTACTATCAATAAAAATAACTGATGGAAATGCCTCATTGTCTGATAGTCAAGTGCAAGGTGATACTAATATAAGATTTGAAATTCAAAATAATGGTACTTGCGATTTTAATATTAGAATAAATAATCAAACTGGCGAAAGTATTCGTTTGTATTCTATATTAGAATTGTTAAGTGTAGACCAAATAACAAATATAATTTAACTCACACTTGATTTATATTGTTCGTAAAATTAAATATTTAAAATGTTATAAGGAGTAGTTAAAGCTAGTTCTTTTTTTATTGTTTAAATTTGCCTTTTATAGTTATTCATTGTAAAATAAAAAAGAATTCACATTAAGGACTGCCATCCAGTGAATTCTTTATAATAGAGGTCTATTTTGTTACCTCTATTATACCACATTTTTTATAAAAATAAATATAACGGAGGATTATAGAATGAATAACAATGTAGATGAAAGAATGATTGAATGCTTTTTAGGAGAAATTAAAAGACAATGTGAATATGTTTTTACATCAGTAAATATTTTGAATGATTCACTAGGATCAAATGGAAATGCACAAGGGGTATTTTACGCCTTACAGAATATGTTTACTTCATTAGGAAATATATCTAAGATATTGTATCCTACAGTAAATTATAGAGCAAGAGGATGTGCTTTGAGAGATAAACTTGAAATTAGAGAAGATACTCAGTTTTTCTATAATGCTAATTCAGAAGTTGCAAGAAAATACAGAAATATTTTAGAACATTATGATGAGTATTTTGAAGATTGGTACAGAGATGAAGAAAATAATATTATATGTGAATGTAATGTAGGTCCTAGGAATATGATAATGATAGGAGATAAACCAGCAAAAACATTAAGACATTATGATAACACAAATCATAGTTTTATATTTTTAAATGATGAATATAGCTTACTACCAGTAATAAGAGAAACAGAAGAGATATATAATAAAATTTTAGAAATTGAAGGTGAAAGGTTTGGATATAGACAAGAATGAAATTGAAGAGATAGTAAATGTAATTGATTGGGCCATTTCTGCAGGATATAATATAAATAAAAATAAAACTATAATAAATATTTTAGAGAAAATGGTAAAAGAAGAAAATCTTAATAAAAAAACAGACAATTACTATGAACAACGATATGGAATAAAATAACTTTTAGATAGGAGAAAATATGGGAGATGTATTTGAATTACCTATAGTTAAAGCGATTAAAGAAATAGAAGAATTAGCCCAAACAATAAAAGCTAAAAAAAATGAATCAGAGGATTTTAAGTCTGAGTTAAAAGAACTTAAAAGAAAATGCCTTAAATACAATTTAAACTTACAGGATTATTATACTTCTGAAAGAGATTTTGCTAGTAAAGGTATGTGGGGATAATAATTGGAGAGTCAGAAATGGCTCTTTTTTAATACAAAAAAATAAAAGGTAGGTGTGAAAATGGAAACAATAAGCATTGCATTAGCTTGTACAATCGTAGGAGCTGTTATAAGTTATTCTACATTTCAAAGAAACAAAGGACGAGATATAAGAGCAGATACGAGGGAGGAAGCAGATACAAAAGCTAAATTAGATTATATTAGTCGAGGAGTAGACGATATTAAATTAGATAATAAGCAAAGAGATAGAGAAATGCTAAAAATGAATGAAAGGCTTATTAGAGTAGAAGAAAGTGTAAAGTCAGCTCATAAGCGTATTGATGGAATAGAAGAAGAAAGAGGAGTGTGTTAAAAATGGAAAATTTAATGACTTTCATACCAGAATTTTTAATTATCGTTATTGTTGCAACATATGTAGTAGGAGTATTTCTTAAAAAGTTAGAAACTGTACCTGATAAGTTTATAACTTCATTGCTAATGCTATTTGCAATTACTATAGCTGTATTATTAAATATTATAAATACTCAATACAAAGTAGCTTTAGATACCATTGTTAATGGAATTTTATATGGAATACTTTGTTGGGGAGTATCTGTTGGAGTAAATCAAACATACAAACAATTAAATAAATCAGAATAATTTTGAGGGCCAATAGGCTCTCTTTTAATTTATAAAAATATATCAAGAAAGAAGGAATGTAAAAATGAAAATTGGAGTAAATGATGGACATACTTTAAGAGGTGCTGGAACTGGAGCAGTAGGGATTATAAAAGAGGGAGAACATACTAGATTAGTTGGAGAAGAAGTAAGAAGATTATTAAAGGAAAGAGGTAATGCTGTTTATAACTGTACTGTGGATTATGCAGCAACTACATCAGAAAGCTTAAGCTTAGTAGTTCAACAAGCTAATAGAGAGGACTTAGATTGGTTCATAGCAATTCACTTTAATGCAGGAGGTGGACAAGGTGTTGAGGTGTACACTTACGAAGGTAGACAATATCAAGATGCTATTGATGTTTGTAATAATATAGCTGCATTAGGATTTAACAATAGAGGGGTTAAAGCTGGTACGGGACTTTATGTAATTAGAAGAACAAAAGCTAAATCTATGTTAATAGAAGTTTGCTTTGTTGACACAGAAG